>Ga0181612_128413_pt1 | contig 23274 bp, 19 predicted proteins | sample HoacroProtozoa21_FD_119630 | JGI IMG/M metagenome (GOLD analysis project Ga0181612, IMG submission 119630) | Hoatzin crop microbial communities from Cojedes, Venezuel. Combined Assembly of Gp0051906, Gp0051904, Gp0051908
CAAGCCTAAAATAGCAGTTTAGTCTCCTTGGGCTCCCTGTAGAGTTAGATGAGAGATGCAAGCTCTTCTGCAAGGTGATTTAGAGCAGGTACCTATGGAAAGAGCATTCTCACTCTGCTCGCTACATGCTGGGGAGACCAAATCTCCCCAGAATGGCACTTACATTAAGTGACTGATGGCACTGTGAGGATCCACTTCATCCCATCCCCAGAGGAATAAGCACTATGGTTTTTAATGTCACCAGAGTCTTCTGCAAAAAGTACAGCTGTGGTGTTGCCAGGGAGGGAGATGTGGAGAGCAAATCTGTCTGTTCAAAGCATCAGGGAGGGACAGCAGCAGCCTGGCCTGGCTCCACGGGAGCCTGTGAGGCTGGCATGTGGGGCTTAGAAAAACACTGGTGAGCAGGACGGCTTCTGGACCCTGCACATAGAGCAGAGTAAGAGTAAGTGAAGAAGGGAGTTTGTATGTGGTGGGGTGTTTTGTTTTGTGTGTTTGGGGGTTTTTTCTCTCTGGTGCTTGTGCAGAACACAAACGTTTTGTGTGTCACTGAGCAGGGAGTTATGACTAGGATGCACAGGAGAAAGCAGAGGATGCCTGGGATATATGGGATTACTATGAGATTTGGATGTTTCAGGTTTCTCTGGATAGCTCAGGAAGGACTTTGTCCAGAATTCATCAAAGACAAAGAAAAGCTTTATTTTCAAGAAAGTTTTCAGTGGGCACTTGCCAGACTGCCTTCAGGACCTTTTCTTTGCAAAGAACCCCAAAATAACAAATGAGTAACACAGCAGACTGTTGATAAGTCTTAAATTTACTTAAAACTTGCACTTGTTGGGTGTTTTGTTTTTTTTTTTTAAGTGCATATTATCCCTAGGCTTGTCTTTAGTCCAGGCACTGTGTCTACCTTCTCAACCTGTCATTCATCAATTCCCAACAGTTATCAATCTCCAGACATTAAGCAGGTAGCCTAGTGCTTGCCCAACAGGTACTGCATGATGCTGTGTCTGTTGAACAAGTACTTTTTCCAGCTTTTTATCAGATATTTCAAATACCAGGTTGCAAATCAGATGCTTCCTTTTTAGTTATATGGAAACTGAACAAGATACACCTGAATGCTTTTAAAAACAATTAATTCTAATTAATTCTAATACTATTTACCAATGCAAACATCCATCCATCCTCAATCCTTTCTCTGTAGACCAGAACACTCACTTCTTTCTTACTTTCATATGCAAACACTATGTCTACGTTATAATCACTGAGCATAAGTCAGATAAAATCAAAATCAGATGTATTAACAATGAAAATGTTCTTAATAAAAACATAGATTACCATGGGATTTTTCTAGGATTATACTATATTCAATATGATTAAGAGCCTCAGAACTTGTCTCTGAAAGACCTATTCTTCTGATCAAAGTGAACATCCCATTTTTCTATGCCTGTTTCCTAAGCAGGTTGAAGGATGATCTCCTTATATGTATAGTTTTTCCCAGGCACAAAAAAATCACTGAAATCATTTGGGGAAAGGGAAATTGGCAATGTCTTATGGCTGATCATCCTGCAGTCTCTCCAGTGCTGTTGAAACAAGATGCAGAGGGAGTGGGTATTTGGGAGCCTGAAATCTCCCCCTGTGAACGGTACTGTGAAAATAAATCAGTTTGATGTGGGAGTATCTGCATGGAGTGGGCTGATGTGGGCCTCTGTGCAGAGCAGCAGCTGCCATGTTCATGCTGCATGGCTGGTGGGTTCCACGGTGGGAAGGAGTCAAACGTGGAGCCCTGTGGCATCTATGTATGCTAGGCTTTGGAGATATTTCGCTCGCAGTTGCAGACAGCTCCAAGCCATTTGCTGACGTCCTGAAAGTTACCTAAAGCTGTGAGTCAGAAAGCACTGGTGTTAGACACTGATAGTATTGAATGGGTTACATACAGTACGTTTCATTTGCTTTTATGTGTTTAGATGATGGTCCACTAGTGCCAAGTGGTGGCAGCCAAAAAAACGTATCAAAAATGAGTATAACGTGGATGCAAGGAAACGCTATGCATGCAGAAATGTTGCTTTCCTACCAGGACCCAGAACTGTGTCACTAAACTACTGATACCTATGTCATACAACAGGCCTGCCCATGCCCAAAAAATGCAATGGCCGTGTCCTACTGAGATCTGTAACTCAAACCAAGGTACAGGCAGACAGCAGAGCTTAAGTGTTTTTTTTCTAACAGTAAAAGAAATCCAGTGAAGTCTTCAGAATTATTCCAAGATGGATCAACGTAGCATAAAATTGTAGTGCACAGATTATGTCATACATTGAGTCCTACATTGAAGCTGAAGCCATGCTGACAGAGAAATGCTTTCACTTCAGCAAGTTCTTGAAGCACCTCATTTCTGATGAGCTAGATTATTTTTTCATAAATTGTGGACAACAAATAAGATGAGCTTAGCCCTTGCCTTTGTTGCTGAATGTGGCAAGCTGATCTGTGAGTAATGGAGCAAACAGAGCAATCTGTTCCACAGCCTCTGTGAAATTTTCCGTTGTTTGGGGAACGAATCAGTCCATTCTCTGCATGAAAGGGAAAGTCACGCTTAGGAACTTGATTTGTTGCAATGATCTTCTTTAATGCATTGTACTACTAGTGACATTCTTGCTGATACTGGGGTCCTTTGTGTGCTTTGTATCAGTTTTATTTTCTTGCCAGGAAATTGAAACACCTGTATATGTAAGGAAGTCAATCTTTGATTCTAGCCCAGAAGTGTACCTGCTAACACACTTCAGATCCCAGACCACCTTCACAGCGGCAAAGAACCAAGGTATGAAATGTTTGCTACAGATTTTACCTCATCTTCCTATTGCAGTGTTAAGTTTCATCTTAAAATTAGCTCTGCTTAATTATATAGGGTATGAAGAGTCTTTTGGGAGCCCAAGGCAGTGTTTGGAAGGGCATGGTTTTCACCACAGTCATGTGGTTGCTAGATTTGAGCTGGTTAGGTGGTACTTCTAAACTAAGACAGGACTAACAGAAAAATCTAACTTGTGAGTTCGTGTGATATCATCAGTATTCACCTGAATGCCCCTCCTCCCCGAGAAGTAAGGTCTGGTTTTGCAGGGAATTCCTAACTGGACCGTGTAATTCTAAAGTAAACAGTAGGCATCTGTATCAAGAAACCTTTAGCCAGGTGAAAGACACTGGAGACAGAATTGAAAAATAGAGAGGAGGACGAGGAAAATGGAGTGAAGATGAAGTTTACCCATAAAGAAACCTCTGTCTACAAGGATGGGGAAATAGAGAATGCTGGAATTTCCTTTCTAATGAAGATGAAAAGTAAGTTTTCCTTTTCCCCATTAAAAGGAATATATCGCATATATAAAAGGTCATTCACCATTGTCAGGTGATTCACCATTGTCAGGTGATACTGTAGCTTCTCGATAGGCAGTGAACAAGAGCTCATTTGTCCAAATGTCTCAGGATCTTGAAAAGGGGCTATAGCTGTCTGTCCCTGCAGATGTGTGGCAGGGAGACAGCCAGCCATGGACTGTGATGGTATGGAAAACGTTATAGATATGCCAGCATTCTTCATTGTCTAGCAACATGGATTGCTGTCGGATCAGAGATGAAGGCTTTACTAGATTCAGGGGTGGGCAATAGGACTGCATTTTTGCCCTGTTGCATAGGACTGTAGACATAATGGTCTCTTCTCAGCCCAGGGAAAACCTAATCGAATAGCTTCTCTTCCCATGGCAGCATGCTCAAAGGCATGAAGACATGGCAGACACAACAGCTGTCCTCGTACCATTATCCTAGCCTCCCTCTAGAGTCACCAGTGCTTGCCTCAAAGCTTTCATGGCAGCTTTGAGGATCTTGCCATTCTGAGAGATTTCTGGCGTGGTCAGGCTAGCTGGGTGCAGATGAGTCCCAGAGGTCAGGGTTTCACAGACCACCTGCCCTGTGGCTTGGGGAGGAAAGTATGAAGTCTCAGCTTAGTGACTGAGAAACAGCAGTGTAACAAAAATAAACAGCCTTTTCTTTGAGATTGCTTGTAAATACTAGCAGTTTTAGTGCAAACTCATAACGGTCTAAGGCCAGCCTCGTTATGTTTGAGATCCTAGGCATTTGCAGCACAGTGCCCCCAGCAGCCCTGAGGAGCAAATTGTGCCAAGCTGGGATGGCTCTGCTTCTGCCCGGCAGGACATCTGCAGCTATCCCAAGCTGTCCTCACGTTGCACCTTCTGCATATTACGAGCACTTCTGTTTGTTTGGATCCTACAGAAATGCCCTGGTTCTCCAGTGATCAGAGCCCTGCGGCTCCCTGTGCCTTGCCCACTAATAACCCAGCATGTGTCTCCTTTGGCAGGGGGCAAAGGGACTTGCCCAAGGCCTCTCAGCATCTCAGGGGCTGTACAGAGTTGGTGCAGGGTTGTTGGTGTAAGTCCCAGGTGTCCTCTGGAGGCTGGAAATGTCTCTCCGAGCTGCTCCAGTTGAGATGCAGCTAAGTCTGATTCCTCTCCTCAGTTCAAAAAAGAGATTGGGAAATGCTGGTGAGATGTTGCTGCTTCTGGAGAAAGGGTTAATTTTTGTCTCTGATTTTTCTCATTTTACTTCTGATTTTCTCTTTGTTCCTCAGAGAGGTATGTGGGCTCAGCTTACAAGGAGTTAGGACTTGACCAGATTCTTTTTAAAGAAAAGTCTGAAATTCCAGGGAAGGATTTTACCTGTTTGATCTGCTTTTCTGCAGAAGATGCTCATTAAAAGGAGATGCTGAGTTTCAGCTGCAGGTCTATTACAGAGATAGAAACTAGCTCTAAAGCTTGACTTTGGATCCTGATTTCCTCCCAAGTCTGTGCTGAAATTCAAATGTAGGCTGGCCTAATAAGTGCTGCTCAAAAATATGCCATGCAGAATATTTTGGGGCTATACCCAGGTTAAATTAACTGCTGGCAGCTTTTGGTGGTAATGTATTGAAGCACAGTCTGTGCGGTGTTTTTCAGGGGTCATTCAGCAGTGTCTCACCACAGAAGCACGCTATTGAACTCCTTGGAAAAGCTATGAAATTTCATACACTGGATACAACCCCAGGAGACTAATCGAGCCCCAAACACTATCACTCTTAGATTTGTGTTTCATTCAAGAAGTCATGAAGCAATCTATTTTGCCAGAAAAAAAATTCTTAGTTTATCGTCATCCTCAGTACTTTCCATGAGAACAAAATTTATCAAAAATGCCTGAGATCTTTGAGAGAGATCTCAATTGTGCAGGAAAACATTACATTGATTGTGAACTTAGCCTTTCTTCGGGTTTTTCTGCTTGTCATTTTTACTTAAATGCAAATATTAATGAAGACCTAAACGTGCCCTTTTACTATTGCCCTTTATTTTCTTTTTCTATAAAGATTGCTCATAATCCTACAGCTATCTTTTTCCACTTTAATAGGTTCTTGCTTCTTATTGCTGTCAGGATAATGCTGCATCATTCCACCTAACTACCAATAAATAGAAATGCAGAGCCATGACTTCTATCCGAAAGCATGCAGGCTTCTTTGTACTGTTTCTGTATATACAAATATATCTTACAACTTGTAGCTGTGTAGTACAACATCTGAATTAAATCATGACTTATTCTTTCTATTAAAGCTGTGTTGTCCTTGCCATTATCCCCTTTTCCAGTAAATGAGTACAATGAAAAATTGATTCTAGCTGTATTGGACAGCAACAAAATAACAAAAGACGATTGTTACATTATCAAAATCCTCTTCACTTCCATAATATAGGAATTGAAAACACCTGTCTTTATCTTCTTAATCAATATTGCACCTGAGTCACATTTTCCTGGAAAACACTTTAAAGGTGTCCACTGTATGTTATTTAGATTTAACAAATGCATTATTCAGGCTGTCTTCATTTATTTTGATTACCTGAGATTGCTCTGCCATCCCTGTGAGTTATATAAAGCCTAATATTAAATGCCATACTAGACTAGTATGTCAGTAACAATATCAGATGACTTCTCTTCTGTGAAGCAGTGTGACAGCTGAACAAGTACACTTCGTAATATGTATGTGGAAAACTTGTGTTCAACAGGGACATTGCATCGCATGCTGCTCTCTTTCTAAAAGGTAGACCAGGGCAGAAGGCTTCCATTAATGGTTGCTAGAACAGAATGACCTAATTGGAAGCAGATTTGGGTAAAGCGACAGTGGATGTTAGAGCTGCATTTCCTACCATCAGGAAAGTATAAGCCAGTGTCAGATGCCTAAAGCTGTCTGTTATGCTTTACATCCATGCTTTTTCATATTTTTAACAGCCGCTACTTAAGAGCAGCTAATTACTGCATGCCTCAATAGCAGTCTGAAACTATCGAGCATCTAGTAAGAACAGAGAAATAAGTGAGCAGCTCTAGAGACGCGGCCATAATTTCAACATGTGCATTTGCATATTCCATCTAATGCCTGAAGTCAGATGCCTGAAATTAGTAGATTTATTTGGATGTGTGGAAATAATTGTAATTTGTTTCACAGCAATCAATTTGTGATGCTTTGATTTCCCTTTCTACAGAATTAAATTATTAAAGGGCAAATATTACTTTCAAGATACTTTCTATCATTCCCTCTACTTGAAGTTTTGTCAGGTTTGACACACCATAACCCAACATTCAGCCATGAGTAATAAATATTAAAAAAACCCAGTCAAATAAAACCAAATTAAGTATGAGAAATGCAAAGAAATGAGGGACAGCAGGATAGTACCTTGGCAGGAAACACGACCATAAGAGGGGCCTCTTTTCCATACCCACTAATTATCTGCATCATTTCCAGATTGCAACAGTGGTCCAAGTTAGGAGGCTGTGCCTGTCAGGATCTGTATAGGGTCATGGGTGGAGGGCAGGGAGGAGAAGGAAGGGTTGAGCTGAGCTGTTCTTCAGAGGTGCCTCCATGGTCCTCCACTGACAGACCCGCTCTCTGGCAAGTCTGGTGAGGCATGGGCTATATGGACGTGCAGTAACCCCATGCCCACAGGGACAGTGAGGGCTGCTGCACTGGTGCTCATCTAGGGGCGTTTTGCTCCAAGATTTGAGGCTGGTAACAGTCCTGCTGAGGCAATGGGGACAGGAGAGATGATCATCTGAGTCTGTTCCAGCTCCTCAGCTCCCCAGTCAGAGCTCTGCTAAGGCAGAAATGGTGTCCTTGGTAGTCAGAAGAGGTCTCACCCTGCATCTGAATAATGAGATGCTTGTATTCCCCCGAGATGCCTGGTGGTGACCCACAGCATCATGACACACACTGGGAAAAGCAGGAGAAGACAAGCCAAGGGGTTCAAATTTTGGTCAGTACCTGAGGCTGGCTCATGCCAAGCGCAGGGAAATCTCTGTGCTCCCCTGGCCCTGCACACCCAGGAGCAAGAGGCCATCCCTGCTCCAGCAGTGAAAACAGTATGGCCCCTGCCTACGCTTCTTTTGCTTTTGTCATGAGTACCCATGGTTTTTCCATCCTCTGCCCTCATTTTGTTTCTCTGTTTAAAAACCTTGCTTTTTATTTTAGCGGAGGAGAAAAAAATCTGCTCAAAAATTAACTTCAAAGCCCCTATTCATTGTACAGCTACAAGCACAGAAGTATTCCGTTTCAGTCTTTTTAATTTTGATATTTGTTTTTTACTGCTTGGCACAGAAGGACCGGTCTGAGCAAAGTATTCCTGTAATCAGACCCTGAGCTGCACCATGCCTGCTCACAGCCACTGCTGGAAGCATGCCCTGGGACAGCCCCATCTGTGCCTGACTGACCCATTGGTGCAGTGTCTTTCCATGACCCAGCAAAGCTACAAGAATTCCGGATTAGCTTGTGCTCAACAACATCTGATGTTTGCTTTGGCTCAGACGGAACCCTGAGTGCCAGGATGCCTATGTTAAGTATTTTTAACCTGCAACCGGCAATATTGCTTTGGTACCTTGGTGAGAACAGGTTTTCTCAGGAGCTCTGTGTGCCTCTGCTGCCAAGGACAGCTTTGCTGGTGGCATTTTGGAGCTTCTACTTCTGATCTCAGCCAGAACAAAGGGAAGGAGGGCAAGAAATAAGAAATTATGTGAAAAAGGTGTGCTGAACCTGGGTAAAGGCTATTCCTGTTGGAAGACAATCTCTGGCCATACGTCCATCCACATGCCCATCCACTGGGCAGAGGTGTACACCTGTGTTTCTTCCTCTGTTTCTGCGGTGAGTGCCTAGAAGGCTTTACCTGTGCTGGGGCACTGTGGGGTGGCAGAGGGGGCTTTACACCTGGGCCCATGAGAACCTGAAGGTCTACTGTCTGCAGAAACAAGCTGCAAAGATGCTGCTTAGCTCCATGCCTTAATACATTTGTATTTCCTTGTAAATTTAACTAGCAAGTGAACTGAAAACTCAGCTTATGGTGGGATTCTGGCTTTCATTAAGGAATTTTTTACCTATTTAAAAAATATATGCAGGAGCATGTTGCTGATTATTTTAAGAACCTATGCAAATATATTGATTTGCAGCAGGAAAAGCTTGCTGTGATGTGTAAATTAAGCCATTTAAATCATCCTGTTTGGTAACTGAAGCACCAGCTCTGTTTACTCAATGAGTTAATACGCACCATAGTTTTATAGTTGCACTCGTGGTCCTTGCTGGCTCAAAAGACCTAGCTGGCTGTCTCCCTGCTTGTCTTTACCAGCAGATAACTCTCCCACTGTCTGGGATAGGTTTTGGTTTTTGCTATTTTATGGTGCCCCAAAGTGTGCCAGCTGCCTCCTTGACCAGGCAGAACCAGCTCTCCTCAGTAGGAGAGGACACGGTGGCCATGTGCGGGTGGCAGGATGCAGCCAGGACAGCAGCAGCTGTGCCAAGCTCTGCTGTTGATTGCTACAGATGCCTTAACAAATATCTCTCCGTGAGCAGAGTTTCCACCTAAATACTTCTGCAAAGTGTTATTAGGGATACATTCTCTTTCAGTCCCACCCTGAGTCAACAGCAGGTCAGATGTAATTGAAGATTAGACAGACACAAATTTTTTTTCATGTCCTTGCACGTGAACATTTGGAAGCTGCTTTAATGATAAACCAAGGAATGTATTAACACAGAAATCCTGCAGATAGCTATATTAGTTTTCAGGCAAACATACACATGCATATACATCTCCCTGTATCTGCTACACAAGAGCTTGGTAATTGCTACCTGCATTCTGCAGGCATGCTTGTAAATGTTTGCAGACACATGGGGTTGGGATCTGAGGTAGCATAAGAGGTGCCCAGGAATCCCTAACTTGGGCTGTGCCTGGAAAAGGGGTGCTGCACAAAATAACACATCAGACAAATGAGGGCTTCTTTAACAAGTGCTCTTAATCAAGAAGTTGGGAAGAAAATTTTCTCTGCTGGATTGTCTTTTCCCTTCACCCTTACTTGATGCTAACATCATCATTTACGCTTTCACTGAGTTGTTCTCAAATCTATTTTTCCTAACAATAGAGTAAGAATAATTCAATAATTGAGGGATTATTTGATGCAGGAATAAAGCACATATCATCCATCAAGGAAAAGCCACCCTGACTTTTGAGAACTTTGAACACAATGCATGTGGCATTTGCCCATTTAGAAAACTACATGGTTTTAGGACAACAGACCATTGTCTGAGCCAAGTGACATTAAGATGAGTGGCTCAAAACCATAACGCTGTCCTGGTAGGCAATGCTGCATCCTTTCAGTGAAAATGCGATGTTCTAAAACTTCCAGATGAAAATAAAAAAAAAAAAAAATTAAGTGCAAATGTTAAAATGCATGTTTTAGTTCTCACATTTTACAAATTTAAGAGGTGCTGAATTTTACTGACAGTTTTCTAGGCAGCATGTGAATTCCAAAGATGCACACGCAAATATTTGTCAAAACTGAATTTTCAATTTTGCATGCAGAAGGTTTATTCCAGAAGTGCTGGCATATTCACTCACAAAAGAAAAGTAGTGTCATGTGGCATGTCTGGCCAATCACAAGAAACCTGTGTATTTTTAATTTTAAATATTCTGATTAATCCATAGAGTAAAAAAATATAGTGAAAAGAAAGTCACTGAATATATTTGAATAACAAATAAATTCAAGATTATGTGATTGGCTTATATATATTCACCAAGCAAGGAGAGACAAAATTAAACAAATAAATTATTCATTTTGAATTATTTGTTCAGCTCTGTTTTTACAAGTGGAGGCCTAATACTGATGTCAGAATTTTGCAGTTTGCTACAAAAGCTCTTGTATCATATGTTCTATCCTCCTGTCAGCTACCGCTTTGCTTTGAGTCTGACTTCTTCACACACGAGCACCGCGTTTGCCATGATGATGTATTTTCTGTGAAAGAGTTGGTAAAAGCAATTAGGTCTCGAGTAGCAGGCACTGAAAGTCCTAACGTGCTCGTTGACCAAAAGGCATTAGAAATGTAATGTTTCCCATTTCTACTAAATCATTACAACACAAATAGTGCTCATTTGCCTTGGCCTTTGAGCAGAATTAAATTCAGGTTAGAGTGCATCTGTACACTTACCCCGAGAAGCACTCAGCATGGCTGTCCTAATTGCACCCCAGATATCTAGACGGTATTTAGATAGAGGGTTTAATGGCTCTACTACCAAAAGTCCGTTAGCCTTTATTACATTTATTTTCATCAGAAAAAACAATCATTGTGTTCTCTGAGATAAATACAGTAATTATAATTCCTCTTTCTTTGATAGCTATGCGGTGTATGCTACTTGTCTACAGTCTTGTTCCAAGCTCACACAGCAGGGAAAGCAGAAATTTGAACTACTTAAGCATATATCAGTCTTCTGTCATTAATAAAGCACTGTACTGAAAACCAGAAGGGGACAGTGAGTTGCTAGGCAGGGCTATGTGCTTCCTCGGTGGCACAGCTGTGGGCTGGGAACAGCAAAATATCCCTTGTGGTTGACAGGGAGGTGAGGGTGTGCCAGGGCACAGCAGGGCCCCACCATGAAGGGCAGGGTCTGCAACTTGCCCAAAGCTCCAGGTCTCACCATTTCTGTGAAGTAAAGCAGCAAGGTGCTGGAGCATCACTCTCCTCCATCTACTATGGATGAGTGGTGGAATGACAGTTGATGCTGCAGCACCGCCTTGCTGAGGGGAATTTAAAGTGCTAAACGATCTGTCCCTGCTCCAAAACCCTTGCGCGAGGCTCAGGGCTTTGCTTGGCATCCGCCAGCCATGTCTTGCTGCCCAGGCAGCAGCCAGGGCCACGCAGGTGCTGTCCCAGCCTGGGCAGGGGCCAGGGCTCGTGCAGAGGGGTTTGTGATGGGACTGGTGAAGCCTGGAGCAGTATGGTCAGCTCGTTTCATAAAAGCCACCAGATGATCATGAATTTCATTGCCAAACCTGACTGTATTTGAAATGTGAAAACACACAAATGTAAGTGGCACTGTCAACTCCATAAAAATCACGTTTTCTGCAGTCTGCAATACTTGTTCTGTTCCATATGTGGAGGGATTTTCATGAAGTGTTCCAGGCAGAAAGTGAAAAACTCTGTGGCATACTGGCACGATAAAGCTATCTTGCATGAATGCAGTGCTTTCCACTTAAAGTGACTTGCAGAAGTGGAAATATTATTCCCACTTTGCTGAAGAAGAATCTGAAGCCCAGAGTTTTCTTTGAGTCACATCCAGTGAGCAAGGATAAAGCCAAGAAAGAATATGCTGACACGCAGGATTTCCCATTGCCATCAGACAGGTTGCCTCCACTGAGAATATTTTATTCTGACTTTATAGTCGTCTCCTCCCTGATTAAAGAACTATCTTCCTAACCATTTTATTTCCACAAGATAGAAAAAAATGTGTTGTCTGTACTTGCTCCAATCTGGTCTCCAAACTATCTCTTAATGTGGCAGGAGACTTTGCAAACTTTACTTGTGATGACTGGGCACAGCTGGAAGAGACCATGTCCTAAATTAACTGATGCAACTGGTGCCTGCACTAAATCTATATATGTGCAGGTCTACAATATAGGGAAGCCAGCAAAATGTGACTCCTGGAAGACTTATGTTGTCTATAAGGAATCATTATAGCTTTGGTTAGATTTGTTAACAATTCAGCAAAATGATATGAGACATAATTATGTGAGTTATTGATTGATGCATATTAAGAAAGACCTCCATTTATAGGTCATTATGAAGTGTTACTGGGGCCTCCGAGTGCATCAATAAAATCATTTATTTCTTCACATGGATGCTAAAGAAGACTTAGAAAGATGCCATGTGCGGAAAGCTGCTTGTGCCAGTAAATTATATTTACATCTGCTGCATATGGATAGATGGGATACAGGCCAAGTATGTGATGGTGGGAAGCAGCTTGCTGCTTCTGTTTTGGGAAAGTTCATCACGGTTAAAATTTTGGACAAATTAGATTCTGAATCAAACTAGAGAGAAAGCAGTAGATAAGCTCAAAACTTTGGCTGCTTCAGAAACTCCATTCAGAATAATATACTATCTCACGCGTCTTATCTTTCCATCAAAGTTTTGAAGACATTTTTTGGTTGCTGATGGGAGCAGGGAAGAAGAGAGGAGCTTGCACTGAAACAGACAAAAACGTGCACAATCTATTTCACTCTGAGTTTCATGTTTGGAAAATGGAGGACGTGGACACGTACAGGTCCCTGTGCTTTCCCTGGTCAGGGGGCCTCTGACCCTAGCACGGAGCAGCCTGCAAGGATGCCACCACCAGTCTTTGCTGCCCCAGATGTACCTATGGATTGTCCCACAGCACGTACCTCTGTTTCTTCCACACCTATTTCACTTTAATCTGCATACAGAGTCAAGCCCAGCCAGTGACAGCTCAGTGTAGTAGATCAAAAACAGTGAAGATTTTGCAAATCTAAAATAACATTTTCCTGCTGCAGATACAGAGTGGAGACCAAATGTGAATGAAGACCCTTTCCTAAGCCCTGGCAGGGCACTTGCAGCAGAGGCTGGAGTGAACCTGACCCTGCCGGCAGGCTTCTGCCTTTAACTCAGTGACTCCTGGGAAGTAAAACTACAGCAAGCCCCACAGTGATCTGCAGAGGTAAGTACATATTTCACCAGTAAAATGCAAATATGCCTGCTGTAGTCCCCTAAAGCGCACACTCCTGCTGCTGTCACCTGTTTGTGTCTATCCAATTTTGGATTATGTTTGCCTCTCAAATTTAATAATTTTGACAAGTTAATTTCAGCCTGTTCTTGACAAGGAGCAAACTACAAGGAATGAAAAAAAAACAAGAAGAGTGAAATGCTTAGGCAAGGTAATAGAATGATATTGCATGGCAAGCTACTTCCATTTTGAAACTATTGCAAATGTTAATATCAAACTGTATCTTGTTTGCCCAGAGAAAGGAACATAACAACTCCTCTGCTGAGGAATGACTGAAGATCCTAGAGCAGCCAATTTGTGTACTGTTGGAAGGTGGAACATTTAGGCTAAACCAAAGGGCCTCAAAAAAGATAAAACATTAATAAAAATTCTTAGATTAGCAATTTTAGAATATTCTAGGTATTTCTTTTCCAGGTCTTGAATACAATGGCCTACAGCACTTCAGGTTAGCCCAGTACAGGTTATGTAGCCAGAGAAACCTCTAGAGCAACTGATCCTGCAGCCTGAGCAAGGGCTGATGCAGGCTTGTCAGCTCTGCTCCACCCGCGGGTTTGCTCTGCGCTGCTTCCCATTGGCCTCTCTAGCCATGCTGTTCCTGCCAAACCCTGGGGACAAATGGTATTTGTTTTGACTCATTGTGTCTGGATGTGTATCAGTACCAGCCCTGGGCTCCCGAGGTTATCTCCACAGCTGTTTCTTTCAGTGAATGCAGGAGGTACGTCCCCTCTTCCTTCTGGGCTGCTGCGACCAGTACAGCGTTTCCATCCATCACACTGGAGACGGGGCAGCTCCCAGCTCAGAGGAGCCATCAAGAACCCTGCCAGGCTCCCGTCTGGTTTTGGGGCTCCCTGGCAAGCCCAACTCCCCAGCGCCACGCATCCCTGCAGGGAAGATTGCTGGCTGTGGAGAGAAGAGCTCTGCGGCTTACCCCATCCAGCCCCTTCCTCTACAGCTGATGAATACTTTGGTGCGTAAATTAAAGAAAATTTGAGAAAAATTGGCTAGAGAAATTAAAACTGCCTCAGGCAGCTTAACTTGTACAGCAACACGTACAGTACTTAGCACCCTAGATTTCATTATTCTTAACAGCATAACTGGAGTCCTATTTTCACACATTAAATATTCTTGGATTTTTTTTCTCAATGAGCAGACATACAATTTTTTTCTCTGCCATCAACATGCATATGTTGTCCTTTCAGAGACTTCCTTCAAATTGGAATACAAATTAGTTTTACCTGTGATTTAAAGAGCTCTGATTCTTGATAAGGCCTCAAATCCTGGTTTTTATGGAAATGCATAGCTGTGGGGGCTATGGGGAGCTTCTCTCTGCTTAGGACTTCTGAAAGGAGAGCTGTGCAAGGCTACGCTATTTTCACATCTCTTGGATTTCACAGACAATGTGAAATTTGACTGTTTGCCATGAAGAAACAGTATTTCTTAAGTAGGGTTGGGCATGTTCTTATGCTCTCCCAGGCATGGTCTGCAAACCCCTGACAGTATGCTGGGAAAGAAAATATCAAAGCTTGCAAGAGGCAGGGGCCAGACTGCCGAGGCCAATTGTAGTCTGCCTGAGATAGAGGCTAAGGGTGTGTGATTAGGAGACTGGCATTATTTGATATTTTCACTTCTCACTGGAAACTGTGAGGGAAAAGACTTTCCCAAGAAGCCCTATGGCAGGCAATATACTAGGTAGACCACCTGTTTTGTGGGTGGTAACTCATCAGAATGCCATTTGCTAGAGCAGACTGGGGGAGGCTACGAGAAGCTGGCCTGGGTAGTGAGTTTTGGTGAGCTTTGGTGGGCTTGCCACCATTGCCATCAATATTGTCTGCACGTTTCCACTTCTTGGGTTGAGACAGTGTGTCTAATGAAACCTTGTGCTTCAGGGCTTCGGTCAGGCACCTTCACCGTCTGGGAAGGCAGTTTTTGCATGCACACATACCTGCCTAGAGTAGGCTTTTGGTTTCCTTGTGTCCTTCTGAAGTCCTAGAGCCTTTCAGGGTGACATTTGGGCAACAGAGAGCTAATCAGCAGAGAAAGGAGCCCAGGGGGTTGGCCAGCTTACCAAACATTGGTGTCTGCCTTTGGGGGGGGCTGAGCAGCTTGCCAGACTCCTCTGATTTGTTGTGTAAGTCCCCACAGACTGCAAATGAAGCCTGGAGCCACACGTGGGGCACCTAGACTTAGGTGTCTTAGTGTGGGGCTGAATCCCATCCTTGGGACTCAACGCAGCTGTAAAACAGAGGGTCTGCTGCCACTTGTCACTGCCTCACACATCTTGCCTTCACCCGACCGTCCTGGGAGTGTGGGTCCTTGCTGCTACTGTGCTATCCTGCGTTCAGACACACCAGACTACCTCATGTGAAGTCTCAAGTGGCACTAGGCATTTATGGTTGGGGACCCAAATCTTACCTTTATTGCCCTGGGAGCAGAGCAGATGAGTGCGCTGGTGCAGAGTATAATCTTTCCTAAGATCTTCTTCAGAGGTCTAGGTCCTACTGGTCATTAAATGTAAGCCTCACCTGCTGGGATCATCTGGGTGTATCTCATCTAAATAATTCTTTGCTGTCGCAGGGGGCTTAGGTATTACTGGCAGCTTTGTCTTGTTCTTAACCGGTGGAGCACAATTTAATCTGAGGACTTGAAATACTTCAGCCTAATGAAGTCTTTGAGTTTCATGCACCAGTGAAATATAGTAACCTATACAGTACAAGAGGTCAAACTAGATGATCTAATAGTCCCTTTTGGCCCTAAATTATGAAATTCACAGAATCATTTCTAATAATGAATGCATTTGTAAAACTTGGATGCCTTCTCATGAATAATCTGCAAACAGAAAAAGGTTTTGTTAAGCAGGCTGCGACAAACAATTCTTCCAACTTTATGCTATGCAGACATGTATTTTTGGATATTCTTTGGGGGAAAAATCTACTGCAGCCAAATGTACATAACCTGCAAGAAAAAGATTCTGAAACAAAACAAAAGATATATGTAGATTATGAAAGGTAGAGAATCAAGTTGGAATTCTAATGTAAATGTATGTCATTATCAGTAGAGATCACTTGTAAAGCACTACTTTAACTTGAAGAGCTGAGAACAGGAATACTAAAGCACAAGTCTTTTTACGTGTGCATTTAGAACAAAAGCTACCCTGTCAATAGAAATTATATATAACAGTTGGATGAGGGTTGTTGTTTTCAGTGTTTGGTTTAAACACAATAAAGATGAACAAAATTTAAATGTGTTCATTGATGCATGAGGATGAAGTCAAGATCAGAAGTACAATTTCCTGATTTTTAGATTTATTCAAATACTCTTCCTTTGTATTAACTCCTACAGATGTTTAATGAATGCTTAAAACCAAACACTGCTTTTTCCCCCCCCTACTGTGTTCAATGCATTTCGTACAGGCAACCTGATAAAAAGAGTATCTGGGAGAAGGGGAAGGCAAAATCAAAGATATATATCAGAACATCTACTGCATGTCTAAACACAATGAAACTGTGTGGGTGTATTCACTCATTTTAAAGAACGTTCACTGATTTGAGTTTTATTATGTTTGAAGTTGTGGTATGTTACACAAATACCACCTTACTGATCTTTATTATTCCATAAAAAACTACAACAATTTGAGTAAAACTGGCTGCAATGTATTTTTTTCTTTGTTTCTGCTGTTAGACTTTATGCTTAACTCTAGGCATAATGAAGACATAGAGCTCTGTCCCGGTCTCACTGAAAACAATAGGAGCATTGCTGTGGACTTTGAGGCATCCAGCTGCGAGATGTGACCTGGACTGTTCAACAGATGCGCCTAGTTTGGCCATGTGGGGAGTTGGTGTACGAACAGCATGAAGATAACATGAAATGAACCTGTGGTAACAACAAATGTAGAGTGCTGGAAAACGATATCAATATCTAGCAGATAGAGGCTGGTAAAGATCTATGAGCGAATTTCCATGAGATTTCAGAGTTGCAATTCCCTGTTCTGGCAAGATTCTCTCCTCCAGCTGCCCATCCAACAGTCCACTTCCTGGTGGGCTCTTGGAAAGAAAGATAAACCTGATGAAAAGGTGAGCCCGTGTCCAAGCAAAACTATGAATCTTTCCTTTTTCCTTAGAAAGTAGTGAACTGTAGTCAGAGGAAAAGTAAGACACAATATTCAAGAGTGTCAGGTATAGCCAGGGAACAGTAAGAAGGACTTGGAGCAGGGGAGTGGGAGTCCTGAGAGTTGGGGTCTATTTATAACTCTGCAGAGATCCCACTGTGTGGACTTGGACAAAGTGCTCTGGATTGATGTGAATATCAGTAACAATACGCAAGACCCCTGTTGGCTTCCACAAGCTTTGAAGTACTTTTGAACCAGACTTCAGTGGCTCAGTACGTACTGCACTACCCATTCCTGTTCTCCCAGACTGAAGCGCAGACCTCCTGCATGGAGCTGCCAGGCCAAGTCTTTTTCTCCCCGAGACCCAGAAGAGGCAGAACAAGGCTGCCAGAGAGTGGACAGAAAGGCTTTTGTATTGAGAGACTGGACTTGCCTTCTGCCATGAGGTGAGACCTCCTGAGCCTTCCCCTCTCTTCTGCAACAAGCTGGCAGTCAGGAGAGCCTCAGTGCCAGGCACTGCGGGGTCTGCACCCAGTCAAATCCATTGTTTCTTTCTTCTAAGGGTGGGTGGGCTGCACCTCCAGGTACAGTCAATGTCTGGAAGGTGTCACTTCCAGAAGTGGGGAAGAGACCCCACCTTGTTGGGCATTCCTGCTGTGGGCACCCGATGGGCGCAGCAGGGTCTGTTGGACACACTAAGATATGGCAATTAGACGTCTGGTGCCAATTAGCCAGTACTTGTAAGTAAGTTTGATGGGACAGGGATACCATGCAGCTGAAAGTCAGAGGGGACAAATGGCCAGTTGCTACCAGGCACACATGGACCACTAATGTAACCTGCACCTTCCAACCTGCTGTTTGTTGCTGTGAAGTTGCAACTGTTTTTCTTCTCCATGAGTGAGGTTTTACACTATGGTTTCATTTCACCTGATGGATGAGGCATGTTTCCTATTGTAAGTTAAATAGACAGTGTGTCATCCTGGCTACATTTTTCAAGGGTGTTTTTAAGTTTATGCTCACAGGTTTTCCACAAGGACCCACTTTTCACTCATATTCTGTATTTGTTAGGTTACAGCAACCAAACTGCGCTACATCCAAACTCCTGAGCATTGAGATAAAAAAAATTTCCTGGAGAAGGGAGTTTATGGTCTAATTAGCTGATGGTATTTCTCCTCAGACAGTTTGTACTTATGAATTGAAGGTTCAGGTGAGTTAACTACTGGCTTTCACCACAATGAGCACCCAGAGCTCAGCTAAAGTCAGTCCAAGCCCAGGCTGCGCAGACTCAGCTTGTATGCCCTCTTGTACTGGGCACTATGAAGATGGAGACTGTAAAATCGTTGTTGTTATTGCTGCTCCCAGCTGGAGAAATTTCAGTGTAAGAAATAAGCTCATGTTTAAAGAGATTGTTCTCTAATCCTGGCATATTTCAAAACTGTGGGTGAGATTTAGTTAAATCCATGAAGGCATAAGAGATTAAATTCTAACCTCAGTATCCACAAAATTCCTAAACCAAAACGAGCATCGCATGATCATTAACAAGCTTAACTCCATCTCACAGACATGCCAACACAAACGCACACCGTCTGTGCATTGCAGGGAGGTGTTGCACACCAGAAAGCTGGGTGACATGTCAGTGCGCCGGGAATGCCCATGGCTGGAAACCAGTAAACCTGTGCCAGTGTGGTAAGTGCCATTGCTGCCAGACCAGCCTCGCTCTTCTTTTTATTATTAGCTAAACACAAGCCTTTGTTCAGCTACCATGCTGGGACCATTGGGGTCTGGAGTAGAGGGGGTGCAGGGACCAACTGTGTGCTGTGTGGGAGATGGGCTGCGGGAAGAGGCTGCATGTGGCAGCAGTGGGTTCCCTATCTCCTTACTGGCAACTGTGCACAAAGTCACAAGTAATTATCACCCAGATCACTACTACCAACAGTCTCAATTGGATTACTGTGTGAAGAGAAGGGGTCTGAGAAGGAAAGTTTCTGGTTATGTGACACAAACCTCCTTCAGAAATGCTGATTCAAGTGCTGGCAATGTAAGCATTGGAGGTGCGGAAACCCAATGCTGCGGTGCTCCTAGAGCTTTGCCATGCCGTTCTTTGTCTTTCCCAATTCACTTCTGGAATGCTCTAACTACAGGGGCACCAGTTCAATAGCCGTGAAGGGAAAGTTAGCAGTCCTGATGCAACAGCACAGCAACATGCTTCCACTAGATTTTCTAGAACAGACTCTTCAGGTTTCAGAGAGAACATAATCATGACTTCCTGTATGCGAACAAGTCTCTTTCAAGACTCTGAGTTGTGTTCTTCAAAAATCACCCATTTAACCCTAAAACAATGAAGTGGAGGGCTATGGGTTTGCTTTAACTAACTCATTAATGAATTCTTCATCACCACTTTGCTCCACACATTGTCAAAACAAGGAGCTCATTCTTCAGGGGGGGGTTGGGTCATCCTAACTACAGTCTTTCAACTGTAATTTTAGAATTTATTGAGAATATCAGTAATTTTGTCTGTTTTGAAAGGATCCAATTGCCTTCTTTTGCTTATTCAGAATGCTACTGATTAGCCTCCACTCTTTGAAGTAGTTTCATTACTACGTGGATTTAGCGTGTGCACACAGTGCTCAGTTTCCTTTTATAGGTGCTAGCTCTTTTGCAGGGCATGCGCCACAGACCCTTCATAATTTTGCTTAATTTTGTTCAAATTATCCTGGCTTGCATGAGAAATACATTAATCTCGGATGATGTCTGTCTCAACAGCCAGTAGTATAGTACACAAACATGTCAGAGCTGTGGCATGTGTAAGTTATGTTCTCATATTGGCCTTAGTCTGCAGGTACAGCCAGAATCTGGGCTTGTGAGTGCCATACAAAGAGAGACTCTCCACTTCATGGAGGCAGCTCCCATGGCTGAAAACTTTCCAGTTTCTTTTTCCCTTGCTGGGAATACTGCAGCAGTCCATGACTGCCTGAGAAGCCAAGGACGGGAAAGTCCTGGTGCAAATTCTGTTAAGCAGTTTTCCAGGGTGGTTTATTTGGGCAACATCATCCTTTGCATTCACTTGTGCTCTCCCAAAGACATTATGCTATGGAAAGCATTAGGAGGTAATATTTGTGTTAACAGGATTCAAATACCCTCTGGCTTTTAGTCTCAGTTTTGCACCAGCATTTAATTGTTCTCAGATTTTTGCGTCTGACTATAATTTACTGCTGGTGTGAATGTCAAGATGTAGCCATTTAGCTCACTGACTTGTGGGAGCAATGCGGTAATTTTATGCCTAGGTCCTCTCATTTGTACCTGCCAGCAATGCAGAGGCAGTCTTTCCTAATCAGGCGTTAAAAATTCTTCTTGATTAATCTCTGACTTTGTTGGAGCCATTCCAGATTTAAGTCAGTGTAATTCGTTTCAGGATCAGACCCATTAAGCGTTTTCCAATGAGTAGTATACTGTGTCATTCTTCTGGTCTTAAGGATTTCTAAAATCATGGAAGGATTGATGCAGATCTGGGAGATACATGGCTCTTCTGATTCCACTGGCACCTTCCCTGACCCTTCCCTGACTTTTGGAGATTCGTCTTTAGGTGAAATTTCTTTATTTCAATTTCTTTCTGTGTTGTGCTGGAAGCATTAACAAATGGTGAAGTGTGATACTGTTGATCCAGTGCTCTGTGTGGCCAGGCAATCAGGACAGAAATAATTAACACAGAAAGTGGCCTGCCAGTATCCTGCTGAATGAAATTGGAAGGAGTTCAAATACAAAAAGATTTTTCAGCTTACCACTTCTGGGCTACATGTAGCAGTAGCCATTTGGAAGGGCAACTGCCAGCTTCCATTTCAGATTGCTTGACAGCACTAACTAGAGCACTAAGAGCATTGCTCTGTTTCAGCAGGAGCCGATTTGGGGTGCGGAGCATTATTTCCAGACAGGAGAAGAGATCAGAGAGGGTGCTGCGCTGATGTGGTGTAAGAGGGTGAATTCTTCTGAACACGGGAGGAAATGTGACATGGGGAAGGCCTCTGGTTTCCAGCCTGCCAGGCACCTTCTTGCGATGCTCTGGCTGTGCAGAGACCCTGTGCTCCCCCAGGCACCTGCTCCTGCCTCGCTGCTGCCTCCTGCCACCTCTCTGACCCTGGGCCTGTCCATGTCCCGGTATGCCACCACGCAGGGATGATGGCTGGGCTCATGGGCACAGCCACGCACCTTTGCCCTAGCTGTGTTGTGGTACCTGTGCCTGTAGGGTGACACAGGGGAGGGACTCCTGCAGCTCTGTGAAGACCACTCTCCCCTTCCTCTTTCTGCCAATTTCAAAGAAGTCTGATGCAGCATGAAACAGAACAAATGGTATCTGTATACCTTGAGGAAGATTTCTTAGGAGAAGGGATCTCTCCTGTTGGAGAGGTGATGTCAGGGGGTGATCGCCTCTTCTACCATTGTATTGACTGAGCATCCACAGCCAGGTTAAAGACCTGTATTTGTACGACACGGCTGCCCTTTAGCTCATTTCTCTGGCTTTCCCTCCCATCATGCTTGCAAAGCCATCCTGCTACAGCAGGATCCCATGCAGAGAGTAAGGAAATAAGGCAGAACCACAGTGCTTTACTTGTTGTAAAGTGGGTATCTACACTGGTAAAATTGCAGCTGTAGAGACTAAAATGAGTTCTGTCCTGGTGAGCACAGAAGCTGCTGCCTACCTTTTGTGCCCTACAATTAGCGGTGCATCGCTTTGTTTCACATCTGCCTACATCAGGAATATACTTGGTGCTTTCAGTGTTTTCAGAAATGACAAATGAATAGATGATTAGGAGAAACAAGGGAAGAGAAAAATTAAGAGTAGCAAGCTTCTGAAATGGTTTTCCTCTGGAAATTGTTCAGACTGGTGGGCTGAGATGCCTGTGGCGAGACTGTGTTACTCTGCGGTGCCTGTCAGTTTGCATATACAATGAATTGCACAGCATTTCTTCCAGGATCCCCAGTTGTGCCTTCTCACACGTGGCGATCCTGTGATGGTCCACTTGTACCTCTGCCACTGATATATGTCATGAACAAGCCATTAACCCAAGATCTTATAGGCCAGGACCTACTCTGTAAAGCCAGTGGACACCTAAAGAGAATAAGTGCTGAGTTATGCATTGTTCGTGTTTACAGGTAAGTCTTGCCCTGCCCTTACTTTTGCTCTGTGGGTCATCTTGTTGAGCATGAAAATGATGATCAGCCTCCTCTCTCTCTTGCGAGAAGGAGTCATGATGGAGACCTGAGGAGAGAGGAAGGAGCAGTGGGATCTATTTGATTATTAACTTCAGAAAATGACTTCATTAGCTCCTTGTGAGAGCAGTGTTTGTCACTGACACTACATCATTTGCTTCCTATCAGACAAGCTCTGTCGTCTTGGCCTGGAGCTCTGGGAGCTTTGTCTCTTCTTAGAACTAGGCATGGCTGGAGGTGGTTTATTAAAATAGCACCATAGATATGAAGAATTTGACTTGAGGTTTTTCCGTTACTTCCATCATGTCTCTTTTTTCAAATTTGTACTGAATACATGCATTTGATTTTTCTCATGCATCCTGAATTCAAGTTCTAAAACTGACCTTGCTTAATTTAACCTTATCTAGCTAATTTATCATGGGCCTACGTTTCTAAACAATGTTGAATGAAGTACATTTCCTTGTATCTTCCCAAGTAACTAAGCTTTCTGCAAAATTCAAACCGTTAAAAGTGAGGGTGATAGGAGAAGCTCCAAGAAATGAGTCAACTTAATATAAATATTCATAATCATGTCAATTCCACTTTTTAAACAATTTCTGAAATGTTAGTTTGCTCTAACGGCTGGTCAGAAGCACAAAGGTTAGGTTAAGCTTCCTTCGTTAATGGTTTGGCTCAATGCACCCAGCAATATAACGTATTTTATCAGTGAGGGAAATGATATTGGTTTAAGAGGTTTCATGTAACAGTCATATCCTGGCCAAATGTAATTTTGAAAACAATCAGGGCCATTATGGCTCACACAGAAAGAAAGATAAAGACAGATAGCTGTATATGGGTTTTTAATAAGTA
>Ga0181612_168809_pt1 | contig 23273 bp, 13 predicted proteins | sample HoacroProtozoa21_FD_119630 | JGI IMG/M metagenome (GOLD analysis project Ga0181612, IMG submission 119630) | Hoatzin crop microbial communities from Cojedes, Venezuel. Combined Assembly of Gp0051906, Gp0051904, Gp0051908
GAGCTCTGAGCAACCTGATCTAGTGAAAGATGTCCCTGCCCATGGCAGGGGAGCTGGGCTAGATGACCTCTAAAGGCCCCTTCCAACCCAAACCATTCTGTGATTCTATGAGTTTGAAAGCTGTGGAGCGGATGAAAGTAGAATTTCAGCAAGAAAACACATAAGCTCCTGTTATTTAGGGCAGATTTAAGTATTTAACTATTTGTGATTTCTATCATGCAAAAAAAGGGGGAGGTTATTTTTGGTGCCTCACCTAATGTCTGAGTATCAGCTGCTGCTGTCCAAGGGGAGGAGACGGTTTCTGGTGCAAGAGTGATACTGCCTGGTGGCAAGCACTGGACAGCTACAGAGCAGACGGATCCTCTTCCAGCTTCACCCACACACATGTACTTACAGACCAACAGGATGCTTTGGTACCTAATTAAGACTACTTAACTCTGTTAAAAAATTACTTGTGTGGGTAGACTAGGCAGTTTGTTTTGTTTGCTTTTAAGCATCAGTAAGTGACACAACTGCTATCTTACCTGTTAGTGCACTGTCTCCTGCTAACCAAGCTCACCCCCAAGCTGTGCCGGGGCAGAAGACCAACCAGTCCTACTGCTGAGGCTCAACCTTTCCTCCTTCCAGCACTGTGGTGAAGGAATGGACTCAGAATCTAACCCTGCCACTACACTTCAGATGTTGTTCTGTATCAGCTGTTAATGCCAAATATCTACCCCTTTCAGAGAGAAGCACACCATTGTCTCACAAGGAACGCATGGGCTCAATAACCCCGAGCCTGCAGAGAAAGTTACCCAGGCAGGCAGGCTGGTGGACATGCATAACAAGACAATTTGATTGTTCTCTGTCATACCTGCTTGCTAGTTCTACTGTGAATTTAAATGAAATCAGATGACATGTGATGGTGAATTTTCCTAAGAGGAAAAATATACCACCTTTACTTCACAAGAACGTGACTTTTTCAAGCCTGTGATGTGACAGCTGGCCAAACACAGTCACAGAATCATGGAATCAAAGAATCATTAAGGTTGGAACAGAACTCTAAGATCATCAAGTCCAACTGTCAACCCACCACCACCATACCTGCTAAACCATGTCCCGAAGTGCCACATCTACATGTCTTTTGCACACCTCCAGGGATGGTGACTCCATCACTCCCCTGGGAATCCTGTTCCAATGCCTGACCACTCTTTCAGTAAATAAATTTTTCCTAATATCTAATCTAAACCTCCCCTGACACAACTTGAGGCCATTGGCTCTCGTCCTATCACTAGTTATCTGTAGTTATAAAGCAGCTTTAGTTAATTCCAAATTACCTGCAGACATTGTGCTTCAGATTTACTGTTTGTTTATCATTCTTGAAGAGAAAAGAGAGTAAAAGCAATCACAGTGGCTTTCATTTGGATGCTTTACTGAATGTAAGTTAGCACCACCAACACTTTCCCTTTCCCAAGGTGCTCATCCCCACTAGGGCTCTGGGTGGAATGGGAACAGAGAAAAGGGACGAATGCAGTAACTCATGGCCCTCATGTTGTTTCCCTCAATCCCTTGTGTAGGTGATGAAACCAGTGGCTCGGGCAGTGGGAGCGGCTGTACGGACGACATCTGCCCCACCGAGTTTGATTTCGTCACCACCGAAGTACCACCAGTCGACTCCGACAGGAGGGAGGTGGAGGCTTCAGCCACTCAGCCTGGCCAGTCACTGCAGACGTTGCTTATCGTCTTCATCAGTCTCGTGCTGCAGAGACAGTGGAGATAATCGTGGATCTGGTCGGAGAAACTGTGTTTTAGCTACAGAAACAGCCAACTTGCTTCTTTTCTTATACTCTTGGACAACGGACCATGTCACAAACACTTGCAGTTTTCTATGAGAAGAGAGCAGTGCTGCAACCTGCTTCCCTTTTTTGTTTTCCCAAAGAGTACCAGGTGCCAGGTTGAACTGCTTCCTGCTTTTTCAGATATCTCTGAAGATGATATCCACTCTTGAGAGAATTCTTTCTCAAACCTTTATTACAGGAGACTTTCTGAGCTTTGTTTCCTTTTATGCTGCAAAAGTAAAAGGATCTTAGAGTGTGTGTTTTGCCTAATGAGAAAAAAAGAGGGGGGAAGAAACCAAGAAATCAGTTTTCTTTCTGAGTCAGGCCTGACTCAAGGCTGCTGCATTTCAACAGATTATCAACAAAACAAAAAAAGACAAGAAAGGAACAAAGAAAAAATGCAACCATTCTTCACGGACAGCCAGGTTTTCTTTAGGAACTTCTGTAGGATGATTCAGGTGATCAGAAAGATCATTGCTATAGGGAGGAAGTCTGGATATTTTTTCCAGCACAAAAGTATGTCTCAACAGTGAACGTCTTGCACTCCATCTGCCAACCACATCAGATTGGTATGAAGGTAGAGAATATGAGAAAAAAGTTTATCTTTTAGTATGATAGTAACTCCACTAGCTTCAGAATATCATGTTACAGTTGTTTAGGATTTAAACCTTAATGCCCAGTAAAAAATTGTGTAGTAGCATGATTTCACCTAGCTTCTTTTAGTATTTATCCATGTTATACAATTGGCACAGATTTCCACTTAGCTCACCATCAGCTGTGGTGGTAAGGCTACACAACGCTCCCGACTAATCTCCCCTCAAGGGTTCAGACAGAAAATAATCTCATGTGATATAGTCTCATTCCTTTTGTCACTGTTCTGACATTGATTAGGACTGTCTGCTACTACATTCATTATCCTACCAGGTCAGCAATTCTCTAATGGACTAACAGCGACGGGATCAATAGTGTGTTTCACATCTAACAACATCTTTCATATCAGTTAATTTCAGTATCGCAAGGATTTCTTCCACGAAATTTCAGAACAAACAAATATATAGTACTGACATGGAGATTTCTTTCACTTTTTTAGTCTTAGTATGATCATCTATTTTTATATCTATAAATATATATGAATCACAGATTTTAACTTCTTAATTACAAGCTCAGGGTTGACACTTCTTTGTAAGAAAAAAAATGTTTGGTCAACCAGCTCTTCCTTTTTTGTGCTGCTCTGAAAACTAACCCTTTAATGACTGGTGAGCACGAAAATCAGAGAAGAGAATTTTTTACATATCCAGTTGTCCATTTCTTAACAGATTTGCAAGGTGGGGGAGAAAAACCTCTCTCATATAAGTGTATTTGTGGGGGGCATGTGAGTTTGTGCGATAGGCCTAGAGAAAGACTCCGATGTTATTTGTGATGGCAACTGTACTCTCAGACTCTTCAAGGATACATTGCTTTAATAATCATTGCCTGAATGACCGTGGTCCTGGATAGACCTTCCCTAATCTGCATTTGGTCATAAGACCCGAGATGGAAGCTGTTTAAATCCTGGACAAAAGAGTGTCAACAATCAGACATCAAAACCTTCCCTCTTCCATCAGCCACAGACAAAGGGCTTCTGGGACAATTCTGCACGGTGTTGAGATGATTCACCAGAAATGTATTTTCCGATTCTTAGGGTGACTCTGAAAATGGTATAGACAAATTGTGGAAACACTGCAGAGCCAGCCAACCACATTACATTTTAACAGCAGAGCAGGTAGATCATATCCATTGCAATCTCTTTTTCTTGTCAAATTATAATTAGCTATCGATTTAGGCATGAAACTAAAGTAGAAAACACACAGCACATTAGGATAAGGTATACTTAAGCACTTTTACCAAAAAGTATTTACAAACTATCTATATAGTATGTCTAATAACAAAAAGCATAGGTTTTGAGGCACTTGTTTTCCATTCTCTTTTCTCCCGCTTGTTTGCTTACTTCAGAGTACAACAATCTGTTCTTCTGGGCCCAGCCTAGTGTGCGGGAGTCGCTGGCTAGGTGTTCAGCTCCCACATGTCTCACACCAGCCGTAGCAGTGCTTCCTGCTGCTCTGGTGTTCGCTCTAGAGCAGATCTTGTGATTCAGCATTTAATGTCTTCAGGAAGTTAAACAGCCGAGTTTAAGCCAATTCTCACAGGCTCTTTCACTGGCCCTGGTGAAGCAGGTACCAAGCAGAGGATCTTTTCTTTGATTTTTTTTTCTGGACTTGCATACGCAGCTTTCTACAAGGAGAGCCCTTTAAAACTCTCCCCTGGTCCATCTCCTGCTACTCATACACACACCCTTTTTATGCTTCTCCTCAGCAACCTTGTTTCAGGACAAGTTGAGTGTCATTTTGAATTATCCCATTGTGCATTTATTCAGTCATGACTATTTCCACCTGATTATCCTGGGTCTGAAACCTTATTGACAGGTAACAAAGTCCAAGCCCTCTGAGGCAGGTCCCCTATTGTACCTGCTCCACACTGCTGGTTAGGAGCTGATGGAGTCCTAGGGTCTTTGTGTTAGCCTCAGCCCACATTTGGGTGATCTGATGAATGTTTTCAGCTGGTGCAGCCAAACTGAGTGGTCAGGGTGCTCTCAGCTATTTGCAGACCTCCGTGGATTCGTAGGCAAGGAGTAAGAGGGATGCCTGAGAACTAGGGGATTTGCTGAAGGCTCTTCTCACTCGGGGAGCTTGCAGGAGGGGCCCTGCTCTACTTGGACTGGATCTTGCAAACTGCCTGTGAAACAACAAACCAGACTAATCTTTGCCAAAATGCAATTGTCTTGTGCAAGTTCTGCCAGAAATTATGTCTTCCATATTATTTCTCCTCTTATTTTCCTACTATGCATGGTGATATCTTGTCAGGAGATGGAGATGCCTTTGCGTGAGGTATTAGGCATACATTTCTTTAATAGTCCCTAAAGGTTGAATAGTCTCTTCATACATTGCATTTTTCTGAGATTAAGAGAGCTATTAAATCTACAAAGCAAATGAAATAGGGAATGAAGGAAAGAAAAGAACGAGCATTTGTGTTCATAAATGCTAGCATCTACATAATTTCCAATGCTTCTATTTGCACATCCTTTACATCCAATAACTCTTCTTCTAAGGTAATTTTTTGGTGTGCCACATTTTAAATATTTCTCTTCTGTTAGCAGCCGGTAAAGTAAGAAATGATAAAGAAGACAATTACCTGTTCAGGAAAGAAAAAATCCTTTGATCGTGTAAACCCTTTATGCTCTGCAATCCAGAAGTTCTTGCCATTTTATGTCCTTTTACAGAGAAGGTTCTTCAAAAATTAGATGCAGTGAATAGCATAACCAGTGCTGTAGACACTTGTGAGGTTTTATATTTTAATATTAATTGGTTTTATATTTTAATATTAATTGATTTTATATTGTCCCCAAATTATTAGCGTTCACTGTACTGCAGATTTTTCTACAGATAACTCAGTACACACTAGTGTAACTACAGTGCAGACTGCCTAAGCTCTGGCTAAATTTAGGCACTTCAAAACAGACAATCAGAAAGAATTGAAAAGAGAGGGTAGAGATTTCCTGCTGAAGAGGGAGAGCAGAAGAATATGTGTTTTGGGGTTCTGCCAAGGGCTGATCTGTCCCAATTCCCTATGAGGCATCGCAGAGCTCTGTCCATGGAAAGCTCCCAAAATCTGAGTCTCACTCGCACAAATCACCCCAGTTCTACATGATTTTCAGGAAGGACAACTACAGCTGTGGATTCCCACAGCAGTGTGAACCAATTTGAGCTGCTTCCATGCAAAATGGCAGTGAGCTAGAGCTGTTCCTGGGAGGTGGGCTGCACGTGCAGTGTCTCTGCAGGCAGCAGTTGACTTCAGTTTACTAACCGACCCTGAATCATTATGAAATGTAACTATACTTATTTACCAAGACTTTTCTATTACTTCAACATGAAAAATAACTTACAGCTCTGATGCAAGTTGTTTCTTTGTTTTAATTTACTTCCAAAGATAATTGGATTAATCCCATTAAAATTGATTACAGAAAATAACAGAATGATTCTACTGGGAAAATCAGGTTTCTGCAGATTTCATTATGGACAAAAATGTCTGGACAGACTTCAGATGTGAAGACGAAATCCAGATTTCAAAGATCACAAAGCTATATTTACTATATTAACCCATACATTTTCAAATCTACTGGATGGAATGAATAGAGTTAACAGTGGAACATCACATAGAATTGCAAAAACCCTAATTTCAACAGGAAATTCAACAATTGAAGGCTAAGACTTAGCTGTGAGGCTGAGAATATGTAGTCAAAACACAATAGACAGCAGTGCGTACTTCCAAGAAAATTCGGGCTGGTGATGCACTGAACAGGGCAGTGTTTCCATTACAGTTACCCACATGGACTGTGCAGATCATATTAGCATGAGCAATTATGACTCTTTTTTTGATAAAACCATGATAAAGACCAGAGTACCATGGTAACAGGGTACATGAATAAACAACAAGATAGTAACTATTTTCTCACCTGTTAAACAACATAGGAGACCTAATGGAGAACCAAGAACTTTGAAACGGATTTTTAAAATAAACTTCTAGCACCCAGCAAGAGAGATGGTCTCAAATTCATTCAGTCAGAACATCTTCCAGCAGTTTAGCCTATTAAATCTACCGACCAATATAACCAAACTATCACTTGAGGATAATTTGCTAACATGACATGAAGTGTTCACTTACAGTACTTACTAATTTTTTCTGCTAAACATACTACATAAGTTACAAATCTGACTGTGCATCACGTGTTCCCATGGCAAAGTAACAAGGATTTTTTCTATAATCGGGGAGAAAATAGTAAGTCCTTTTTTCTGGAAGCTGTTTGTATTTTATTTCTTTCTGGCTCTCAATAAAACAGCAGCATTGTGCATAAAAGAGGTGACGTTAGCATCCTCACCTGTAAGTTTTCAAACTTTACTCCAAAGCAGCCACAGCGTTTCTGCCCAGCTTCCCCACAGCCAAGGTGTCTGGACTGTCCAGAAGTTGAAGAAAGTCACACAGGTTTGTCCATAGCTTAAAGTCTACACAGTTAAATCAAACCATTTATAGAAAACAGGTCAGCATTTCAACCAGCTCTCATTTCACCTTTATTTTTAATTATGTGGCATTGATACTTAACGGCGTAACATGCATGAAAGGCTCTTACCTCACGGTGCACTGGAAAAAAAATTTCTTCTTGCTTTTCATCCTTTATTCCTGCACCAGGAAATCTGTGAGGCTTAATACTTTGAGCACTAGGGAGCATCCAGTGGTGTAGTTTCTTTATTAAAATAAGAACAGCTGCATTACCAAAAGAAGTTTTCTTTTATTCTTGAGAGGGATTAGGGAAAGGGAGTATCCATTCATCATTTGCAAAAAAGAGGTACAGAATAGCAACTATTTATCTTAGATATAGTGGGGTACCATTTGTCAGTATCTCTGAAGACCTTTTAAAGCCAAATTTCCAGGGACGACAAATTTACTCCCTCCAAAATAGAAGTCAGTATGATTTTCTTCCTTGAAATAAATACAAAGTATATGCCTTTCAGCTCCAAGTGTTGAGGAAGTTGGAAAGAAATTTAGCTTCTGCAAAATGAGACTCTAGCCATTGAGACTTTTCTGCTGCTCTCAACTCCTGGAGCTGCTTTTATACCCCTCCAGGGCTCTGCCGAGCTCCCATGCACATCACCTGAAGTCAGGAGCCTCCTGGCCATGCAAATTGTCCCTGCCAGTGGTGGAGTTTGTTCTTCCAAGATGGTTAGAGAGACAACGGAGGAATGAGTGAGGGGAGCAGCGACTTCTCAGTGAGACCTAGCAGATACATGATCGTGGGGGATTAACGATACAGTCACATGAGGGACAGCTGGTTCTCCTCACTGCTGTCCAGCTCTTCCTTTTGACCTACTGTCTGTGAATTTTCTGTGTATTCTAATCATAACCATCCACTTGTATACATAGCAAAGACCCAAATATTTTTTCACAGGTCAGTGGTGTTTCTGTAGTCTGCTGCAAGGTTTCTCACAAGTTTTCCCACAGAGGTCCCTTCCAACCCCTACCATTCTGTGATTCTGTGATTCTGTGATTCTCTCTCTCTTCTCAGTTTCCAAGTACTCTGGCCAATTCTGTGTCTTTCCGTGTGTGAGGAAGAACTTACTACCTAAAACTGATTTCTGTGTGTCAGTAGTCCTTTTTCCTAAAAATTTGCATTATGTAGGCATGAAAGTCCTTCACGTCTCTCACAGAAGTGATTCAATTCCACTGCATGTCTAGTGAGTTTTCCTCTCGAGGCTGAAGAGGTCACTCACTGGGACTTTGGACAAAGCCCAAACTCCAGTCATTCAGCCAAGGTTTCATAGAGGTCTCCCACGTTCCACTAAATACCCCAAACACCAGGTTACAGGTGAGCTGTGCTCTTTCTCCCCACTCCACTCTTCACTCCTCACCTCAAAGTTTCATCCTGGGCATGCAAAATCTTCCAAAATTAAAGTTTCATCAAAGCTAGGGCATTCCAGAAAAAAAAAAAAAAAAAACATTTTCGGCAAATCCGTGTTCCCTGATGGTAAACATTTCTAACTAAAGCTTCCTGTTTGGGTGTTGTCCTCCTGTGTGCTACACATCCCATCTGTCTTTGGGTCACCAGTGTCCCCATGACCATTTTCCTCTCCAGGCTGAACTGTCTTTTCAGTCATTTTTAGCTCACTGGATTTTCTATCTCCCTTCCTCATATCTCTGTGCCTTTGGCAGCACTTAACGCTTCTCTTTTCAGACAGAGGATGCAGCAACAAAGTGATTTGGTCCACTTCTTCTTTGTTTTTCTCCAGGTTTTATCAGACTCCACCTTTAGCTTTTATTCTCTATTCTAAAGCTGTTCTGCTGAGTGCATGTTCTTGATCATCTGACACTAATCCTGATGACTCCTTTTGAAATCTTGTGTAGTATTAGAGCTTGTAGACTACATTTTGGCTCATTCATTCAGTTGCGCCAAAATTCTGTTTCTTCCTTGTAACTGTAGCATAGAGTTTGTGAGTTATTGCTGCCTGCTGTGCTGATGAGCCAGCAAGGCCAACAGCAATGATTTTGTGGATTGTCTGTAGCAAGATTAACTGAACAGGTAACAACATCAGGAAAGAACTAATACCGGTTCTGTAATTGATTGTTTTGAGGTTTGCTGTTGGATTTTTTTGCTTGTATTTTATTTTAACATTACTGGCTTCATTTGTTTTAGTTTCACATTGGCTATGTGAATATTACATCATATACATGTAACATAACTACAGATTAACTGGTTCAGTCTACAGATAACACAGACTAATTTTAAGTAGCCTGTCAATCTTAGTATGCTTATAAGAGCTACAGAGTGATGATCACTGTTAAAAATCTGCCCAAAGAGAAGTCGGAGGAGTTCAGATTTCAGCTTTATGCTATAGTTGAGTTTGAGGCTGCAAGAATATTTTGTAAATAGTTAGTGAATACATGCGTGTACTTGAGGAGGTAGAAGGGAGCACTTGCATCTCCAAAATATTCTGAAGCTTCTTTTCAACTTCTACCTTCTGAACACAAATTTACAAATTAAGAATTTACATTCAGGTATTCAGGCATGTCAAGCTACAGAAATTGAGGGACATTTATATATAGATTTCTCCCAGGTTGTTTTGTTTTGTTGGTGAGCAGTATCATTTAATTTCCACGAGAAATTTTGTTACATTTAGCAAATTCAAAGGAAGCGTGTTGTTTAAGTAGGTCAGATGTCTTCATTTGGGTATCAATTGACATTTATACTTGCTTGTTAAACTGTTATGACTCCAGACGTATGAATATCACTTGAAAGCATGCAAATTATTAGCTCCCATTTTGATGCTGTATTTCTAGATTAGTATTTAACATAGTTAAATGTGAATTGATAGGGGTGATATTTAAATGCAAATTAAGTTTGGAATAAAATTGGTTTTAGAGAGAAATGGGGTTGGGTTGAAAAAATCTCGTTAAACATTAAACCTGCTTTTCTACAGATGTGATTTTAACATTCATCCAGCTCTGACATGAAAAAACCACCTACAGATCCTGTTTATAGATCTTACCTAAAACTAAATAGTACAGCTTCAGTTATGAGAGAGTACCAAACAAAAGGAAAGTTAAATAAAAAATCCCAAGTTCTCCCATCTCCAAATGCTACTTACAAAGTAGTATTTAGCTTTACAGTATTTAGCAGCATACGGCAGTGTGTGTGTATATATACATAGCGTAGCAAGGTAGAGTTTGAACTTTTAAGCAAAAGATTCTTTATGGCTTTGTAACTTTAGAGAAGTGATGTACCATGGTCGGAAAGAGAAAAATATATACAATTGTTTTGATACATTTGTGAAATAGGTTTCACAGAGCCCAGTATTTTTTTTGTAAAATGCCTTAAATCACTTTCTGTAGGGCTAATGCAATTGAATTTGTTTCTGTATATAGCCTTTTATAACAATAACTTCGGATGCAACACTAGACTTTTCTGTCCACTACAATCATATACAGCCTTATGGTTAATAACTACAGCAGACAGACTACAAAGGCTCTGCTTTATTAGCTCTAAATGCACTTTCGGTCCGCTTGTAGACTTAGAGCTTGAACGCAAGAAGAGGTGACAACGCCAAGAGCACTGAGACCTTCTTGATGGGCAATCCCTACGTTCTCTCAGGCTTGAAATCTTTTCCCACCAACTCTTTTTCCTCTCACCCACCTGTCCTCATGAAAACCATCTGTGTCTTAGGGCTTCAGGTCATACCACTCAGCACTAGGAGCTTCAGGGAGCGTGTTTCTCAGCAGGGTTTTCTTTCTAGTTCTCTGCCGTTAGTCAAAAGAGATGGGAACCTCCATATCTGGGAAAGGACTTACTTCTCTCCCCTGCACAGGCAGCCTGGGATGACAAGGCTTGTCATTTAGGCACTTCACTTAAATGCCTGGAGGTAGATGACGCTGGTGAGACTGGGAGGATCCAGGCTTTGCCTGGACTCTCTCCTGTCCTTGTTGGCACAATGGTGCCTCTTCTCCATGACAGTGCTGGACTGAGGAGCCTGGAGAGGGATCCCATCTGGGGAAGTCATAGTATAATAACTTTATGTCTGGGCCAGACCAACCCTGATGTAACCAGACATACAACCAATGTACATTCATTGTTCTGAATGCTGCCTAATGCTCTTACGCTTATATTCTTCCTTACAAGACATTTGAACCTGTCAGCTACCCTACCTATGAACATGCAACGTGACTGCCTTCAATGCACATATGCACAAGGGGTGGAGCTCAAACAGGTTTCTCCTGAAATCCAAGACACCTTTCCAAGGCTGGTGAAAGCAGTGCGAAGGGCTCAAGCCAGCTCAGAGAGTTAGCAAGGAGTAAGGTGCACGTCACTGAAGGGAAAAAAAGAGATTAATACAGTGCCTCAAGAGTGAGAACTGTGATAAAGATACCCTTCGGGCTTAATTGTTAATGCACTTACTCGTTTGTCAGTCTCAGCCCTTACTACATCAGTGCGAGGAAAACACACGTATTCTAAGAGGTCAGTAAAGAAAGCAAGGTTAACATACACAGCACAAAGCTGACAAACCGCTAGCACACCTCTTGCAAGACAGCTGGCTGTTGTGATATAAGTCAGCCTTTTAAAAGCTGAAAACAATGAAGTGCAGCTTCCTCTGTATCCCCCGCCACCTCTTGGGACTCCATAATGAGGAAATCCTGTTTCTTTCCCCAACCTATTTTTTGGGCTTGGTACTTGAAATGTGGCAGAAACCAAAAGCCCTAGCTGTAAAGTACCCATTCAGCATCCGATTTTCTAGGCCTCCTGCTCTTATGCTTTGTTTTCCTTTTCACATTTCTGAGAATGGCACACTCACATAGTCTATGTAAGTGTGCACCTCTCTCCTTGATACACATTTATGTACACCTATACACACATATATCTCTATAATACAGCCACAAGCCAGTAAATTTCAAGTGCATATGCTATCAAAGAGTAGTGGAAGGACTCCATTTAGCACAATACTTGACATACACCTAACAAGGAGAGTCCCAGGCAGGGACGTCTGCTTTACAGATGATTATAGCTTGTGTCTCTGTAAGTGTTGTTGTCGTTTTCTGAAGTAGCTGTGGAAAAGGGTGAATCTGCAGATACTTTTTGGCAACATCTGCTGCTGCTAGTAAGGAAAATGTAAGAGAAGACAACTACCTAGATAAAAACAGCAATCTAGATGGTATCTCATTCACAGTATTTTGGGGCTTTATTGTTAGGAATTTCATTATTTCTTATTTTTTATCTGAATGCAAAAAAAAACATGTGAAAGCTCCCTGGGCTTTTCAGAACCCTTACCTCCTTCCTTCCAGGCTACAATAATTGTTAAATGATGACTTTTTTGTATTTATGAAAATAAGTTCTTCAAAAATGAATTGGGCAAAATACCAATGATCAAAACTGTCACCCTATTTGGTGGGTTTCTTAAAAATGAAATTCACAATCCACAGAAAGTGATTCTTACTTCTAATAGTATCATCTGACACCCACCCTCCTTAACTGAATTACAGATTTATAATCATAGTGCCACTGTCCATCACCCAAGAATGACATGACACAACAACACCCGACGGATTACCCCCACAGCCACTGCGTCTTTTTCATCACATCTTTCCCTTCCACACGCTTTCCTCCAGAAAGTTTTGATTAATAGAAATGGATTCAGATTTCCCTATGGATAAAAAGCAGGGAAGCATTTGACATTTTCAAGACAATATCTCAGACGGTACTGTTCAGCCCACTGCCTTTCCATTTCCCCTTGAGTCTTTACTAAGTCCAGTGCACAACAGTTAATGTGGTTTTCACAAAGCAGTGGTCAGTAATGTAAATACCATTTCTTCCCTCAAGACTTATAATGAATTCTGTGTTTCTTAAGCTTGTTGCTTTCACAATTTGTCATGTCAAGGATGTTAAAGATGATATTTGGAAATCACAGAACAGTTAAACCATGAACTGCTGTGTTCCTGTCCATTAATAAGAAAAGTTTGACTGCAGGGATGTTTTGTTGGAAGGGTTGTATTAAGTCATTTACATATACATATATTTGTAGCGCTGCGCCTGCTTCTTTCATGTACCTGAAACTTACTACCAGAGAATGAATGACCTCCTATTAAACTATTTTTTTTGTAACGCATCTTCCTGAGATATAGGCATTAGAAGACCTTGCTGCTCAGCCAAGGCAATTTTGCCTGGTGCAATACTGTTACTAGACAAAGGCATTTCTAAAAGGCCATACATTTTATTTTCTAAATCACTACTTTCTTTTGCTGCCTACTGAAAAATCCTTTTTTAGTGCTTACAACACATTTGAGAGTTAGGATAGGACTGTAATATTCAGTAACAGACTGAGACTATAACTAGCATTCTTAAAGATTAATTTTATTTGCCCTGCCTTTTGCCTGCAAACTTTATTCACATAATGCTTTTCAGACAGATTGTATCTTGTTAGTTTCCCTGCTTCATAGTATACATATATTAATGAATATGTATTTTCATTGACGACAGTGTAAGGCAAGTTATTTCTCTCATAGTGTTATTCTACTGTTTATTCATGTGCATATTTTAAATTTCCGATGGCTTGTTGGAAAGTCTAATTGATTGTCACTGATTACCAGCCAATGCTTTGTTTTTGTTAAGACACCATTACATAAAATTCTGATCATTACATGAAAGTCTAATTCTGATTATTAGATCTTAAGGATACTATTTTCAAAATCACAGCAAACTCGTTATCAGTGAATCTCCACAGAAACACTGTGTTAAAAATGTTAGAAAACACAGTTTTTCTGCTTGTCTCTATAATGAGAAATAGAAAGACTTTTGTCAGTTAAACAAGAAGATATATTGACCGTGATATTAATTTTGCCGCAACTGGACTGGTAAAGCATTAGAATATAGAATCCATAATGAATTAACTCTCCATGCAGAGAGAGAAATAGCTCAGCTAAAAAAGACCAGATTGCTTGTCAGGAAAGTCTTACTGATGCAACACACAAAGTCATGTGCAGACCATCTGCCGCAGGTATCCAGTTGCAGCAACTATTGTGGCAGGCGACGTCAAGAAAGCAATGAGGGAGTGAACTGCCTGCCACCCAACGCCATGAGATCTCAGCTGTCTATACTATCAACAGGCAGAAACAGGGGAACATATTCTTCCCACCTGCTGTAGGTGCATATATTATATGTTGCTCCTACTTCTCTCCGTTGACAGTACAGAGGATCCTTGGTCTGGCATCGTGGTATAATAAGCCGTGTGAATGATTCATGACCACCTTCAGCTTAGAAACCGTTACAGGCATGCACAGTGCCGCAGTAGGTGGTTTGCGTGCAGCCCATTAACCCAAGTATTGAAGACAGACGATCAGAAGTACTCGGTTTTGGTGAGGCAACTATTCCCAAGGTGTATGGCTAAGGACTCCCCAGTGCAACTTCTTTCAATCCAAAGCTTAAAAGTGTTACAGCAATCTGGACAATGTAATTTACGCTGTGTGAGGACTATGCAATGGAGGATCAGAAACGCCTTCCCCAGCCTCTCTGGTCCTCCTTCCACTGAAGCCAGTGAGAGTCTGCCATCGGCTCCAGTATGAGGACAAGCATATCTAACAAGTTTGATACTAGTCATTTAAATTTGCGCCTACATCCTCGGTGTCTATCTCTTGAACAGCACCGATGACGCTTTATTAGTTCATAGTTACAACAGTAATAAAGTGTGGGGCGATCTTTTACACTGTTGCTTAATATTCAGTACTGTATGTATATATATATACTTGACACCTCAGTGAAGACTTTGACATGCCTTATTCATTCTAGTTATTTCTACGGTATTAGTTTTGCTAGATTGCTTTACCATATAAAGAATAAAACTATAACTGCTCTGACTTACAATTGTCCAATTCATTTTTATCCAAGGTGTGTTAAACAAATCTAAACCGTGTTCATCAGTTCTCATTCTCATCACCCTTCACTCACACCATGAAGGCAATGTATATTGGTGGTTTGAAAACAGGGATTTGATATTCTCTGATGGACTACAATAAATAACTGAAGTAAGTACCTGCCTCGTGTCTTGTGGTTTCTTGGCTGCAGAATGGAAAGTGTTTTCTGCAGGCCAGCAGTGCTAATCTCATGATTGTCAGCTACTGGAGAATCATGAGGTAAAATGAATTTTTAAAATAATTTATGTTGAGTTCATTCTACAACATTCTTTTTTTCAGCTATATTTATATGCTAGCGATGTTCCCCTAAAATCTGTCAGAGAAGTGAGGAACATTGTGGCAGTGTCAAAAGTCGTGACATCTGAGGATGAAATTTCAGGCAGTAGTTATTTATTTCTTCTCTTGCAAAAGGTGAGAGCTTTCTGTGACTATATGCAATATAGTTTAAAAAAATGACACTCAATTGTTATTTTCACTTACTTATTAGTTCTGAGTTAATCAGACTGAGAGCTAATTTAAGGTAGCATTTTATTGCAACTGTTGAACACCATTGTTTTTACATAAAACTGCCCATAATATAGGAGTTTTTAAAAGTAAATCAATGTTCTTCTTTAAGAAATGTGGGCTCTGGCGAATGAGAGGAGTCAGATTCTTCATTTTAATTTGACTTAATATAATTCCTGCAGTGGAGTCGTACGAGGTCTTTAAACTGTCAATACAGTCTCCTTAAAATTCTTCTGTTGATTTGGTTCTAAGCTTAAGGGTTTTGATCAGCTGCCTACATACTGCTCTCTGGTGTCACTTGAACCAGCTTAGGCTAGGCAAGACATCTGCCCAGAGCCATTAGACATGACACAGGACCTGCAGAGGCCCTGAACCCTTCCAGTCTGGCAGCTGAATGTCCAGGTGGGATGATCTCAAGAACGTCAAATGATGCTAAAGGCCCAAGTTTAGGCAACAGAATCAATTTCCCGAATTTGAGTGAGCTGGATCCCACTCTAACCTGGTACAAACCTAGATCAGAGCGAACTGAATCTCACCATGAGGCAGGGTTTTCTTGTCTGAATTGAGGTGTTGTTGCCATTCTGGGTGCAGCAGGGTTCGGTTCAGCTGCCCGCTGGATCTGTTCTATATCCTGTGTCTACATCTTCTAGTCCTACTTATTATGCCTCGGGTTTTCCAGGGTATCTCCAATGGCACTGGACACTTTTGTGGGGCTCACGGAGTCACGGCTTGTATTGCACCCTAGACATCCGCGTGTAGCTGGCAAATATGCAGAGGAGCCAGAAACCTACGCCTTTCTGGGACAGGGGCTAGGGCCAATGCATGGCACCACCGGGCACCTCCAGTGGCACTATACTCTGGGTACCCACGCTAGGTATCTCAGATAGATGAAGCCTGCTACCTTCTAGGGGTGTCTGTTGCTGAACTGAGAGAGACCAGCTCATTTTGCAGCAGTGTTTGTGAACAGATTGTTTGAGCAGGGTTGGGAATGCCCTCGCTCGTTCAGAGCGGACTGCTGTGTTCCCCATTCGAGACCAAGCACTGTTTTCAAACAAAAAGTAATATTTTGCAGTTTTCAGCCTCTGAAGAATGATTTCCAGGTGCTAACAATTTTGCAGTATTCTTTACTTTCCTAACACAAGGCAAACCTTGCTGTGCATGTTTCATGCTCTACAGTGAGGAAAAAGCAATTGCCTATCATAGAAGAGCTTAGTGGAAGCATCAGTTTTAAATTCTGCTATTTGCCTGAAGAGACGTTACCTGCAACGGTGCATAGAGTCTTCTGTGAATCATGGAAAATCTGACAATTAATAACTCCTTTTACTTATTATTCTTTTCTCAGGCACCTACCACAAGATTCTATTAATTAATGGTGCCTTGCTTTAAATCCTGCTGGAATAGAATGAGAATGTGAATTGGTAGAGATTTGATTGAGTGAAGTGTCCAAAATCTAGCTGCCTATGCAAACTCCACCGAATCTTTTTAGTCTAAAAATACTATGACAACCATTTCCTCTGCCAGATTTCTGATATTTGTTTCATGACTGTATGAAACACTGCAAGTCTATTATGATTTTTTTGTCTCATCAGAATGCAAATAAAATTCAAGGAGAATGAAATGTGAGAAAGTATTAAAAAAAGTGAATACATAACTAGCTAACTGTTTGAAAACAACAGATGCTTTTATCTGAATGGCAAGTAAAGGTTCTGGTCTGTCCTTTTACCTATTGGAGAAGATATTTGCAAACCACCCTTCAGCAATGAAATGATATGGATATTCTGAATTCTGGGGATTTGCTGAATTTATTAGCACAATCATTTTAATACAGTATTTAACATAGATCATATTTGCATCTGTGAAATACATATCCATTCACTTGAACATTTGGGTAGTATAGATGGCAAACAGTAAGTCAAATCCACTGTTGTCACTAATTGAGGAAAAGGTGTGGCCTAAGAAAATGTTTTCTGATGCATAGCTAAGCTCAGACATACCAGAGAGCCATCAAATACAGATGCCAAGCTAATACAAAAGACATGCAGGTGTCAAGTATTTGCAATATGATGTAAATGCAAGAAAAAAAACCTCCCCTGGAACTGGGATCTGCATGAGGACTGCTACTGTCTTATAAGCAGAGAGATGGTAGCCCATTTTTGTGAAGCTGCAGATGGTGGATGGTGCTCACGTCTGAGATCTGCTTCACCTGACCCAGAGGAGGGAGCACAGGACTGGGCAGCCCACGCAGCCCAGGGCTCCAGGGACAGGGCAATGAGAGAGCATTAAAAACGCAAGCGACGTGTAGAAGGGGCTAGCCTACTACAACAATCCAGCTTTGACGCTTGTAATCACTGCAAATGGATTACATGATGAGATGGTAAGTTTGGGAGACGGGAGAGGAAAACAGGAGAAGTCCAGGAGCCACAGAATAATAGAATTCAGAGGAGAAATCTCAGCAGAGCATCAGTCCTTAAAGGTGAGACAGATAAAGATGTCAAGTACAACTTCTGATTTTTTTTTGTGATAAAATTTCTCTTTCTTGGCTTTTCTTTTCTGGTTATTGGTTTTCTTCAGTTATGCATTTATTCAGTTTTGGCATCGACATTAATTAATGCAAATCAATCAATAAAATTATGTAAATGCAAAAAGTCATGACAAACTCTCCATTAGATGTTAAAAACTTCCATCTTTAAACTGTAACCCTGACTATACTTAACTGAGAGTACACACAATACAAATGATTAATACATGGGAGAACTATTTGTGCTACACATTTTATAGTGCTTTTTAAAAAATACAGCTAGGTTTAAGCCTCACTCTAACTTCTCCCACTGTTACGAATATTAACAGATAAGTTAGAGGAGGGTGAAATAGATATAGAGATACTGTAGATATGCTTGTCAAGCAAGACAGAAAGAACTGAAAGGAGAAGGCAAGCAATGTGGCAGAGAGGAAGGAGACTGGAGAAGTCTCCAGAGGAACCACCAGGGGCGAAACCTCTTGGCACCTCCCAGCAGGAAACATACAACTGGGACAGTGCTGCGCTGCAGTGGAAACACACTAGAAATTCGGATAGGCTTTTATTTTTTTCTTTTCCCAACTGTTGTGAAGCTTGGAAAACTTTGTTTCCCAGTTCAGTAATTTTGGCTGCATGTGTAGTTACAGTACCATGAAATATTGAAATATCTGGGGGACACCTACCTAAAACAATTTCAAAGATTCTTAACTACACCACAGCCACAACTGAAAACTAAGGGACGTCTATTCTACAGCAAGCTGCTCCACTACACGCTCCGTGAAACATGGAAGGAAAAAAGTCTGATGTTCCCTGTCTGCAAAATGAATTTACTGGAACTCGTCAGGCAAAGGCAATATTCCAAGTAGTCCTTTTGTTGTTCAATAAATTCCTATTCCCGTTCACTTTGCTCTGTAAAACCTGCCCTTTCCTTGCTTCCGAATGAAATAAATTGTGGAATATTAGAGAAAAGTAGAGGGAGCAATTTTGTGCAGTGCTACTAGAGATGTGCTTTCCAGATAGCAATCATACTGATACTGAATGACTGGCAGCAACTAAGGCAAAAATGAGCATGAGACAGGCTGTTGTGATGAGCTGACACAGATTCATCTGTCTGAGTAACACAATTAAGTATACATCAGAAAAACATGACTAAGCACTCCCCAGACCAAACTAAAAAATTCAGATACAGGCAAGACTAAAATGAAAAGTACCACTTTTTTCCTCCCTTTTCAGTGTTAAGTAGAAATATACCTTTCATCTCTCTGTTGTTCTGTCCTAGCACAGCCACCAGGGTATACTTCTTTCTTTCCAACAGACAAACATAGTACAAATGAACACTGAGCTCTGTCATCTCTCTCTCCATATGTCATGTCCCCGACAAGATATTTTTAGCTGGGAGGTTACATTTGAAAACAACAAATTCTATATTAAAAATAAATGCTTTCATTCTTTTTGTAAAATCGTGAGACTTATCCTAACATTACACATGGAAAGTGTTGGAGGAAAAAAAAAAGGAGGTAGGAAAGAGTGTGCTTGGCCTGAATAAAAAGATGATTTTTTTGCTTCTGTTAAAAATCCAGCTTTTTTTTTCTCAGGAAGGATTGTACTTTGCCTTCACAAGTGGTATTTTTCAAAGCTCTGAGCTGAATTCTAAATCCATAGGGTTTGGCACACTGAGTAGGTGTGCACATCTGCAGAAGAACCAGGCTTTCTCCATTTCATCAAAGCTCCTGTCTCCAGGCATGGGGAGGAGATGCAGCCACCTTGGGACGTGACACAAATCCGAACAGCCTTAGAGCTGCTCTAAATGAAGCCATTTGTTCGCGTCTCTGCCGGACAGCTATGCCACGGAGACCGGCGGGAGCGTAGCACGCCAAGGCAGAGTGCACCTTCTAACCACGAAGCCAGCTGTTGACGTAGGTCCTAAGGACTGTGAGTAAATTCGCTGTGCATCTGCAAGGGCTGAGCACACCAGCTCTCCTCGCGATGCTCTCGCCGTGCAGAGCCACCCGGAGCAACACGGAAAGGAGCCGCTCTTCGGCAAGGTGTTCCCGCCCTGAGCAGCCGCCGACCACGGGATGGTAGGACACAGCAGCATGGAAGAAGGTGGAAGAATTTGTTGATAAAAGCCAGGCTGGAGTTTTTAAGTCACCGGTTAAAATGAAAAAGAAACCCAACGCAGAAGGCTTAATAAGCACTTCAGGCTCTATCTGGAATTGGTGGCAACCAGCCCAAAAGAAGTCAGTCATCAGCCTGATTCCCAACAATGACAGCTTCTGAGCATTCCACGTGTTCAGTAGCTTTTCAGTTAACTCAAGCAGAGGAGTCAACTGTGAAACTGTTACAGATATATGAGCAATAACACCTCCACATAAAAATGAAGCTGTTGAAAGACGTTTTCAAGCAAAAGGCACCAGAAAAAAAAGCCATCAAAACCTCAAGAGACCTTCTTCTAAGACAGAAATGAAAAAATGCACTGAGAGATGGGACGGATCAAACCCTGAGAGATGGATGGCAGGGAAACAGTCCTGGAAACAGCCTGGGATGGAGCAGTGAAATCACCAAGCGGAGGAAGTCTCAAGAGGGGACTTTGTGGCCACACCACTGAATGTTCAAGCACCTGTCTCCCAGGCATCAATCCACCCAATGCAATTCACCATGTCCAAAACAGACAGCTGAGCTCTCTGCTGTGTGACCAAAGTAAATAAGGAGCCGCAGAAGGAGACCCACCACAGGCAGAACCACAGTGACAAAAAAGGAGCTTTGTAACCTAGTGTGTGAGAAAGCCTGAAGGCAGAGATAAGAGCTGAAAAGACATCATCTGAGCTGAAGTTCAAGCGACTGCCTCCTTTATTCAGGCACTTGGAAGTGCTGCCAAGGGCAGTGCTTGGAGTCAGCCAGTGCTCTCCTTCCATGCCGCCTGCTGAAGTTGCTCCAGGGTTCATAGGTTTGTCAACAGGCTAGAGACAGCAAAGCAGTGAAGGGAGAAGAGACAAACAGGGAGGGATCATCTGCACTAGAAGAGACCTGACTGTTTATTCCCTCTCTACTGAATAGCTTGGTATGCTCAGGTTTCTCACTCTCACCATCAGATTTACTAGCTTAGTTGCTATCAGGACCCTTTGAAGCGGAAGTACATGGAGGTGGTAACATCACCATGAGTGCAGGCAGGGTTGGAGAAGATCAGGGCAGGCAAAGTGAACCAGACCTGCAGACACTGCAGTTAGGTGCATACCTGGAGCCCTATTAAGTGGTGGGATGAGGGTCACATTTTCTTCTCATGTTTCTTACTTGGAAGCCCCGCTGCTAGTATCAGAGCATGATTTTGGATCTACACAATGCAGTGGATTATACATTTGCTTAATCTGAAACCCAGTGCAGAGGTAACTTTTGATGTGCGTGGTTCTTCAGCCTTTAGGAGAGGTGGTAGATGCCCGCTCACAAGAAGGGAGAGCCGGTGTGTAAAAAGATGGCCAGCACCGATATCATTTCTTCTGGCCTTTCAGGTCTCGGAAAGCCCAGTTTTAGCGAAGAGCTCTGGATAGCGAATATCGGTGTCTCAGCTGCAGGAGCACTGAAGCAGAGCGGGACCGTAGATGCAGCCATGTTTGTAACCTGACTTTCTCCAGGCAGCTCGGGGGGGGCACTTCCAGCCGGCTGCATGGGCTGCACAAAGGGCCAAAGCGGGTACTTTCGGAAACGAAGTTTCCTCCCTGGTTGCCATCAGCCTACGTGCCTGGTTCTGTAAGGGTACATCTCCACTAATAAATTTAGCTGCTAGTCTTTGCATCTGCTTCTCTTCTTTCGCTTTTCTTCTCATGACAAGGACAGGCGCACAACGTCTCTCCCAAAAGCAGTGCAAAGGAAGCAGTTAATGGAAGCAGAAGGTGGGTAGTGGCATTGCAGCTTCCAATTTTACAATAATAGCCATGAGATGTCGTTGTTTTACATCGCTTCTTTCCTAAATCAGGGGCAGGACTGGAAGAGATTCCTTGCCAAGCATTCAGTTAAATAGCCAGCAATGAGATTTAATTGAATTCAGATAAGAGGTCCTCACTAATTCCTTCAGAGAATTTTCAGGATAACCATTTGCACAAAGGCACAGGCCGTGACTGACAGATGACGTGGCTGCCACCAGCTTACTACAGCGTCAAGAAAGCAGGCACCTGACCCACTGGATGACTCGGAAAGCAGCACTAGCTGCCCATGGATCCAGTACAGCCAATTGAGAGAGCAATTATCTAGTGACTAGGGAGAATTAAACTCCTCAGGAAGATAATCCACACAAAAGCCCTACACGCAGAGCTGGAAGCCGCACAGGTCCAGCTAATAAAAAGGCTGTGAAAGGGATGTTTCTGAGCACTTCTCCCTCTCCAGAGCTTAAACATCTCATTTGCAGCTGCGTGCTACACGCTCCTGCGCGGTTCAGAGCCTTTTGTCAGAAGAAAGCAGCAATTCGGCAGGAGTTATTCCAAAGGAGGGGGGGATGGTGATCATTACACCCATCTCAGCTTGAAGTCGTCCGGGACTGCACCTCCCATCGGCCAGCAAAGTGTCTGGAGCAAAAAGCAAGCAGGAAGATGGACATGCTGGTCCCTCGCCCTTCCTCCCCGGGCTGGGCCGAGCGGCTGCTCAGTTGGGAGCGCGAAGGGAAAAAGTGACTGGGAGGGGTGATCCGTGGGCAGCACGTCCTGCCATCAAGGACACGACTTTCCTCAGTTGCTAGACCGAGACCGTAGTTTCAGATAAAGGGAGAAAACCACTTTCAGGTGTCAGCAGGCAACCTTCCGGCAAGCTGGAGAGTGCAGGTTGTGCCCCGGTACCGCCGGGCGCTCACCTGGAGCTCCGCGGAGCACCCACCCGTTTGAAGCCCTCTTTACTAAGCCAAGGGCCAGCAACTGCCGAGAGTAACGCACCGATCTTTGGCCCTAGCATTTTTTAGGTGCATGGCATCAATATAATGCCCTTATTGCTTTCCTTCTGGAAGGAAAAAAACCTTCCCACTCAATTTACAAGCGAGAACAGAGCAACTTTCCCTTGTTTCACCCACCTGCTCTTCGGCAAAAATCAGTTCTAACAAGTTAGCTGCTATGCTACTCTTTTTATATTTCTCCCCAGGCTATCTCCTTCCTCTCCCGCTGCCACTGTCACTTGCCTGTAAACAGGGCAGCCTGAAAAGCAAACGCTCAGGACAGCAGTATCCAAACCTCCAAGGCAGTGAAGCTAGTTAGGCACATGTCGTGAACGAGTTGTTAGGTCACTTAAAGAATCACCATCAAAGGTATTTGCAAAAATGATTTTTATAAGAATTTATAAAATGTGACATCCTCCTGGAGAAACTAGCTGCCCATGGTTTGGACAGGTACATTCTTCACTGGATAAAAAACTGGATGGATGGC
>Ga0181612_161524_pt1 | contig 23265 bp, 18 predicted proteins | sample HoacroProtozoa21_FD_119630 | JGI IMG/M metagenome (GOLD analysis project Ga0181612, IMG submission 119630) | Hoatzin crop microbial communities from Cojedes, Venezuel. Combined Assembly of Gp0051906, Gp0051904, Gp0051908
GGAATAACCAGGACGAAGCCGATAATATCTATACGGAGTTTGAAGAAAAAATAAAGGCATTTACAGAAGAACCTGAAGAAGCGTCTGAAGTAGTTGAAGAAGTTACCGAGGAAGTTAAGGAAGACGTTGTAGAAGAAAAAGAAGAAACAAGCAGCAATACATCTACTACTTCTTCGGAAAAGAAAGAAGTTGCCGAAACGAAGGAAAATAAAACTACTTCTTCGAGTGCAAACACTGCTACGAACAATAATTCCAGTAAAGACACAAGCAGTAGCACGAGTAGTAATACGAGCAGTAACACAAGTGAAAGTTCGGGCAACAAGGCGAACAATAGCACAAGCACCGACACAAGTTCGAATAACACATCTTCTGATAATAAATCGAGTGATGCAACAAGTAACACTGCTAAAGACGCAACGAGTAGTTCCTCGAGTACGGCAACGAGCACCGCCACAAGCAACACAACGAGCAATAGTTCTGATGTTGCTAAGGAAACGACCCACACGCATAGTTATACGGAAACCGTAACTAAAGAGGCAACTTGTACAGAGGATGGTGTAAAGACATATACGTGCAGTTGTGGAGATAATTATACAGAGTCAATACCCGCTACGGGACATAGTTATGGCGATTGGGTAACTGATGGTGGAACAAGAACAAGAACTTGTTCTAACTGCGGTGCAAACGATACACAGCAGGGCACCTGGGTTGTAGACCAAGCGGCCTATGATGAACCTGTGTATGAGACTGATTGCAAACCTCAGTGTTGGTGCGGCGAGATATTTGACACTCAAGAGGAGCGTAGGCAACATGCAATAGAGAGAATTCTTGCCGGAGAGGACGATGAAACGCACGGAGGTTGGACTGGCGTATATGTGGAGGTTCAAACGGGTACAATTCACCACGACGAAGTCGGACATTGGGAATTCTAGTTATAGAAATTGCCATCGCCGTCCGAAATAATAGGCGATGGCAATATATAAATTGAAAACTAAATAACAAACTTGCACAGGTTAACGTTAGGAGGCTATAGATAAAGCCTCCTTTTTTAATTTTTGAATTGGAGGCGAGAAAGATGTTTGAAGAAGGATTCACTGATGTTGGGTTAACTTCTGCGTGCATCCGGAGAATTTCGGATGTTGGGTTAACTCCCGCATGCTGCCGCCCCTATATATAAGTGCAAGGCGATGGAACCGGCGGTGCGTAACGCCGGCAGGGTTCAAAAGGAGGTACGGATATGATGTTCAGATTGAATGATGAGGTTATCACCAGAGTCGAGGAACTGTATGAGGAGGCGATGCAGGAACTGGACGAAACCGATTATAGAATAGCAAAGATCTGGTCGGAGGCCGACGACGAGGAACACACGCCGTATGAGTTGTTTTGCTTACTCGAACCCGGCGAAGGCGTGGAGGAAATATTTCAGGGGATGCTGGAGGATAACGGATGCGGCGACGGAGACCTCATGCTGAAGAATCTTATGATGAAGAAGACTACGCCGGAGACGGAGGTTGAGGATCGTGATAACTGGGGATGGCCGTACTATGCCCTGAAGGCTACCATGGGCGAAGAGAAGCAGAATGCCTATGTCTTGATTTTGCCGTGCCTGGATCCGACGATATACCCGGGCGTTGAATTCGATTTTCTGGTGCTTAAGGCGAACAAAGACGCTCGTGTCGAAGGTGGCAGCGTTACGCGTAACCGTGAACCCGCAACTCCGAAAAAGATGCTTGACACAATAGTGAGGATTCTTAAACTCGAGGACGTGCGGATTCTGGACGGCTATGAGCGAGTGCTCGTGGAAAGCCTGTTCAAGGGCGAACCGAGCCGCAAGAAACTGGCGAGCTAGCGGTTTTTCCGGTTTTGTTCGCAGGACGTGCCGGGAGCACCGGGGAATTCCGGATGTTGGGTTAACTCCCGCACGCCACAGTCCCTATATATTGTTGTAAGCAGGAGGGGCTCGGAGCCCGGATAATTCAAAAGGAGTGATATCAATGAAAAATAGAAAGAACATAATTATTATTATCACGATTGTAATTATTGCTATTCTCGCACTTGTCGGCTGTAGCAATAGCCGCAGCGTTGAAGAGGCTCCGGCGTCTGAAAGCACGTCTAGTAAAAGCAAAACTTCCGAGACTTCCGTTTCGGAAGTTACTGAGCTTGCTGCCAACGAAACCGAGAGCGAAACCGGAAGTGCAAGCGAAGAGATTATATCTGAAGTAGAGGAAAAGGTTTTAAGCGAAGAGGAACAAGAGTACATCAATAAAATTAACGGTTACGAACTGTCCCTTACTATGCTTACTTCTTCACAGAACGCTCGGTTCTCTTCGCTTAAGAACCTCTATACTATTAAAATTTGGAGAGGTAGTGATGCTGAGGCAGTTTACAAAGAGTTTGAAGGTAAAGTAACTGAGATCTCTAATACCTTTATTGAAGAAAATACGGCTGCAGAAGAGGCAGAGGTTGAAGCGGAAGTATCTGAAGAAAACACAACAGAAGAGGAAACTGCGGAAGAAAACTTAAAGGAAGAAGTTGTTGAAACTACTAATAATACGTTAAGCGCTTCATCAGCAAGCACCACTAAGGCGGAGAAGAAATCCGAAGCAAAATCAGACGCCAAATCAGAAGCTGCAACAGAAAATCAGTCAAATAGCGTAATAGAAGGGAACGCAGTTAAAGATGTCGAATCACATACACATAATTATGGCGATTGGAGTGTAGATAACATTACAGGAACAAGAACCAGAAAGTGCAGTAGTTGCGGAGAATGGCAAACAGAATACGGAACATGGGTAGTAGATCAGGAAGCCTGGGACGAAGAAATTTACGAAGATGTACCAATTTACGAAAACACCATAAAATGTGTCTTCGAAGATTTTAATGGCAATGTTTTAGGAACAACTGCAGATTACCCGATGTCAGAAATTGATGCTTATAATGCGGCAGTGGATGAGTGGCTGGATACACATGAAATTGCTGATTGGAACGACCTAGAAGCCGGCGGATGTTTTGCATGGTGGGATACAGATGGTGAGCCTATCGTTGTTGACTATGTTCACGAACTCCAGGAAACAATCCACCACGACGAAGTCGGCCATTGGGAGTTCTAGTTATAGAAATTGCCACCGCCGTCCGAAATAATAAGCAGTGGCAATATATAAATTGAAAATAAAATAACAAACTTAGACAGGTTAACGTTAGGAGGCTATAGATAAAGCCTCCTTTTTTTAATTTTTGAATTGGAGGCGAGAAAAAATGTTTGAAGAAAGAATTTCGGATGTTGGGTTAACTCCCGCGTGCCGGGGAATTTCGGATGATGGGTTAACTCCCGCGTGCCAACGCCCCTATATATAAGTGTAAGCAGGAGGGCTTGGGAGCCCGAGGTGTCAAAAGGAGGTACTGATATGATGTTCAGATTAAACGATGAAGATATCACCAGGATTGAGAAACTGTATGAGGCGGCGATGCAGACGCTGGACGAGAACGACTACAGGTTGGTTAGAATCTGGTCGGAGACCGATGATGAGGAGCACCGAGCAATCAGTTGCGGTTGTACGCTCGAAGCCGGCGAGGGCGTAGAGGAGTTAATTCAGGCGATGCTGAAAGACGATGAATTCGGGGACGGTTACCTCCTGATGAAGAATCTTATGATTATGAAGACCACTCCGGATAAGGAGGCGGAAGATTGGGATAACTGGGGTTACCCGTACTTTGTTCTGGAGGCGACCATGGGTGAGACGGGGCAGCGCGTCTATGCCGAAATTATGCCGTGCGTGCAGCCAAAGATATTTTTTGACGCTGAATATGATTACATGGTTATTAATGCGGACAACTGTGAACTCATCGAGGCCGGCAGCGTGCTTGGCGATGGCAGTGAAAGACCAATGCCCGGAGATATGTTTAAATGCGTGGTGGGATTCATGGGACTTGAAAATGTACGGAATCTTAACGGATATGAGCGGTCGCTTGTGGACAGTTTGTTCTTGGAGGGACCTGCTCGAGAGAATGTGGAGAGTTAGAGGTTTAGACGATTAGACGTCTAAACAGAGCCGGCACATCGCGAGAAAGGAGGGGCGGCGTGCCGATATAAATAGTCTCAGGTGATGTTGCCGCCGATGCCGCACACAGGGAGGTGAGGACCAAACGTGCCGTCGGCGGGCATCGTGCTATAGCGACGGAAATGGTATAATATGAATGCGAGACTTTCGAACCGGCGTTCGATGCCTTGTGTGTCTCGATTTCGAGATTCGAGCGGGCACTTGATTTGCCGCACATCCTGACACCGAAAGGAAAAATTATGGAAGTCATAAAAATATACTTTGATATGGACGGAGTGCTCGCCGATTTCCAAGGCGGAATTGTTCGCATGTGCGGTCTGCAACCCGAGGACCAGATGAACGAGACCCCGGGCGGATCCGATGCACTGTGGGCAGGCGTGCGGTCCGTCGAACACTTTTACGACAAACTCGATGTGCTGCCCGGCGCGTACGAAATGTTTATGCGGGCGTTCCGAAAGTACGGCGACCGCTGCGAGATACTGACCGGCATCCCCAAACCCAAACGGCATATCGAGAACGCCGCGGCGGACAAAACCAAATGGGTGCACCGTCTTCTCACTCCGGAGGTCACCGTCAACATCGTCTTCCGCGAACAAAAGAAGGATTTTTGTATGGGCAAAACCTCAATTTTGATTGACGACCTCGAGACAAACATTCAGGCCTGGGAAGCCTACGGCGGCACCGGTATCCTGCACCACAATGCTGAAGAGACGGTGAAGAGGCTGGAAGAACTTGGAGTGCTGTAGGACGTGCCGGGAAACCGAAAAAGATTCATCTGTTGCAGCCTGAAAGGATTGGTAAATTTATATGAGAGTTATTGTCAAAAAAACCAACGGCGAACTTAGTCTCGGGGAATGTCACAGCACGACTCCGAATGGAGGAAAAATAGGAGTGACTTTTTCTGCCAACTCTAAAGAGTATCAATTTAACCAGAACAATGTTGATTTTATAAGAGACGAACCGGAGGAATATTCCGTCGAGGATTATCACTTCTTTAGAAATGGTGATAGCGGGGACCAAATTTTCCCGAAACGAGCAACAAAGTATTATGGAGATAAATTTGCGTACTGGGAGTTAGAAAATAAAAAGACGAAAGAAATTCTTGAAGAAAATAAGATTTACGTTAAAAAAAAATCGCTTCTGTGCCACGCCAAAACGAAAGAAATATTTGATTACATGGCAGAACTGGCAGAGCTGGATACTTCAATTAGAGTAGATCCGAAGGATCACGACTCTCGTAGTCTTTTGGGAGTCAGATACGATAAAATAAAATATCTTAATCCTGATACTGTTGCCGCTACGTATCTGGGAAACAAAAAAGTAAAAAAGCATGATTGCGGAAGCACAATCATTTTCCCGTTCGGTTGCAATCAAAGTCAACGCAAGGCTGTGGAAAATGCACTTTCCTACTCGCTGAGTGTTATCGAAGGGCCTCCCGGAACAGGGAAAACTCAAACAATCTTAAACATAATAGCTAATTTAATTCTGCAAGATAAAAATATTCTTATTATATCGAATAATAACAGTGCTACGTTGAATGTTAAGGAAAAACTGGAAAAATATAATTTGGGGTTTATAGTTGCAACGCTTGGGAAAAAAGATAATAAGAAAGACTTTAAAAAAAATAGTGCTAACGTTCCGAGTGAGTTGAATGATTGGAAAAGCGATATAAACAGAAAGGAATTACTACGTGAAGTAACTGATCTTAATCCCCAAATTGAAGAACTCATGAAGGCTAAAACAGATTGTGCTGATAAACGAGATGAAATTGCAAGCGTTAAATTGGAGTATGAACATTACCTTGACGAATCTGATTTAAGAAATAAAGATGAAAAAATTCGCTTCGACTATGGAAGAAACTCGAATAAACTTTTGGAATTTCTGGTAATTTGTGAAAATTATCCGATGGAATCGCTGGGTTTTCTGAGAAAATTGCAAGGGTTGGTTTTCTATGGCATCCCACTAGACGTTTTGAAACAAAACATTAGCGATATAATAAATGAAATAAAAACCATTTATTACAGAAAAAGGATAAAGGAACTTAATGCTGAAATTTCCAAATTGGAACATAGTATTGAAAGCAAGCGAAATCTGGACTATCAAATCAGTGATTTGTCGATGAAAATTCTAAAAGATAAATTGTATGAGAAGTACGGAGGGTCTTATCGCCGAAAAGAATATGAATTTTACAACAATGACGAAACTTGTAAAAAATGGAACAAAGATGAAATAAATAATTTTTTAAAAGATTATCCTGTTATTTTAAGTACTACCTTTTCTGCAACATCGAGTTTGCCCGGAACAGTTTATGATTATGTGGTAATGGACGAAGCATCACAATGCGGAATTGCGAGTGGGGCACTGGCACTTACTTGTGCGAAAAATGCTGTTATAGTAGGGGACTCAAAGCAATTGCATAATATTATCACCGAGGATTATAGAGAGAAAATTAAAAAGTCCGGAATTTTGGAAAAATATGAGGATTGCAGTAAGAGTTATAAAGTGGAAGACAGTTTTCTTGAGTCGGTGGTTCATGTATCAGATAGTAAAAATCTTGGTGCTCCTAAGGAATTATTAAAGGAACATTATCGTTGTCATCCGAAAATAATTAATTTTTGTAACAAGCAATTCTACAATGGTGAATTGACGATTATGACAACCGATAATGGTGAGGAAACGGTGCTGAATCTGCTGATGACAAAGGAGCCGAAAAAATATAGCGGTGAATATGTCAACGGAAATGGTGAAACCAAGGTTTCATATTACAATCAAAGAGAAATTGATACTATCGAAGAAGAAATTTTGGACATTATCGAGGATTTTTCAAAAGTGGGAATAACATCGCCGTTTAATGCTCAGATTACGAAAATGCAACACCAGTTCAAAGACAGATTTAAGGAGAATGCGGATGACAACATAGCAACAATTCATAAATTTCAAGGCAAGGAAAAAGAGATTATGATTTTGTCGATGGTTGACACAAAAATCGATAAGAAGAAACTCATTGACGACCCAAATCTGATTAATGTTGCGGTGTCACGGGCAGTAAAACAATTGTGGTTGGTTCTTTCAATTAACGAACTGGAGAAATCGAGTCATTTGGCAGCGTTAAAAGATTATATTCAATACCAAAAGGGAATTGTGAAACAGAGCAACGTGTGCTCAATTTTTGATTATATAAATAGAAATAAGGCTGATTATGACAGAACAATGTATGATTCCCCTGCAGAACAGGAAATGGAAAAACTAATTAAAAAAGTGATTGAGGAGTATTACGGAGCTGCATATCTTCGACACTATCCGCTGAGGGATCTGCTTAAAGACAGTGATGGCATATTACTTAGTAAAGAAGAACGCGATTTTGTAAAGCACGCATCACACGTTGATTTTATGATATACAGTAGTGCTTCGAAGCAGATGAGATTGTGCGTAGAAGTTGACGGCGTAACCTATCACAGCTTAGAAGAACAGAAAAAAAGAGACCGTCTTAAGGATGAGATATTAAGAAAATATGATATACCGTTAATCAGGTTTGAGACAAATGGATCGAAAGAAGAAGAGAAATTAAAGGCAAGGATGGATAAAATCTTTATTAAACGAGAAGGTAGTGAGAATAAAGGTAGTGTTAATCCAGATGATCAAGAATGACTATGAAATCGGGGTTTGGGAATTTTGGCAATACATGATAAACTAAGCAATAGTGCGGTACTGATATATCCACCTATTGAACTATAGTCAATAATTCGGACACGATTTTTAGCAATAAATTACTGGAAGCAGCATATTAGGCATGCTGCTTCCAGTACGCGGCTTCTACTTCATCCGGCGTCATATAGCCGAGCGAACCGTGTGGCCGCCGGGGATTGTAGAATCCTTCGATATATTGGAACACAGAATCATGCAGTTCAGCGTATGTGTGGAAGGTACGCCGATTGGTCTCTTCCTTCTTTAGATACTTAAAAAAGCACTCGCATACTGCGTTATCGAAGGGGTATCCCTTCTTGGAAAATGACTGGACGACATTAAGCGAGTCCAGTAACTGCCGGAAGGCAAAGGCCGTATACTGCGAGCCACGATCTGAATGGAACATGAGACCGTAGGGCGCGTTCCGCTTTTGATAAGCCTTTTTAAAGGCACACATGACCAAATCGACATCCGGCTTCCCGGAAATGTGCCAGGAGATGACTTTCCGGGAAAACAGGTCGATAACAACGCAGAGATAGTACCATTTGCCGCCGGCTTTGATATACGTGAAATCACTGACCCAGATGTAAGCGATTTTGTAAGCGCCAAGCCGCTTATCATAGTCAGCATAAATATGGAGGATCGCAGACTTTATCTCCTGGTTTTCAAGAGTCCTGGGAGCCGGTTCGGAGCGAAAATGCTTGTAGTATGTGCTCCGATTTACCTTCAGGACCCGGCATAGAGTCTTGATATCATGCTGAAAGCACAGCTTGTAGACGGCGTCTAGTCGTTGTTCGAGTGTGGCGTGAAGATGGCAATTGCTTTTTTTAGATCAGGTTCTCCTCTTCGGGCTGGAGAGTGTTTCAAGTTTTGTGTAAACCCGAAAACCTGATATAAGATTTGACATTAGATACTGAAGGCGGATGCATGATTTTCAGGCATCCGCTGTCGCCTGCATTATACAGATATATGCTTGCATGTCAATCGGCATGACTTTACTGATACACAGAATGATATAAATGGCACGTTTACGATACGCCCTTCGCTGCGAACATGATAGTGGATGGCGTACAGAAAGACAACAGCATAGCCCCCCTTCCAGTGCCGTCTCCAGTCAATATCGCTTTGCATTTCCTCCAGTGCTTTGCGTACTAATCACGAATTGACTTACCGGCCTCTTTCGCAATTTTGTGGAGTTCTGCGCGGCTGGGCTCCTTTGCTGCTCGTTCTGTTGTAATCTCTGGTTGATTTTCCGCATAATCCAAAGCATCACAAAGTCTGTTAACGGCCTTGTCTCCCTTGATGACTTGATCACAATATATAGTTGAAAGTGCCATGCTACCGTTTCCCTTTCTTCTTTAGATATATTATCTGTTCTTTGTTTAACGATACTCCATTTTCGGTGTATTGCCAAGCCCAATATCTGCCGGAGGGCGGCTTTGGTTGATACTTTGGGGTTTGATTTTCGTGTCAGGTGTAGAATATTCGGAGTAAGAAAAGTAAAGAAAGTAAAGAGCACAGAACAAAAGAAGAGGGGAAGCGTTCAAGCGGGAGGTGCAATATGGAGGTTGCGAAGGTTTCCAGCAAGGGACAAATTACAATACCTGTTTCAATCAGAGAACGAACGAAGAAGACATGCAGAAGTATGTGAAAGAACTGAGAGGTGAGATTCGAGGAAAATAATTATGAAGGTTATGATAGATACTAACGTCCGGCATCTTCAGAAGTGCTAACTTGATTTGACGATACACCGAAAACGGGGAATACTCAAACCCGGGTGGTTGCCGAATATCAGAGCCCATAGACCTTTCGAAGATCGAGGAGGATGCTGAAATCTGAGATTAGAAGGCATCACGGAGATTAAGCGGCTTTCGAACAAGGAAATAAAAGGTATACGAAATGAGGCAGGATTAACACGAACGGTTTTTGCTGCTCTATTTTCGACGGAAAGGGGTGACCGAGGTGTATGACATTATAAAACGATATTGCTGTGACAGTTCCTGGGATCACGGGCTGATGCTGATTGACAGCCCGACAGGTTCGGGCAAGACCTACGAGGTTCTGAATTTCATCTATGATTTTTGTGCGGATGAGCAGAATAAGGACACCAGGGTGTTTTTCACCTCGTCGTTTAAGAAGAATCTACCGGTGACGAGCCTGAAGGAGCGTTTCAGGAGAAACGGAAAGGTGGATGAGTTCGAGAGTAAATTCATATTCGTTAATTCCGTTATGGAGACTTTGGTAGACCGGTTTACTGAACACGTGTACGATGAGATGCCTGAAGATATAAGGAACGCAAGCGAAACCAGGAAACTATATAATAATCTTGAGGCCATTAGAAAAAACAGGAGTGCGTCGAACGGTAATCTGCCGATTGACCCTGAAACGATTAAAGAAATTGAAGCCCTGGTACGCACATACCAGGAGCCGGAATTCCGCAGGATGGTCCAGAAGAAACTGGAGCGTATCGCACCGAGCGTACCAAAGAGGCTGAAGCGCGTAAAGACCGACAGGGAATGGGCGTGGGTTGGAACGCTCTATCCGGACACCTTTATCAGAGACAAACAAATCATCTTTCTCAGCATGGATAAGCTTCTGGCGAGGGTCGCGACACCGCTCGAGCCGTCCTATACGTTCTATGATTCGGGGTTTCTGGATAATTCGATACTCTTTATTGATGAGTTCGATGCGACCAAAGCCACAATGCTGAAGCACGCGGTCGATGAGGGTTTGTTCGGAGAGACAGATTACGTGAATTTATTCAATCAGGTTTCCCGAACAATCAGGGAAAAAACGTTTCCGAGGGATCTTACCACTCAGTCTGAGAAACAAAGGCTCGGTAAATATGGAGATAGGCCGCTCGATGACATCATCGAAAACCTCAGGAGCATATGCGATGAAAAAATAAGAGACTATCATCTCGACTGCAATTACAAGACGGATGATGCGAGTGCTGAAGAGGAACTCAAGAACAATTTCATCTTCCATGATTACCGGTTCAGAATGATTTTAAACGCCGATAAATCCTATATATCAACGAGATATGACCAAGAGCGTAAGGTAAATGTAATTTCCTTTGTTAAAGGGGACTCCGAGAATGCCGCGGTCAGGGACGGCAGGGCTCGGAAAAATAGGACCAGTGAAAATAAGACCGGTGATAACGAGACCAACATCACTGAGATGCTGAGGTCGCTAAGGGGATTTTCCAACTACTTCATGACGGCGGTGAGCATTTTGGCGAACAACTACCGCGAACTAAAGGAGGAACGCCAAGGGCCGGGAGCGGCGGCATTTACAACCGAGGACGCAGTCAGGTCCGTCCTCGCTGATTTTAATGTCCCGCAGGAATACATTACGGATCTAACCGGTCAGATTATGCTCGGGATGAGGGGAAAGAACCGAACCGAAGGTGATGAATTCGACCTCTCGGTCTATCAGAGGGGGTTCCGCTATTTCTCAATAGAAAATGACAGCACCCACGACACCATGTCCAAGGTAAATATGTTCTCATTTTCGAACACGCCCGAGAAGATGCTTTTAAGCTTATGCACCAAAGCTAAGGTCGTTGGTATCTCGGCCACGGCGACCATACCCACGGTAATTGCGAACTTTGATATAAGTTACCTCCGGTCCAAGCTCGGCGATTTCTTCGTAAGTCTCACGCCCGACGAGGAACATAGACTTGCTGCGAAATTCAAAAACTCGACGAGCGGCTACGACAAGGTAAATATTCGGTCAAAGCTCCTTGGCATCAGAGACATCAAAAATGAATATAAGGATGAGCTTTGGAATGAGGTGTTCAGCAACCTGGAGTATGTCGGGGAAGTTACAGGGACACTGAACCTGAAACTCGGAATGAATGGCACGTCATTCCATAAGGAACGATACAGAAGAATCGCTCTGGCATTCAGAGAATTCATCCTGCATGACGATATCAAATCCTTTCTCTGCATCTTAAATACACACCCGAAGGAGGGCGATAAAGGATTGGATATTGATGTGCTTAAGGATAAAATCTTTAAAAGGATATGCGAGGACTGCAATGTGGATTACAGTCCTGATCTTGTTTTCCGGCTTAAGGGCACCGGAGGTGAATTCGAAAGAAATAAGGAGAATCTTCTCGAACTTTTGGCTGCAGGGAAAAAGGTGTTTGCAATTTCTGTTTATCAGACGATGGGAGCGGGGCAGAATCTGCAGTATCCCATGCCAGAAAGCATGCCGGAGGCTTTGATAAAAATAAACGATTTTCCGGCGAGAGCCGAGAAGGATTTTGACGCGATATATCTCGATAAACCTACGAACGTTCTGGTTAATGTTAACGGAAATGAACTAAGACAGGAGGATTTGATAAGGTACATATACCAATTGGAGTTTCTTCAGGAGGTCGGAGAGATTTCACAGGATGAGCTATATAATCGCGTGAAGGACGCGTTTATTAAATATGCCGGCACAAAGAACAATCAGTTTATCGCGGCTCCGTCTCTCTATACACGAAGCAGCTATAAGTACGCGGCAACCCGCACGCTGATACAAGCGGTGGGCAGAATCTGCAGAACCAACATGAAGAACAGGAACGTTTATGTCTATGGGGCGGCGGATTTAACCGATGCTGTCGTAGAGAAGATAGATGACAGGCTCATGCTGAATCCGGAATTTACGGTATTGCTCGAGGAATGCAGAAGAGCGGGTTGCCTGCCGGCTGAACAAAGCGACCTCAAAGATCGTGCAGGACTTATTTCGATGCGGTTTAACACATTGATTAATGGAATGCTTAAGGGCGAGTGGTCTGACAGGGATATCGAAATTTGGAAGAGTATGCGCGAATTTGCTTTGAAGAATCCGACTTTACCGCTCGATATGCTCCAAAATGATGTGCTGGCAAGAAACGCATATGTGGAGCTGCCTAAAAAGCAGGACTATCTTTACTATAAACAGGAATGGGATTTTAATCGGGTGGAGATTTCTTTTTCCAAGAATGACGAATGCCGGAACGAGGTTTCGGCCGCCTCCGCGAGACTTGAGATGCTGTTCTCCATACCCGGGGTAAGAGAATTTTTCGAGCGTCGTGGGTATGCTACGGAATTTACGCCGGAGTTCGGAATCATGTCGCCCACGATGTTCAACAATATATATAAAGGGGCACTTGGAGAAACGGTAGGAAGGTTCATATTCGAAAACCATATGCATATCGCACTTAAGGAAATTGGGGAAAACAGATTTTTTGAGAAGTTCGACTACAGGATATGCGGAAAGTCTATCTATGTGGATTTTAAGCATTGGAAGGAGTACTCGGACCATGAGCGGGACCGGGAAATCGAGGACATAAGAGATAAGATGAGTAAAATCGATTGCCGGGCGGTGCTTATAGTTAACCTCTTATCTGAGAATGAGGGATATAGGATTACAGAAACGGAAATCGACGGAAAGAAGATATACACAATTCCGTATCTCTATTCCGTGAAAGAGGCGGAACGCACCAGTTTGATTGAACCGGCCCGCTACGCAGCACGGTTTAATGTGGAGGCACTGGAGAAGGTCCTGGAGGTGACGAGAGAGTATGAATAAGATGCAGATAATGACCAACGAACTGGATTACGAGCTCGATAAAGAGGCTTTTGGGGAAAGGTATACCATACTGAAGTGCACGACTTCGGAAAAATATATAAGCCGCGGGGCATGGGTTCTGGACGCGCCTGAACTGGATAAGAAAATCGAGGCGGTGAGGTTTGCCGGTGGTAAATCCTTTTATGTTCTTATGGAGAAAACGGACGACGCGGTTCGGGTTTTCAAAAGGCTGATTGAGGAAACGGATGAGTGGAAAAGCCTTGAGGTTGTCGGGGTTCCGCCGGTGGATGTGAGCGATGACATAGTGCTGCAACTTTTGCTCGGTGCTGCGAGAAATTATAAGACTGAATCTCTGAAGTTCAGCAATCTTACCGGTAAAACCTATATTGTAAACCCACTTCTGGTGGTGTCGAAGAAATTCCGTGGAGCAACTGAAATTCTGAGCGTTCCGGCACTAGAGATCTCTGTGACCAGGGATCTTAGGCTGACGTTGAACGTAAGGACCTTTACCTCAGAGCTTCTGAAGAGCCGAATTAAATTCACGCGGCTTAAGTATGAGCAGTATCCGAAATATGTGCTGGAACCGAATTGTACGATGCGGCGTGCGCTTGATTCGGATAAGGGAAAACGCAAGTATATTTTGAGGCAGGAGGAGAGGAAGCGGAGCGGCATCTGCTTTATGGATATCGGGAGCGAGGAGAATTTCGATAAATCCAAGATGGGGATGCTGCTTGGAATAGTTGAGATGTTTAATGTCAGGTACGAGGGTATTGCGAGCCTCGATTTCAAGAGGCTTGATGTGGCAAGTGCTACGAGTTACATGCGGGCCGAGGAAAAGGCGGAAGAGGAACTCATCGCCCGGAACCTCAGGATGACCAAAATCAGAATCGTGAATGCCGCGGGAGATGAGGAGGGGGCAGAGCTTGCCGAGGAGATGGCGGAGATAATCCGCCGGAAGTACTTTGGTAATGATAGGAAAAGCGAGGGCGGCGGCGTAACCGGGGCTGCCAGTGCTACCGAGAGTAGCGGCCGCACTGCCAGAACCGCCGAGAGTGGCGGCGGCCGGGCTAACGAAGGAAGGTCCGTAAGGGTAAGAAAGAATCTGAAGCGTGATTCATATAACATCAGGATTGTACATAATAAGGAATACTACGCTGGGGTGGACGATGACTATGGCGGAGTGTATACGGATAAGGCGGTTCAGCACATTACGATTGAGGACTATGAGGGAGTGGCCGAACAGGCGGTAAACGCGGTCATCCATGAACTCATGATAAAGAAGAATCTGGCGGATAGAAAAATTACTTTATTCGATTGGGGAAAATTTGGATTTTCCGGCGATATGAAGTTCGGTGTGAGTGTGACAGAGGAGGATGAGAACCGTTACTTCTTTATGTGCGTTCACCCGGATGGGGGCTTTGATATAAAGGAGGAGGAGCTGAACCTTTTCGAAGCGGATGAGTACTCGCGGCTTGCGGAAATATTTATCGATATGAACTCGCTCGGGCGGCCGATTAAGGGAATTGTGGAGGATGACCGGGGACAGATTAATATTATTCGCGATGATGACTATTTTACCATTCCCGACATTTGGGAATTGAAGAAACAATTTGCCGAGGTAAAAAGGCCCTCCCGTGGCGAGTCGGCCAAGGAGAGCACTCTCGCTTCGGTCGTGGATATCAGGTACATAGACCGAGGCGACTACGGCTTATATTTTGTGGGCACCAGAGGCCAAAACCTCCGGACCGCGTTCCCGCGGGCGGTCCGGATAAGGCGGATTGAGCCGTACGATGGAGCCGAGATATTTTTCGATAAGCTGCTGCCACTCATGAATGTGACGTTCGTAAGGAACGAGCAGCTAACAGTCGTGCCGTTTCCGTTCAAATATCTAAGGGAGTATTTGAAGGGGGTAGAGTGAGGCACGGAGACGGAATGCTGGATAGGAGACGGAAAGTTGGATATGAGTAGAACTATGGGAATAGTTTTAGAAGTCGAATAAGATTTGCTCGGCATCCCGCGCCGAAAGCCGTATTTCCTGCCGCTCTTCCGCGGAGACCAGAACTCCGAGGCTGTCGAGCATTGAAATATAGCCCTCGGCGAGCATGACAGCATCAACATCGATTGGTTCATCAACGGGATTAACCACCATGTCGAAGTACTCGATTGTGTGTTCCATAAACTCGGCCAGGATGCGTTTGGCGCTGTCGCTGAGCTCGCGGTTATTAAATATGTAAACAACATCATAGAGGTCGCCGGCCTTCTTATCTAAAATGAAGGCGGTGGCCTTTTTTATTATTAGATCGTCCGCGGGAACGGTGCCGAGGCCGGCCGGAATACGTGCGAGTTGCGCCTGTAATGTGCCGATCCCACTCTGCGGCCGGTCTGATTCGGGCTGCGGCGTGGCACCGGCCAGAGTCTGCGGTACGTGCGAGGCCGCCTGCGGCGTGTCCGATTGAGCGTGCAATCCGCAGGATTCGGGCGGCAGGGCATCTGCCGGGACCTGCGACTTGTGGGACGCCCACACTCTCCAAGCCCGGCCGTACTCTTTATGCATGAACTTGTATATCTCGAGCCAATTTTCGCGTTCCCGGAGCAGGCACACCTTCTCAAAGATTTCTTCGGTGTATCGGTCGTTACCTATGAAGTTTTGATTCATGCCTTCCGCAACCCCGAAACTGCCGCTTTCGATGAGATCCAGACACGCCCGTATGTGGTTGGCCACGGGAGGTGAACTCTCGCGGCCGGGCACCCGGCGATTCAGTTCAATCCCATAATCATTAAAGACCGAGGCGTCGCTTTCACGGATGTCGAGGTTTTCCCAATTGAGCGCGGCCCCGTGCCAGTCGCCCGGCGTATCGAGCGAGCACGGAAGGTTCAAAGCATGTATGCCGGTTAAGTATTTCATAATTGTATTAAAGTTCAATCTTCCAAGAGTAAAGAAATGTTGCATTTATACTACCACAACAACAACCTTTTTGAGACGTTGAAGCCAGGAATATAAGCGATTATCAGAAAGGCGAGTTTTAGGTAAAAGCCAATATTAAAAAAATAATAAGTGAGGTTAACTATCAGCAATTTACACCCCTATATATAAGTGTAGGGAGAGAAATGATTTTCCCGATAATGCCGAAGAAAAAGCGAAGAGATAAAAAGGAAGTGTGAACAATAAAAAATTGAAAAATTTACAACCAAGGTTAACTATCGGCGATTTACATCCCTATATATAAGTGTAAGGAAAAACCGGTGCCGCAAAGGGTAAGAGAAAATAGAAATTTTTGAAGGAGGATAATAATCCATGATGAAAGAAGAAATTATTGAAAACTATAACATTACATTCGACGAGAGAAAGGAGCCTATATATATGAAGAAACTTCTAGTTATGTCCTCATTAGTCAGTGAAATTATCACTAATCGTTATAACCCGGTTGTTGTTAATGCTGCAGAGAACGCATACGAGACACTTCAAGTTATAGATAAAGAAAAGCTGAGTGACATTGAGACTGCAGGCACACTGGTGTTGCATTTAGATGCTATGTGTAATTCTGGCAGCATTGATAACGATAGTTTATGTGAAATCAAGTCTGCGTTCACATTGCTCGGTGCCAGGCTGCAAGGTAATTTCACAACGATTTTCACTCTTAATCCCGCCAGGGCGGAAAGCCCGAAAGGAAAAGAGATTATAAATATCATTGGCGAGATCTTCGAAATAACTCCTAAATATGACAGAGGTTATGCTCTCGCAATCTAACTCCGAGACATTTCTAAATTTAATAAGAGAACTGTAATTTTGATAATAATTATCTCACAAGTTTAATTCCCGCCTCAATATGAGGCGGGGGAAAGGAAGAACGTTATGAAACGAACAGAAACCAAAGAATATATTGCTCAGAAAGAGGCATTCAGCAAAAACTTTAGAGAAATGCGTAAGAACAGGGGCCTCTCGCAGGCAGAAGCGGCTGAACTGCTCGGGTTATCTGCGTCAACTATTTCCTACTATGAAAGTATGCGGCGTCTCCCGACCTATTCGGGCCTGCGTAAAATCACAGAGGTATTCGGTGTGTCTGAAAAATACCTCATGGGTGACGGCGAATACTCGACAGACAGCTACGCAGCGATAATCGAGACTGCTCAGGCGAAAGGTGTCTCTGTTGCCGACATGGACGCCGCTCTCACACTCGTGGTAGCCATGAAAAAGTCTGAGGTGCTTTCTAAGAGCGAGATTGAGGCGATTAACACGTTCCTTTCTCAAGTTAAGGGTATGTAGCCCGGGCAGTCCGGCATCCGGCGGCTCGGTCTCGGCAGGGGGCCGAGCCGGCGGCCGGCGGTGTGGGGTCGGGGGGTGCGTGGCGGCAGGGGGCCGAGCGAGCGGCCGGAGGTATAGGCTTGGCGGACTGCTCGCATGACCGTCCGCAAGGCCGCCGGCCTGGCGGGTTGCCTCCGGAACCGCTCGCCGGCCCGCCGAAAGAAAATTTTTAAAAACTTTTTTAAAAAACTTTGAACCTTTTCCCGAAATCTCGCATCTATTAGGTGAGAGACAGGGGAAACGCAGTGAACCGCAACTGAACAGGAGGCTTAAATGAAAAAAACAAATGAAAGTGTAAGTGTAGTCAATATTAACAAGGAGGAAAATCTTATGAATACCAAAATCGCTGTTTCTGAATCAATCGCTAATTCCGTTGCTAATTCCATCGCTAATTCCATCGTTAATCCCGTCGCTAATTCCATCGCTTATCCCGAATTCATGGATGCGGGATACACCGAAAAAAACTCTGCAGACGAGAAGTCCCTTGAGGTCTACGGCCACCCTCTCAACTATGAACTCGAGGAGCACAGGAGAGTGCATTTGATAGGCCAGGTCAACCCCGAGTCTGCCACCATCTTAACCGCGGAGCTCCGCTATCTCGACTCCAAATCGGACGGTGACATCGAGCTCTACATCAATTCGCGCGGCGGCGAGGTGAACGCAGGGCTTGCAATCATCGACTGCATCGACAACATCTCGTCCAGGGTGATAACCATCGCGACCGGAGAGGCGCTCTCCATGGGGGCAGTCATCCTCTGTGCCGGGGAGGAGCGATATGCCACTCAGAATACCCGAATCATGATTCACCAACCGCTTCTTGGAGGAGGATATGGTCAGATTAAGGATATAGGAATTGCGTATAAAGAGGGCGAGAAGACGAGAGCCGTGATAGGTCAGATTATCGCGGAGGCGACCGGCAAGTCCGTGGAAGAGGTGTATGCGGATTTCGACAGGAACCTCTGGCTCTCTGCGGATGAGGCTCTCACCTATGGTCCCAAGGGTCTCATCGACGCGGTCGGCATTCCCGGCAGGGTGATTGCAACAAGAGAGCAGGCGGCGGAAGAAGGGAGCGATTGCTAATGGAAAGAAATACGATAGTTGAAAATGTTCTTGCGAGTTATATCAAAGACGCGATTGAGAATAAGGCCTTCAGGCTGTTCCTCGGCCAGGTTCCGCCTACTCTTATCCTCAAAGTCCCGCAGGGGGTTACAGCCTCCTGCGCGGCTGAATACATCACCCGCGTGATGGCCGAGGAGGAGATTCTCCGATTCACCGGGCGGAAGGATTTAATCGAGGTCGATGCCACCACGAATCTGGGCTGCCTGCTCAATACCGTAGATAACGCCCGAGTGTATGAGAATCGCTTCACCGGCGTGGTCGCAATCAATCTCGACAATCTCTGCGACACAATGGCCACCACCGATGCCGCAGCCTCTTATATCAAAGACGCTTTCGCGGATTTTCGGGATATGGGAAAGGGGAATTTCCTTCCGATATTTTTCCTGGATCCGAACAAAGCGACGGGCAGAAGGGGTGAAAAGCTTCTCGATATCGTAAGGGAAACCTACGGCGAGGGCAATCTGTTCGAGGCGGAAATCGAATTGACCGCTGCCAACGAGAAGTCTGAGGAATTCAAGATTTGGCTTGCTGAGCATGACATAGACATAATGGGTGCCGAGTGTGTCGAGGGGTTCTTCAGAAATGAGATATCCGAAGAGAATATGGCAAAAATCGAGGCTTTGATGAACGGCTCGAGCCCGGGGGCCGGAGGCATTTTGAGCGTGGATCCCGTCAAGGGGAAGCTGGTTTTAAACGGTGAGAAATTTGTTGAGATGGTCGGCGGTGCCGAGGCAGCCAAAACTCTTGAGAACAGAAGGTAGGAGGAATTATGAGCGAATTTTTGAATAGAGAAGAGATTATGAAGGCGCTTGACTCTCCTGAAGAGAATCCGAATGCGGCAGGTCCGGCCCTTTACTACAACTACATTCGCCCGTACAGGGATACGGGCGAGGGGCATATTCTGGCAATCGGCCGCACGGGCGGCGGCAAAAGCCAGTACCTGGTAGCGCCGTTCCTCAGAAATATCATAATGGCCGGAGAGTCGATGATCGTTCTCGATCCGAAGGGTGAGCACTACCGGAGGTTCAAAGCTTTGCTCGAAGAGAAGGGCTACGAGGTCAGAAAACTCGATTTCAGAAACCCTGACAAGAGCGACACATATAATCCTCTCTACTATCCTGCCAAGCTGATAAAGTATGGCGACTCGACTTCGAGAACCGACGGGGAGCAGATGTTGTCCATGATCGGAAGGACATTGTATCCGCCGGAAAAGAGCACCGATCCCATATGGCCCAATGATGCCAGGGCGGAGTTCCGCGGACTTTTCGACATTCTGCTGAAAAAGGCTGATTGCGATGATGTGACGTTCACCAACATTTCGAGGCTCGACAGCGATCTTATGAGAGTTTTCGGAACCAATATGGCGTTATTGAATGGTTTCGGCCGCGGGTTGGAACTGTTTGATTCAACACAGAAAGGCAAGATGAAAGAATATATTTTCGAATTTGTCGGGGAAAATTGTAAGGCCGAACTACTAAAAAGCATTGATACTACGGATGTGACGTCACAGGGTATATCATCCACGATGCAGGCTTCGCTCGAGGATTTTGTCCAAAGCCCTTCGATTGTGAGCATGATGAGCGGCCATGAATTTGATATATCTGAGCTCGGTGCAAACGAGAAACCGCTCGCGGTGTTCATAATCGTTCCGGATGAGAACAGGGCGTATGACGCGATTGCCGCAATGGCTGTTCAGCAGATGATTGTCAGGTTCTTTCGTCTGGCAGACGCATGCGGCGGTCCGTTGAAAAGACGTGTGAATTTTGTTCTCGAGGAGACGGGCAATATCACCGGAGCGCTGCCGGATCTTCCGCGCTACATTTCTACCGCGCGCTCCAGAAACATCCGTTTTACGCTGGTTCTCCAATCGTTCGGACAGCTTGTCGCAAGCTATGGCAAGGGCTCGGCGGACACGGTGATTAACGGTGCGGGCACTTGGATTTGTTTCGGGGCTAACGATGAGGAAACTATGAAACAGATAATGCCTCGCCTGGGATACAGGAGCGAAGGCAGGATGCTGCTTACGCCGGATGAACTCGCTGAGATGAAGGTAGGCCGTGCACTCGTAGTGCTTGGCGATAAGGGCAAGTATGTTACTGACCTTAAACCGTATTACAGGCTGTATCCGGATGAAGAGGAATGGGAAGACACGGACGAAGTCAGAATTCGCGAGACTCGTGAGCCGTTCAGGATATACGAGGCAATGCTTGCAGACAAGGACATCAGGGCCATGGTTGAGGATGATTACTATGGCAGACATAACTCACCCGGCCCCGCATTCTTATATCAGGAGAATCGTCCGAATCGCAAGAAGAATAAAAGAGAAGACAGCGATAAGCATAATCACAATGATGGCAATCGTGACAAGCGAAATCACGATGACGATGAGGATGTTCCTTTCTAAAAACATCATACCTCCGTTTCCGTCAAGCGGTATATAAACAGGCGGGTAGCTAACCTTCCGTTCCGGTAGCGGTATATAAATGGCGGGGCAGCGATGTCTGCTCCGCCCCACCGGAAAAATTTTTAAAACTTTTTTTAAAAATCTTTGAACCTTTTGTTGATTAACCGCATCTATATACCAGAAGAGCAAAAGAAGAGAAACGGAAAGGAGCTACCATGAGACGTGAAGACAATCACAACGTAAGCAATTACAACGAGAACAATCGCAACAACAATAAGAACGGCGGGAAGAAAAAACACAGATTCCCGATAAGAATCTTCCTCCGGACGCTCGAAGTGATTTTGTTCGCATCGATGTTTTACGGAGCACACGGGGCTGTTGAATTCAGCCAGTGGGAGGCTTTTACGTTCGGAACCTATGTCACCTGTTGCCTCGCCGGACTTGGGCATTTCTATATTCCGCATTCCCTGGGAGGCATCCTGGGGATTTCAATCTGTCTGGCTATAAATGTCGTTGGCTGCGGCATTTTCGGCGCGATTCGCATATGGGAAGAATTCGTGAAAGATATTTGCGATATGTTTTAGAAGATAGTGTGTTAACTCTCGCGGTGGCATCCCGCTATATATAAGCGGAGCCGGATGCCTCGCCGCAGCTGCGGGCCGGGAAAATATTCCTATCATGGGTTAACTCCCGGCCGAGCGTATCCCTATATATAAGTGTAAGGGGCGGGGGCGATGCCTTAGGCCTCGGAGAAAATAACAAAGAAGGAAAGAATTGCAGAGTATGTTTATGAAAGGAACAAATAAAATGATGAACGAAATGATAAGAACAAACAACACAACCGAAACCCGCAGAATCAACACCTTCGGAAGACGCATCTTTGCCGTTCTTCTGGCATTTGTTATGATGTTCGGTTCTGCCATGCCGGCATTCGCAGGCGGCGGCCAAATTGAAGGAGCCGGGGAGGATGAGCCTCTTACTTCCATCGGTGTCAAATACGAAACGTGCGGGGATCACCAGCATAAGTACATTGTCGCAAGCAATGGCGCCTGGTATATGATGTACTGTGAAAAATGTCTGGATCAGTACGATGCAATTATCGCCCAAAATCATGAACCTTCGGTAACTATTGACGGTGTTGAATACACGGTCAGAGATTACTATCCGAATACTTACCGTGTGAATAAAACGATCAAACCAGTTGTGAAATCCGAAAAGGCGATAAAGATTAAGAGTATCTCTCTGAACAGGACCAACATAACGGACGTTGAAAATTGTTTGAGCACGCGGCTCACGGTCTACGTCAATCCGACCAATGCCAATGTTTCGCAGAAGGTAACCTGGACCAGTTCCAATCCGTCGGTTGCTTCGGTTAAGTGCGGAATAATCGAGACCCACAAGGCCGGCACAGCAATAATAACCGCGACCTGCGGCGGCAAGAAGGCGACCTGCAAGGTTACCGTCAAGGCCAAGACCGTCGCTCTGAATAGCATCTCACTGAATAAGAGCAGCATGTCGCTTACTGCCGGTAAGTCTGCCACGCTCAGTGTCAAATACAATCCGACCAATACAACCGTATCCAAGAACGTAACCTGGAAGAGTTCCAACACAAAGGTTGCGACGGTTTCCGGCGGCAAAATTACAGCCAAGAAGGCCGGCACTGCGACCATAACCGCGACCTGCAACGGCAAAACCGCGACCTGCAAGGTGACCGTTAAGGCCAAGACCGTTGCTCTGAAGAGCATCTCCTTGAACAAAACCAGCATGTCTCTGACTGCCGGTAAGTCCGCCACACTCAGCGTAAAATACAACCCGACCAATACTACCGTATCCAAGAACGTAACCTGGAAGAGTTCCAACACCAAGGTTGCGACGGTTTCCGGCGGCAAAATTACAGCCAAGAAGGCCGGCACAGCGACCATAACCGCGACCTGCAACGGCAAAACCGCGACCTGCAAAGTGACAGTTAAGGCCAAGACTGCGTCCAAGACCAAGACTGATAGCGGATCCTATATGGACGTGTCCGAGGCATACACACTCCTCAACAAGTTCCGTACAACCAAGGCTAACCAGTGGTACTGGAACTCCGATAACACGACCAAGACATACACATACGGGCTCAAGGCTTTGAC
>Ga0181612_168914_pt1 | contig 23260 bp, 12 predicted proteins | sample HoacroProtozoa21_FD_119630 | JGI IMG/M metagenome (GOLD analysis project Ga0181612, IMG submission 119630) | Hoatzin crop microbial communities from Cojedes, Venezuel. Combined Assembly of Gp0051906, Gp0051904, Gp0051908
AAAGAAAAAATGAAGAGGAAATTAATCTCATTTGTAACATTTTAGTTCTCATAGTTTTATTAACAACAATCTATAATAAGTACAGTATCACTCCAAAAGATACTGGAAAATTTACACGATTATTCCTTTTTTTCCCAGAAGCTACACCTCCTAACTTTCAAACTAGAGGCTGCGTACTATTTTAATGAGATTTCTGATTGAGGGCTTTAAAACAAATAAGATTAGTTCATTTAGTAAAACAGCAATTAATGTTGAGGGGATTATATCTGCCTTTTGGGTTTTTCAAGGTTTTGAAAGCTAATCTAAAAATTTGTTTTCTTAAGATGATATTCTTTAAAAACAACACCCTGTACTTTTAATGTTTAGTAAGCTGAAGACTTGCAATTTAAGGTAAATAATACAACAATACTATAAACCTCAGGATATCTGGAGCGTCTCTTATAACTATATAAATAACGCATGATTATGAGATCGCTTTTTAATGCCAATTCCCCATTTTACAACTGCATACTAAAGCCACAGTAGAATTTTTGTCTCACACTCACTTATATATGAACAATATTTAATTTTCCTGCAAAAATTTTATTAAGATTTTTTAGCATCTGTAGCATTTCCAAATTAGCAACTTCCTATTAAGTTCAGATAATCTAAAACAAGTGACATATCTTGACATACCTATATATCTTGACATACCTACTAAGAACTAATGGTGGTGATATAACATGGTTTCATCACTTCTTTCCATTTTACATTATTTTAATTTTGATTGCCTTTACTGGACTGCACTTGATGGACATTTAATGCACTTGCATTACCCTCTCACAGCCGGTCTTATCATCATCTAGTGCTTACAAAGAGTACTCAGACTTCTTTTCTGAAGTGACTGGACTTGTGGTAATCTGCCAATGAAAACAATTTTTTTTAAAAGTGCCTCAGTGCTATTTTCTATGAAGAAAAATACCACTTCAGCATGGGGAGGTAAGTATTAGAGTGGAACTGAGGTGGGTATTCCAGGGTTTAGTTCTTAGGTGATGTAGTTCTTGTGAAATCCTTACCTTTAGAGAGAAATGGAAAGGAAATATAAACGTGATGCAGGTGTTTCAGTGTCATAATAATATGACCGGCCATATCTGAATTCTTAACATGATCTCATGGACAGTGTTACTGACTGTCTGAAAAGTGTTTTTTAAGAAGAGCTTATTGGTATTAAGGGATTTATAGAACTTAAAACCATAGACCAGAAAAAGAAACATTAAGATTTTCACAGCCCTTTTAATTTTAGCTTTTCACAGAACTTTATGAATACTAATGAATCAGGTTTCCGAACATGCCCCTGAGGTACGTAGTTTTAGGTGAAATAGTTCTTGGGCTGATTTGTACTGGAAAATAATCCCATTATGAAAGACAACAAATTACTATCAGTACAGCAGAAGAGATGTCCATTCTAACTGTGTCTGTCCCAGAGAGCCTTTGCAGTGTCAGGATATTCCTTTGTCTGCTATGAACGTACCAGAGCTTTTGGCAATGCTAAATGCGAGTTACCCCAAAGTAAGAGGAGACCACAAATCAAGACCAATTATAGTTTCAGATCAAAGGAAAAGTCTACTTTCTGTTGATATCTCAACACGTCAGCGTGATTTACAAGACCTGGCTAGGGCAGAATGGAGAAAATGAGGAGGACTGTTTGCCTTGTATAGACACTTAGCCTAGAAATGTGAAAAAGAAGAAAAAAATTTTAAAAATGGTTATTTGCATTTCTGATAAAGCTGTAAATCCTGCCTACTGACTAGCTGTTTCCTGACCTCCTCTCCTCTTTTTTTTTTGAGCAATTTGAATGGCTACCACACTACTATATCACAAGTTGGGAAAGTTTTAACTCTGTGGAATTTAGAAAGCAACTTACCCAAAATCTTGAAAGTTATGAACAATTTATTTGTAATATCTATTTTCTAGATACTAAAGACATGCTTTTTTTTTGTAAATATCTATGAGCAAGGCGTAGTTCCAATATGAAAGAAACACATTCAAGAAACAGGGTAAATGCTTTTCAAGTTGGACGTTTCTAGAGCATGTAATGTGAACTGCAAAGTACAGCCCAAATTTCACCTGAGTCACACTGAAAAACTTCCCTGAAAACATCCAGAACACCTAGTATTGTGAAATATACAGTCTCTCTTCATGTAGTCCGTCTTTCCAGATCACTAGTGCTCCTTTTATTCACATTTTCAAGAAGAACTCCCGTATATTATATTGATACGGTCTCAGAAGTCAGCAAGGGGCAGTGATTCCATCGTAAGCTTGCTAACTTAATCAGATGGAACTTTTATCATGAGTTTGTGCCAGCTCTAGGGCATCGTGGAGGTGGTGGGTAAAGAAAAGTCTTTGAATGTATTGTCATTCTTTATTCCTGCAAACTTTCAGCTGTGTGGATGAGAAACCAAGTGGCCTGACACATATTTCTAGTGGAAATGTTCACTCTGCTAATTGTTCCTGCACAGAAATCACAGAGGCTGCTGCCATTGCATCCCTTTGTCCCTCTTGCAACTAAAAGAGGCAACAGTGCCAAAAAGGGACTGCACGTCTGTCCATACTTCAGTAGATGGAAGTGGAAAATTTTGTCCTCTTTGTCACTTATGAGTTGTAAATAACTTACAATTTGCTTAGACTGTACATCTAATGTATACTTCATCATCTATCCACACAATGGCCAAGAAGACCAATCTGAAATTGGATGTTTGCAGTTCACTTTATATTTTGTAATTTTTCTGTTAAAACCAAAATATCTAGGAAGGACTTTTTAAATCATGTAACTTCCTTCCAAGAAAAAATAAACATTTAGGCAGTGATTAGCAGTGATTCCAGAGCTAATGTACTAAAAAGGCGGCGGGGGGGGAGGGGAGCAGGGGAGGAGGAATAAAACAGTGCATGACGATTCACTAAAACTGTTTCTGTGGTTTAGGCCTGTAGTGCGAGAGCTAAAATAACAGTGGTCAAAGATCTTCAGACAGAATGTTTATTCTGAATTACTGGTATCTGATGGATTCCAACTTAAATTACTTTTGGGGCATTGCAAAATGAAGCGTTTATTTCAAAGTTGTTGTTATCTCCCTACACTCGCAGCCCGCCTGAAAGTGTGAAATTGGGCTATTCTGGAAAGAAAAAAAAATGGTCAGCTCTCACTGTATTTTTTCAGCTGGACATTGTGCACGATTGTGGAATGCATCTGCACAAATACCATACTTCTTTAACATTCGGGTAGTGATATTTCTGAACGAGCTCTTGTAAAACAATACTCCATTTTCTGTGGTTTGGGAAGAAGCCAACACAAAATTTAGATTTCTTTCTTTTTCATATATGAACTCTATAATAAACAAAACTAACTCCATAAAGCAGACTTACAATGCTGCCATTGTGTGGGGTTCAGCACAACTACAAAATATTACGTTGTGCAAAATTAATGCTGCTGAAAATATATGTTGCCAGCAGCTCGGATAATTACAAGAAAAGACAGTTAGTAATGAATTCCTTTTACTCAGAATTCAAATCTCGGGACTGAATGTTGCCCATTATTGCAGTTCAAAGGCAACTATCTCTAGAATTGTTCTTTTAATGTTTGCTCGATGGTTTTAGTTGTTCTTTTCTTGTAGGCACACAATTGTTGTCTTGATCTTTGCGATAAAAAGAGCTACACTGGAGCTTTGTAGTGAATCCAGTTGGCTTGGTAATGTGCCCGTAGTCAGAATTCCAAAGTGGGAAGACAAAAGCTTAGAAAATATAAGGCTGAGAGCTGTTTGTTCAGGGCTGTGGGAATCTAACACCGACCTACAAAACCAATGAGCTCTCTCCGTTAACATCCACATTCATAAAGCAACTATCCAATTCTATGCTCTTTTGTCTTTTCCCAACCAGAGTTTTAACCACACTTTAAACAAATGTGGCAACATCTTTGTAGCTCTGCTCCTGCCGTAATTCCCAGCATGCTATAATTCTTTCCCTTCAAGTTAAAGCTCCATTAGCTTAGCTTGTTCAAAGTTGCTTTTATTTCCCTAAACAACTATGCATCAACAGAATGAGTTTTGCTCAAACAGACAAAAGCAAAACCTGTTTTTAAAACCAAGTGTCAGTTTTCACAGGTCACAAATTACATTCCAAAGATATTTTATGAGGCTTTCCAAAAGTAAAATTAGAATGCATGTCTGTCATTTATATCTTAATTGAAAACATGGGATTCTAGGTTGTATCCAAGTGATCTGTTACATCTGTAGATCTCAAAGGACTTTGATAAATGCTCAGTAAAAGCTGAGGCGCAGAGTCTGAGGCACAGAGATGGTGTTCCAAGTCAGAGACAGAACGAAGAACAAAATATGGGGCTGGCAACAGCAGCACCACCATATGTCTCACTACACTGCTACACTAAAATGTAAATCAGAAGCAAAGGAGCTAGCAGAAGGATGGTGAGGGAGGGAGAGTGAGCAAGGCCTGGTTACCTTCTCAGCAGCTGGAGTAGCAGCTCGTTGCTGGTGGCCTTCTTTAAGTGCAACTGCAGCTGACTTGAATGACAGAATGACAGCTAGAGCAAATGTGTGGCTGTCATTCCCGATGAATGATATTTGGCTGGGGCATTGTGGCAAGATTTACACCAAAGGCAACCTTTGGAAAATATGCAAGGATCCAATACTGTGCAAGTCCACTGAGCTGACATAAACTCACAGGGAGTCCGCAAAACCAGGAAAGCATTGGTCATATTGTTTCAGAGAAGAGGCTAGCTGCCCTTCTCAAGATGTCCAGAAGATTGACAGCCAGCCATACTTCAGCAAAGGCAAGAGGTTAGCAATTCATCAAGCCACAGGAAAACGTACTTCAGAAGCAAGTCTTTTCAGAAATAGGTGTTGCCCGTGAAGGCATGAAGTGTAGAAATATGTTGAATTCTCCCTGCCTTCGCTTTCTTGAGCCATAACACAGGGTGGGGACCTTGATGGTTACCTCTAAGTTATATGGCAGGGCCAGCACCTTTGTTCTTTTTCATTCCTTTTTTGAAACCAAATATAAGTCAACACATCAATCACAAAGTGATACAGTTGATTAAAAAGACACAGGTGAGAAAGGAGAGAGAGGCAACGGTGACACCTCACTCCCCTGATAGATGACAGAATATTTTGCTTTATAACGCAGAGCTATCAATAATTGCTGTCTACGGCTTACAACAGCTTTCTGCTTGCGGAGGTACTTCTGTGTTTTAGACCAACTCTTGCTGCAGTGACCTATGCATCCCAGCTAGTCAGTCACCTGAAACCTGTTTACATTGATCTTCCTATTTTACACAATCAGTGAGTGGGAAGGCACGCACAACATCGCAGGTACAGACAGGAATAAGCTGTCTGTCCTCAGAAAGTCTGTATGGTCAGTGCCCTTGCACTTCCACCCTTTAGACTATGATCAGGTTGTATATTAGACTATGATCAAGTTGTATATTAGGCCCAGGGCTTCAGCACCCTGAGTTGACTGCTGACCTCACAGGTTGAAAGATCACAAGTTGCAGATTGCAATCAGGATCATGTCACTAGCTGACAAAGGGAACGCAGAACCGGCAGTGGTCAAATAACAGGAATGATCAGGTAGAATCCGTAGTCAATGCATGTCCCCCTTCTTCCTTTGTTTTGGTGCAAAACGGAAAGGTGCCCTGTCTTCTTTCCGTAGAACCAGATCTCTGGCCATGGGGACAGCTGCCAGTCTTTGAATAGCATTACTTCTGTATTAATTCATTAGGATGTAATTCTAAAAAAACTAATGCTCAAGAAACTTTTTACATTGAGATCAGTCCTGATTACTATAACAGCTACCACAGCTTTCAAGGTAAGTATTTCACTACCAGTGCATGGACTTTTCTGTTGGGAATTAAATGGCTGGGTAATCCCACTAATTAATATGAGGAATGATATTGTCACAATCAGTGATGTTGGCAGGGGATCTTTGCATCTGACAGGACTTCTCTAATGCTGGTCTTCTTGACTTGTGGTCTCTGTACGGAGTAAAAGCTTGGCATTCTGTACTTGAACTGAAACGGCAAGGAGAATGGCTGAATGGAGGCATCTATTCATTTTGCATTAAACAACTCACCTGGTATCTGGCAGGGAGTGAATTATGACTGAAAATGTTATTTCATGGCTACTCAGAGAGTTCTATAAAAATCTCTATAAGGACACTGCTAATAAGAAATATCTTTTCCTCTTCAGTTAAAATATCTTGAACCTGATTTATGGATGACTTGAAATGTTAGTTGCACGCTATTTGCTGTTTATTTCGAATAGTTTCAGTAGCTTCACTTGTGGCATCCAGGCATGTCCAAAATGAATCACCCTGGTGGTTTTGTTATAGTTCTGAATACCTGGATCAATGTCTATGTGATTTAAAAAATGGTACTCTCTGGCACTTCAGCTGGTTAAATAGCTCTAAAAATGTGACCAAAAAGCTGTTAGCTCCTACCCATGTAAGCATTCTATTTTCTGTGTTAAAATAAAGATATAATTTCATGTTCAATGGCTTCTTTGTTGGCTGTCTCTCTAACCTTATTTCTCTAAGCTTCACAAAAGAGAGGACATTTTATTTCTCCTTTGAATTACTCTAACTACATTTAGCAAGTGGGCAACATACAAGTAATATTACACTTCCCTTCTTGCTATTCCTCACCTTCACTACTTATAGCCACTCCTGAAAACATGTCAGCTCTAGGAAGCTTCTCATCAGACATGTATTTCATTTTTAACAAACACCTTTTCAGTTTTGTGATCATTTTCTGCAATATGCCTTCCTAAGATTTATGGTCTGTTTCCACTTCAACTGATTTCTCCCTGTAAACACATTTATGAAGTTGCTCACAGTCATAAACAATTGGCATCGCTTTCCCCCTCAACTAGAGCATAGTCCTATTGCATTGTAGTCAGGGTTCAAGAAGCATTTGAAGTTAATTTGTCAAAAGATCCCCACACATGTAATGCTAAAGTAGCTCATACATGACATCCCTTGTTACTCTCCAGCTGCCTTAACACAAGTGCTTTGTAATGTTTTTGTTTAATTCCTGGTAGTTTCTTTGCAGCACTTATCTAGTGTTGCTCTCCCTTGTTCACAGACACTACTCAGAATAAGTACTATGAAAAATTCAGGGTGCTCTCAAAAAGTTAGTTTGAGACTTTCTGTTTAGATTGCTTGGAAATCTTTTGCTTCTATTTAGGAACACATGTGATGGGGTTATGCCCTCCCAGGTCATCAAATCCAGCCTGCTACCATTGTAATTCTTCCTCTTCCTTGGTTCCTTCCACAAAATTATCAACCCCTTTAAAGTTCTTGCTCCTACTGCTTGTATTGGAATAGATTTGTTTTGACAAACCTATAATCGTGACAAGTAAGATTATCCATTTTTTGACAATAGATACAATTTTCTAAACAGAGAAAGTTATTTGTTAATCCAGCAGGAAGTAACTTTAAAATCACAATTTGAATTTACCCCTTCCTTACATACCTCTGTGCCTTCAACTCTTCTTTCCTCCAGCATTTATTCTACAGCTCTGCAAGTTCTTGAGGTTAATTATTTTTTTGATCGCTCTCCTTCTTAAATAAAAATATTTCATTTGCATTTTTGTGTGCCAACCACCCCTCAAGTTAGTTTATTAATTTAAAAAAACACTTCGTAATGGACCTGCAGCTTTCTAGACAGGAACTCTCAAGACTCGGGGTAGAGAGTATTTAGCCCATTTGTCTGGAGAACTATGTGAGCCAAGATGTACTCCAATCTCCTAGCTGTGAGATTTACTTCCATGTGATGAAGAAGAACATCTTGTTTCACTCAAATATTTTTCATGAAATTGTCTCATTCAAAACCTTATTTCCGTTTTAATTAATACTAGGTATTCGTGGTTTGATTTTTTGTGATCAAACTGAGGAATCAATTGTTCACTGAGATTTCATTTGAATCAGATAAATGCAAAATCTGGTTCTCATTTATCAGTGCAAGGTAAATAAAATTATCTTTGTAATTCACCGTCCAATTTATAGTATATGGCTCTGAGCATACATAGCTGCAAAACATAAAATTATGTTTAGAAGTACCATTTTTCTGTTAAAGCTGTTTTAAGGGGCTCTTTGAAAGAGAATGCTTACACTTGTCTATCACTCCTTACTTTATCAGACCCTAGAAATCTTAAACTGCCAAGGACTTCTCTGGTCCTATAAATGACTGAACAAAGAAGGTCTAGTTCTTACCATTCCCTTGTTTCCCTACAGGATTTTGTAACTAAAAGGAGGACTGATACCTGATATGACATTTTTTTCTGTCCCCAGATGAGATTACTGAGAATGGTGGAGCTCAGAATGCTGCAGACTGAGCTCATCAGTCCTCTGACATTCACTTCCTATTACCTCATTGGTGTCAAATATTGTTTAGAAATCAGTTCAGGTGACTTATTATATAGCAACATCATTAATGATGTCTCCCCTGAAGATCTGTAACGGTTCACTTTCCTGCTACTATGTATGTTTTGTGCTTTTACAGTTAGATCCCTGTATAAACCATTTCATCCCAAGCATCTAACATCCAAACAATGAACAAGGAATACAGTAATGGTACGCCATGACTGTTATACAGGAAGAGAAAGCAAAATCTAAAATAAAGACTGCCCTTACTAATTGAGTTTGTAGTTCCTGATAGCATATTTCTGCAGAGTATCCTGGTAAAATTGCTCTGCTTGGAAGTATGTGTGGTGTGCTCTCAGTGAATGTTTTGAACACAAATATTGGACTTCAAATGATGTGACAGAAGAAAGTATATTTTACCATTTAAGTACCACAAATCCAAATACAATACATAGGGCATTTTCATGTTTATGTTCTTAAAAGCTTTAAAGACAGCGTGTTTAATTAACAGGCCATTTAATAACCAACCTACTTGAAGGTGTTTATAGTATATAAGCACATAAAGATTAAAAGCCCTATGCTTCATTTTCCAAGTAGCAAAATGTGAAGTAAATCAAGCAGGAAGATTCTGAGGTAAGAGAATCTGTTGCACTGCAGTTCTGCCTTTAGAGAGAAAAATCTTATTCACTGTCTTTGTACTGAACCATTATGTTGTATGCTTCCAGAAAATACATGTATGCATACTTATTAACATTTTCTAATTCAAATTTTTAATTGAATAGAAACTGCTCCTCTGACTGCATGTTTCTGTCAAATACACAGATACTTCTCTTTATGATGCCCTTCCTCCACCCGAGATCCCTAAGCTAATTCATGACACTTGACATTAATCACATGCACAGATCAACAAAGACTTTGCTTTCATATAAAAACTAATTTAAAACATATTTCTAAATTACTGCTTGTTATTGCAGTCAATTTAATTAGCTAGTTAATGACAATATCTGTTCATAATCCAAGCAGTCAAAAATACCAAGTTCAGTAATTAGACCATATAATTCCTTAACAACTCAATTTTATAATGGAAAAGTGCTGTGCTTTAAGTCAATTTGCTTCTAATACTCTCCTATATTCAAAATTAGAAATTCCTTGGTGTATTCGTTTGACATTCAAAGCTTGAGAGAGAATATTTGGGTTAGAAAGCTCAGCTCCCCTCAGTATTCCACGTTAAATTGCATGTAAGTTATACTACATTTTCTATCATTTGTCCAGACCTTACTGAGCGTATCTTATTTATCTAAATACTGGGCTGAAGAATCTACTTTAAAACAATTGCAAAATCTTAATCTTTGTTAGAGAACTATAATGATAAAATAATTATAGACTACTGTAGCAAGCAATATTCGACCTTATTATCAACACAGACATAGAACATTATTTCAATCAATGTGACAAAGGAAAGCATAGATTAGCATTTAATATTCTGTTTTAAAAAATCCCCCACAAACCTAACAAAGACAGTACCACAAATCCAAACTGACACTTATAGTAACCCATGGCAATAAAAAAATCCTGTCAAAAAAAGCATTAGAATAAGCTAATTTAATTTCTCCCAGCTGCCTGCCTTTCAATTCTTTATCCCTGCTATCAGGTTTGAATAAATTTCATCTCTCACACTACAAGTAATGAGTAGGCAATGAGTTATGAAGCAAAGAGACAAAGTTGAGACAGAATTAGAATACAATTTTAATGAGACAGGGCTGAGAAAGTGGAAGTGTTACTCTTTTGACAGACTTGGCAAAATACCCAACATTCTTTCAAATGCTTTCCTCTCTATAGAGAAACTGTCATTTTTTAAAAAATGTGAATACTCAGGAGAATACTTTTAGGGGTATAATGTTAATATGATTTGAGTGAAGAACTAGTTATTAAAGAATTTACTTTATAGAAGTCCAAATAGGACTTAAATTAAAATACACTAGAAGTCACAGTGGATGACAGACAAACAGAGGAATATGATAGTCTGCTCTGCTGGTACCCTTCTAGAGAATCAGTGTCTTCAAAACCTTTTTGTGGCCAACTGAATAAAGGTACATCATGCTTAAGGTGTCTAGAGAAGGAGTACTCATAATTACACTCACAAGGCTTAGGATGTAATAAGCCTTTCCAATTCTGATGACTGTCTCTCCAGCACCACTCCCACACTAACAGTTTCAAAAGAGAACGAGGCCACAAAAAATCGAGCCTCTCTGCCTAGAAGAAAAAAAATCAAGAAAGGAATGCAAGCTCACAAGGTGTTACGTTACGAAGCTAGCAAAAATTCATCCCAAGGTCTAGCCACAGGAACAGATGCATTTAGCACCAGAATGCATTCTGGCACCTTGGAAAAGTGACAGGAGACAATAAAGCAAAGAGTCGCTTTAAAGTGAGGAAAAAAATAAAAAAATTGTATTTTAAACATACGGCAAAAGAATATTGAAGACTTAAACAACAGGTTTTTTTACTAATTTTGCCTTAAGTCTTACGAACATATCATTTGTTCCCTCCCTTCAAGTGGTATTTAAAAAAACATTTCCCAAGTGGATTTGTTAATGGAACAAGTTGAAAGAATAGTAACTAGAATATACAAATACTATTTTATTTCCCAAATATCCCTACTTAAAATGTGCAGTTCTCACATATGCCTACTCCGTATTTTTTACTTATACTGAGTTACAAAACAAAGTTAGAGTACAGGTTAAACTTGGCAAGTTTCAAGGCTCTGAGACTCTGTCTATACTGCCTTTTCCTGACAAACCTGAGATCATCCTGGTTGCACTCCAAGCTAGCTGGAGGCAAGCCAGCTCTGATCCAAAAGTTGTGTAACTGCTTTAGTGCCTCTTAGTAAGGCTTATTAGCTTGGGCTCAGTGCCATGCTAATGTGGTTACACAGCTTCTAGTCTGGACCAAGCTCAGGTCTAGCTGACTTGGAGCGAGTTCTCATTTGCCTTCAGCTGTGTAGACACAGCCAGACAAAACCAACTTTTGTCACTTATGAGCACACAAAATCAGGCCATTCTCACTTAAAAATTGATAAGAATGAAAACATTTTTAAAAGTATGTAAAATTCTTATGTAAAGTTAGTGAAAGAAATCAGCAAGTCAGACTATGCAAAAAGGTGCATAGTTACAGGAAAGGTTACTGGTTACAGGAAAACAAAATCCAATCCCAATCTCAAATTTCAGACAAATACAAATAATGGCACCTAGTATCATTAATCAAAGAAAGGTGTATAGTTTTCCCACAGTAAAACTACGAATTTCACAGCCTTGGGCAAAACACAATTCAATATTTCTGATAAAGAGTTCATGCACTCCCTCTCCAAGATTTACCGTGTTAAAAGAGAAGACTAAGGTGTATATGTTATTGTATGAAGCAGAAGTTCTAGAGTAGAACTGTACAAATTTAATGCCTCTTCCTTTTTAGACTTTTCTTTCAAAATGGTATTATACCCTCTCGTCTGTATTTATTTACTTGAAATCAGTCTGACTGTTCAAACGGGTAAGTATTGGCAGATATGCTTTTGAGGCTGAACAATTTTTGTTTCATAATTATATAGATTGTTAAATGCTGGATTTATACAGGTTAACAATAAGGCTATAGCAGTCATCTACCTCCTTAGCCTTACAGAAAAGCTTTTGACTGGGTTGGGTGAATGTTCTTGAAAAGGTAACATGTTGTATGGGGACAGTCAGTAATTTTCTTTTATGAGGGTACTCTATTGAAGCCAAGCCAAAGATGCCACTTTTTCATTTTTTTTCCTTAAATCTTCCTTTCCAGATGAAATTGCTGATTTTGTGATCTCAGCTGCTTGGAACAAAGTTGCCTTCTGATTTTGCCCTTGTGTTTCCAGTACTTGCTCTAAATATAGAGATCTGTGTGCTAATTCTTGAGATCACAGAATCTTCAAGAAATCTGTGTTTATTTTTGCTGAAGAAAACCAAGGAGAATACTGAAACTAGATAGTATGAAAGAGAAATACAGTGCATATTAAAACAATGATTTGCTTCACAGAGATATTTATTTTTTGCTACAGTAATCTTCATGCTTAGCAAGCTATACCCACAGACACTGTAGCACAACTGCATTGGTGATGACTGCGCTAATGCATGGTATGAACGGAAGCGCACTGTTAACTGGCCCTGGAGAAGGCAGGCTGTATGTCACTTGGTAGACTAGGGAAGACACTTGAGTGTTCTTTATACAGAAATACTCTTGCAAACTGCTCAATCCAGAGAAGAGAAACAAGTTTTACCTCAGCTGTCAGTAACACCTGTACCCAGCAGGTCAAAGAGATCAGCCCTGAGAAGACAATTTTCTATTGTTGGGTACATAGTGCCCAGCTCCCTTCTCTAGGAGACCTCAGTTCTGCCTTGAATGAAATCAGTGCCACAGATGATATAAACTAGATTAAGAAAAGTCTAAGAGAGACAGTAGCTCACACAGCTGCAACACTTCAGATATTAGCTTTTCTGGTGGGCAGTCCACTGAAACCAGCAGCCAAGTATGTCTTACCACACTCAGGAAACCACATTAAAAGTGAAAAGCAGTGGCACATTTCTTCCATATATTCCCATAATTTGTTTGACTTAATCCTGCCATGATGTTCTTTCTTGCAAGAGGCATCAATCCTGGCTGCCAAGCAGACCCAGTGTAGTTTGATATCTGACATGACAGAGGAACTTTAAGGCATGTATTGCCACAGGCCCTTCTCCAGACAAAATGTTTTCTTAATCTTAGCCATAGGAATATAGAACAGTTAGGAAAAAATAGCTAAATATTAAAAGTTAAATAGCTAGGGAAAAAAATGAACTCATCTTCCAGGAGGTTTTCTGTCTTCAGGACCTGGAAATTAAATGCTTCTAACTTATTTTCTTTATTAACCCTGACTATATGGCCATGTCCTTAAATAATTCTGAAGTTTGCGTTAACTCCTTGGCCTCCTTCCAAGCACACACTGACATGTGCTGTCAGAATGAAATCCTGGTAAAAACCTACTGAAAGAGTCATTCCACAGGAAGTCTCAGCTGGGAAACTGTGGGCAATGATCTTCCAGATGGATTCATCAGATCGTTGCTGAGGTGGTTATAGTCACAGCCTTGTACTTATAGCCTTCTGGGGTACCCATGGATGATACTGCCAGGAGCTGAGGTGCTATCTAAGGGTCTTGCAGCTGTGATTAATATCCATCCCATATCCAAAGATGGTATATACTGAATTTGCGTAGAAGAATCATGAGAGGCTGGGAGGGGACAAGAGAAGGTTTTACACAAAATAAAAGCAATATAGTGTCTGAAAGGGCAGCTCACAAAGTATTTTCTCCTCTTGCTCAGCAGAACTGTTGGTTCCCTTTCAAAGAGACCTCCACAGCATGCTGTTTTTCTGCTTTCTAGACAAATATGATTCAACCAGATATAACTGTATGAAGAGAGGCTTAACAAGGAAATAATTAGAAATATGAGAAGTTTTCACTGTATTACTATATTTTTTTTAGTTAATCCATTAAAAAGCAAACCAAACAAGCATTGCCTGCTTCCCACATCTCCACAGGAAAACCAATTACCGATTTGCTCTATGTTCATGAAGGGAGAGTATAACAACAGCAAAGTAATCCTGCAAGTGCTAAGCAAGGTTTTAAATAAAAGCTAACAGTAGTAGAGCACCAGATCACTGCTAAGTAAGAAAAGGACAAGAAAATGTAAAGCAACGGTTTCTTTTCTCTCCTCCTTTGCCCTCCCCCACTGCTTCTGATTTTGCTTTAGTGATTGCTTCCTGTCCATTTTTTCTGTGTGTAAAACATCTGTGATTTGCTGCAAGCAGTCTCTATTTATATTGAGAACCACACAGCAGGTGCCACTTAAAAAAAAAAAAAAAAGAAAAAGAAAGGGAGAAAAAGAAAAGCAAGCAGCAACCCATGAGTGTTATCCCATGACCCTGGAGGGTCAATTTACTTGTTATTGCACAATGCATGTGGCAAGGCGGGTTCCTATGAAAAGGCTGTGTATAGCCAGCAAGCAGGATAGAACGACTTCCTTTTATCACAGGAAAACGCAGGTTTATAAAATACTTATCTTCCTGAAATAAAAATCTTTAAGAATAACTGATTATGTTGAATCTAGAAACAGGCTATGTTCAACAACTGCATAATACAGTGTGTATTTTGAAGTAGGAATTATGATGTGTGAAGTCTTTTCCATAGTTATCACATGAGCACAAACCCATTCTCATTACTTTCATGCAAGCATGGTATTTCCCAACCAAAATGAAAATGAAACAATTTCATTCAGAACAAATGTATCTGATTACCACAAGAATTCTTAATGGAGTTTCCATTTAATATTCCTCCACAAAAATAGGATGTACTTCAACATCATATAAATACCCTGTTCTTTAAACATCGTTTTAGGAATTCATCCAAGAGAATATTTTGGATCTAATTGTAGTTCACCAATCTCCACCAGCCTTGGTTTTTCTTCTGGGTCATATTTGTCAAGTTCATTGAATTAAAAGCCTGAAGGAACTTCCTTAAACTGGATGTTTATTTGGCTCTTTCACGTCAGCACTTTCCTCTTCCCCCCTCTTACTGTTTCCAGTGCAGCTCATTGTGAAAACTAGAGCAGTGAAGCATGAAAGATTATGTCCTGATACAAGACAGTATCGGAGTTCTAACCTTCAGTGCTAATAAGACAGGTCCTTGTTGTCCTCCCAAGTGTCTACAACAAAGCTAATTTCAGAGCGCCAGAGATAACCCCTGTAGATGACCTAATTAAATTCTCAGGAAAGCTATTATTTTTAAGATAAGGCGTTTCAGCTATTGGCTATTTAAAAACTCAAGTTTAAAATGCCTGAAAATGAGGTGTCTGCAATTGCTACTCAGTCAGAACTTCCTATTCATGTCAGCTGTGTGTGCAGAATTAGAAGAAGTGGACCTTTTATCTGAATTTAGTAAATTCACCACAGATCTGTATAATAACCAAAATATTTGTTCCATGCAAAAATATCAAGTTGTTTAAATATAGGTGGTGTATCTTTTCTGTATGAATTAAAGATGTAACTGAATACACAGGGTGAATTGTTATGTTTAAAATAAAATTAGAGAAATGAAAGATGGGAACTGTCTCCTCTCAGGTCAAGTAATTGTGAAATTATGCATGTCAATTCATTAGCTGTATTGAAAGCATTCCCAGACTAACCAAATCTCACTATGGTGATAGTGCATCTTACCCTTACAAATGTTGGCTAGAGTGCTGCATTTAAGCCTTTATAAAATGTATGCAGTGTGCTTCACCTAATGTTCAACTAATATTTGGAACTAGTATTTGGAAAATTTGCAACCTGAATTGTCTAAGAGAAAAACAATTTGTTTACAATGAGCATCTGGGTGTTAAGATAAGGAGAGAGGTTGTTCACCAGTTAAGGTAGGAAGAGGTAAAAAAGCCCAAGGACAGCTCTGAACAGCTTTCAGCTACCAGGCCAGTGTCCCTGCTGTTAGATCAGTCACTAACAGTGGCACATCTCCTTTGTAGAAAAGGAAACCCACACGGACATCATAACTTGCTAACCTAGCCCTGGATGGCATTTCATGCAAGGGAAAGAGGGAGTGGAGAAATGGAGAGAAAATAAAAGATTAAAGAGAAAATAAAAAGTCCTATGAGCACACCAAACCACTTAAGCAGCCTGTTTTCTGTAAATATTGTACATTCCACTCACTTTGGGTGTTGCGGGAAATGGGCTCCATCTGTCAGGTTTTCTGTGTTTGAAGCACAAATGCAGGGTTCCCCAAACTCGTGACTAAATGGGCTTCAGATTTTTCACACTCAAATGGATGTTTTCTTTTCATTCTTTTCTTTACAATTCTAAGAGCCCCCAGTGTCTTTGTTTTCCCTGGTCCTAAAATAGGGAATTGTAAGAATGAATATTTATACCCTATATAAAAAGAGGGCCAAAGTTCCTCTTTTATGAGTATATTTAACATATTCCAACTGACTTTAAAATGTGCACATTTTAAAAGCAAGTATGCTAATAAGCATATTACTTTAGATTGTACATGTAAATCAAGAAAGAAAGTGCTTCACGAAACTCCTGTGCTCACTGCATAAGAGGAAAGTAGAACTGAATGAACTCTCTTGCTTGAGTGCTAAGCTCCTAGTTCAACGAGGCTGATAGGAATCAAAGACTTTCAATCATGGAGAAACACATGCTTTGCAGAACCAGACTAACACAGCAAACAGTACCACAGAAATCCTCTCCAGCTGAGGAGAGGTAGACTTGTTGTCAGGTTTACTATGCGCACAGGGGCCTTTGCAACCCCTTTTTTCCTAATTAAAACAATGGCTTGCAATAGGTGCTGGTTCACAAGTCATCCTTAGACACCAGCCCTGCTTGCTGGGAGTTCTGCTCCTCGCGCTTCACCGACAGCAGATTTTTCCCCTCTAAAGGGAGGACACAATGCAAAAATTCTCGCAAAATTCACAGATTTACACTCACACTGCAGTCCTTACTTAAGCTTGTGGGAATTTTGTGTGACATTTTCTAACTGCATCAACTAATACACTAAAGAGCAAACACATAACAAAAGAAAGAGTTTTCAGTTGTGTGTTTGATCACTGAAATATAATTAATGAAAACAAAGGTGAGAGTATTCAGACCTTACAGCATTTTTCCTACTGCAACATTTAGTTATGCATTTCTGTGATGACTGGGTAGCCACAGACTCTCTTCACAGCCTTCAATTCCCACGACTTGGAAGTGATTAAAAAAATTCTCTAAAGTGAAGCTAACAAAACTGTAAACTGAGGCACAAAAAGGCTTCCTTTACTGAATTTGTTAAAGTCACATCAACCTGACAAGCAGGGGTCACTGAAGTTCACATCCCAAATGTTCACATCCCTGAGGGGAAAGGGACATTATTAATATTTTTGTACAGAAGAACTCCTGAGTGAAGCAGTCTCTCTCAATGATGAAATGAAAAGGGTATTCCACTGTGTACTGTGAAATATATTATGTATCTTCCACATAGCTGGTTGGGGATCAACTGCCAGCCTCTTCACGGTGTGAGCTCTTGATTGAAGAGCCAGCTGTGTTCAAGGGATTGAAAGAGACCTTGAAAATGGCAAAGCAAGACCCAGCATTCAGAGCTGACAAAACAAAACTGACAAGAGAGGCAATAGCTATTCTTTCTAAGTGCTCATCATAGGAAATGTCATTGAAAAGAAAGAAGAAGGAGAAAGAGAAAAGGGGGTGGGAGAAATCAAACAGAGTTTTTAGTATGACTTGAATATGCTCTTCTGTTTTCTCACACATCTTTTTTTTTTAATTAAGAAAAAAGAAATGTAGCTTGAAGCTTGAAGAAAAATGAAAATGCAGGAGTTGGATGATAAAAACCTTCTCTCTGTCAAAAACATTCATGAAGATTCTGGTTTGCCACTTGTGTGAATAAGAATTAGCTGAAGCCATGGAACTGTGTTGGTGTAAGTCAAGTGTACAGCAGAAGAAATACTTAGGCCCACTGCATTATAAAATTTGCAGAAGAATTACATTTGTAAGGGAGCTCTGGATCCTTGTAACTCCTACCAGAACAAAACAATCATCCCATGTTAAATATAACTCTTCACTTCTTAAAATATGTCCGAGTTACTTATAACCCCTGGGAACTTAATGTGGTATTATTGGAAGGCAGGAAGTATCTAAGGTCAGTTTGCATCTGTTATGCAAAAACATACGTAAAGTAAAATAGATGCTCACTTTCTGTTTACAAATGCATACTAGTTTTTTCACTGTGCTTTCAACTTTCAAGACTTTTAACATTTTTTACCCCTGTAACTTTTTTTTTTGGTGCAAGCCTGTTCTTTGGCAGCCAAAGTGTTGAAATGTCAATTGGTAACCCCCGGAGACTTCATTTCCACTGTCTGACACTGCCAACATCATCATGTTGTTCAGGGTTTATCTTTCCTGCTGTGACTGAACTGGAAAATCTAAATCAGCCCTGCACAAAAGGTTGAGCAGAGGCCAGCCATAATCAGATAGAAACTATATATTTTTGACCAAAAGATAGGAGGAAGGAGGAGGATAATCACTTAAAAAAGCTGTATAGACAGCTAATCTCACAGACTGCCTGCATACAGTGTTCTGTTTAATAAGCAGCTTAGCAGGAAAATGAGAGAGAGAAAAAGGTGCTGTTAGAAGGGCATTGGTAAAGTCATACCCAGCCAGAAGCAGATAGATAGAAAAAAGGTGTACAAGAGAAAGATGCAGAGGAATTAAAGAGTATATTTCAAATGATTTTGAGTGACTCAGTGTCAACAGTCATCACTTTTCAGCCCATGTGGCCAAGTGAATAGGTCACTAGACTGGGAGCTGGAGAAAATTATCTATAACTCTGCCGCTGACCTAATCAACACTGGGACAAGATTCTTCACTCCCCTGGACCACCCCATATCTGTTTAGTTTACTAGCTGTTTGGAAAAGAAACATTTTGTCTATAGTAGTTTAGTGTTTTGCCTACCTCTCTCAGAAGAGAGTTTCTAGGAAGGCTCACTTCTAATACAAACAATTTAATAATTATATTACATTTCAAACACAGATAAATAGTTCCACTCTGATACCAGTGTGACATTTTTCTGTGTTTGGTATACAGGTCAACACCTTTACCAGCATATTTGTTCAGTGAAATATATAGTGCTAATCTACAGGGACTAGAAATGGCTTTGTCATTTTCTAGATGACAGGTCTCATTTTCCATTGCTTTCTGGCAGAGGAATTATCAAGAGTCTTCCGTCTTTCTCAGTGAGACACTTGCTTTTTTAGCTGCTGGAAATGCTTTCGTCTAAAATTCCTCTCATATAACTGCCACAGTTAGAAGAAAGGTTGCTTAGTTTACAAAACAAGCTCACTCTGCACTATCTCTCTGATGCATCTGTTGCTAAAAACAGGCAGAAAACATCTGAGAAGCAAAATCCGGTTTTTAGGCATAAAACTTTTTTTTTTTTTTCAAATAAGCAAAGCAATCACTTTTGCTAAAGGTGAAACAACTCTTTTACTTCCTTATTTGAAAGGTGGTATAAATGCATCAATATTTGAAAAGAATACATGAAAATCTGAAGCACAGGCAAATTCTGGAGTTGGTGTAACTATTTGGACTCAAGCAGAAGTGGGACCTAACCCACATTAGACACTGCAATTAGCAAGCAAAGATAGTTTAATAGAATTGCACAAGCATATGCAAAGGCAGAATCAGGTAGAATACAGGTTAGAAAGAACAATTGTAAAGATCACATTTGTGCGCATCTAATCCTGAAGCCATTCTGTGCAATAAAAAAATTAACTTACAGTGGATGCGAGTGATTTCAGCATGTCACTAACCTTTCCCATTTCATTCTTTTAGCCCTAGATGATAGCTGATAAGGATCCTGGGGAAAAAAAGTATTCCTAGTTGGTTTGGTCTTTTTGTGATACATGCTGATTGTGGAAAGTATGGTTTTGAATAATCCATTGTGACAACTTCTACTCAGTCACTAAGCACACGTGCTTCAGATAATGTTACCCTAGGATAACATTTACTGTAAACTGTGGTTTGTCAATAATTCAACACAATTGCTGATTTGAGAGCAAGCATTGTGGACAATGAGAAAGGCAGAATTGACTGAAAGAGCAATGGGTGAAAACTAGAAATTCCCAACCTTATTTTCTTTTGTAGTGAAAGCTAGCAGTAAAATGGGCTGAAATAGATAGAGCTGTATTTGTACCTAATGCACAGCAATACTAATGCATGATGGGCAGAAACATTCATAAGGCAAAATTAGAGCTAGCTAAAAGGTTCATAGTTCACGACTTCATTCCCCAAATAAATCAAAGATAAAAAGGATGAAGTCAGTCCAGAGCATTTACATTTTTTATATCTAATTTTTTTTTTTTAGAAAAAGCTTTTCTACTGTACAGCAAGAACAACAAATTGACTTTGTCATCACAGAAATTCAATTTACAACACATAACTATAACTCATCTTTAAGTGAACAGGCTTCAAGTTATTTGTGTAGGAACCAGAAATAGATTTCAAGGACTGGGAGCTTACTTTCAGTCTCATAAAAAGGGCAATATTTTGGATCCTGCATATTTACTTATACACACAAAATCACACTTACATTAGTTCTTGTGAAAGTAGTGAGGGTCTTGCCTTCTGCCCACAGAACTTGCTTGGGAAATAGCACAGCTTTTTCCAAGTACTCCTCCTTGGTGGAGGTCGCAGCTTGGCCCAGATGAAAGTTGTTGTTGAAACTTTTTTCTGAAAATGGCAAGTACCAAAAACTTTTTCCAGAAAAGCACTGGTTCAGCAAAGCTCTATGTGACATCTTCACCTCTAGGAAAGATTTCATGTTTACAAGAGACTTTCTACAACAAGGTGGTATTAACAGTTTCGTTTGGGGTATGTTCTGAGTCTGTCCCATTTAGCTTCTGATGGTTTTGAGAAGGGTCATGGTTAGACATCTTGCACATAGTTAACTGGATATGCAACACAAGCATACACATTTAGACATTCTCTGTTACTTAAAAAAGAAAAGAAAAGGAAAAATAAGGAGTTGTAACTATGAGAAATGAAAAGAAATTCTGACTTTTTTGTAAAAGGGTCATTTTATTCTGGAGTCCTACTGGAAAGGTTTAGCTGCTCACCACGCTGCCACAGGTACCTCTTTCACCCTTGCTAATCTTTCTCAGCACCATTTTTTCAGAGTCTCCCTTGAAATCTACTATTCACCTTCTCTTTGGTGTATTTCTTTCTTCAACACATGGCATTTAACTGTTGTGATTAATCAGCTTTTTCAAAGCAAAGTATTTTTTAGTTTCAACATAAGGAACAAATGAAGAACAAAAGGTACACTAACACAATCCACAACTCTTTGCAGACCTCTACAACCACTAACTTCTCAGCATGTCTGAACAGGAGCAAGGGAAAAAATAGTTATACGTCAGATTTCCAAGCAGGGTAAATTTGCAAGGGCTCTCCGTGTATCTCAATAGCTCTCCGCTTATCTGATAGGTTGTTCAGTCTCCAGATGGCAGGTTTTTTTTCTTCCGTTTCTTTCAGTTTGCTCTGGGCTGTCCTTCATCTCACCAATCAGCAGAATCTGTTCTCTGTGTAACTGCAGACAATCTGCCTGGCTATTTCAGTCACAACAAAGCATCCACAGTCCAAGCAGTATTTCCACCATCACAAACCTGCAGTTGTTTTAGACACAGTTACCCAGTACCTATAGCAGTTCAAGAACTCTGTGAATATGGCTTTTTTTTTTTTCAGAATTTATATATGTCCATAAATAAAGAGCAGTGATGAATTTTTAAAACAGACCTTCACAGCACTGATAGTTGCTCCTTGTTTTTCAATTGCTAGCATGATTACCTCAGAACACATTGATCAGCTCTTACTCAGCTGTTACACGTCTTCTGCAGCAACTCCTTTTCAGATTAGCAGGGCCCCCCTTGGTTGGACAGCTTGACTGTAGGTGTGTCAGGACAAGATTTTCATATGCATATCTGGTCTTGTGAAGAAGTTCTGGAGACACCCCAAGTCATCACCTGCAGAGTGAAGACGTCCCATCACATCTCTCTCCTAGTTATGCCAGAACTGCTGATTGACATTAATTGCTTCACCTGTAACCCCTCTGAACATATTCCCTCTCCATTGCAAAAGGCAGAATTTGTCACTGAAATTTCTACTCCAGCTCTTTAAGCTGTGGTCCTCAATAGCATTTTGTCAGGAGTCGTGGAGGAACCCTTCCAAAAAGACTGGCTCTACCAGAAAAGAATATAATCAATGAAACAAGATTTTCTGTCTCAGCTGAAAGTCTCAGTTTAACAGCAAGTCAGAAGACCTTTACTGGTTAGGAATAGGACTAGGATTAAGATCTGCCAGTTATCATGCTTGAGTTTACATGCTTCTGTGGGCTTTCTCTGTTCTAAAATTTGTGGTAGTATCATATTGCACAAACACAGATCAGATCGGTAAGAAAAACAGTCTTTCTTTTTAGAAGGTTCCTACTTATCCATGAAAGCAGTTGTTCATTTGATACTATGCGCAATAACAGAATGCATCTGGACTCTCCTGAGATAACTGTTTCATAAAAGACTATCTGCTGGAATTTGTAGGTCTTGAAGGTGCTGAAAACCAGCCTTAAATTTGTTTGTAAATGCATGTTGACCCAAATTTAGCTCCTTTTAACCACACTCTCCTCAGCTGAAAATCACAAGAAAGTCTATACTTTTGATCTGGAAGTACCAAATATCAGCTTGGATTTATTTCTTTTGTAAGGACATGCTTTAAAGCTAGTGTCTATGTTCATGCAAATTCACTTGTAGTAAGCTACTTCTTTAGAGTAGGCCAATTTTAGTCAGAAAAAGAAAGGGGTAGGATGTCTAGAGCAGTTTTTCTTTATGACCCTTTTCTTTCTTCCTTTCTTTTTTCTTTTTTTTTTTTTTTTTTCCCCCAGGCCCAGTTTTAAAATGAAAAATGGAAAAGAGATGGGGTGGAGAGGTTTCACACAAGTTTAGGTAGACAGACCCTGTAGTTAATCCTGACAATTCCTCCTTCATCCTTATTGAAGGTGAATTCTCCTTCACAATTGCTCTCCTAATAAGTCCCAGCTGGTTTTAATGAAAGGATTTATAGGGTGTTTCTAGACTGTTGTGAATTGCATCCAACAGACCCCTGCAGAAATTGTATCCTGCATTATAAGATCATTTTCACCAGGGTCTTGAGTGCTGGGGTATCACATAACAGGGGCTATCTTCAAAAGAATTCTTATAAACTATGAGGGCTGCCTTC
>Ga0181612_138326_pt1 | contig 23255 bp, 12 predicted proteins | sample HoacroProtozoa21_FD_119630 | JGI IMG/M metagenome (GOLD analysis project Ga0181612, IMG submission 119630) | Hoatzin crop microbial communities from Cojedes, Venezuel. Combined Assembly of Gp0051906, Gp0051904, Gp0051908
CAGGAGAACCTGGTGCAAAGGTAAATAATAATGAGACCGGAGGCTTTATTTCAGTCTTGGTATGGGCTAGAAAGATTTTATGTAGGTACCACAGTTTCCTCCAGGCCAACCCCAAATTCTTCTTTCAGCTGAAAATACTGAGGTTTCAGATAGCTGGGTCAGATGCAAGAGCGGAGATTGAATCATCCATTTAAAATATGGTAATTAATGGTAATGGCTAGTAGTCTGACCTTGAAGTAACTTGATTCTTGGGGCATGTTTCCTATCCTTCTGAGTCAGTTTCTAGTTACAGAGTATCAATAACAGTAAAGTCAGTTTTGCAACTCCAAAGTGCAGCAAGAATCAAGCAATGTAGACTTCATTTTATAAACAGCGTAATTACAGCACAGTGAAAAAGTTGTTGTGGCATCTTCTCTTGCTTTAATGCATAGAAGCAAATTTTGTGAGTTTGATCTACGTGCTCCCCTCCACGTGTTTCATTTAACAACACAAGTGTACATATAACAAACGTAGAAATTAACTTTTAGAGGGAAGGCACAATTTATTCAGAGTAATACAGAATGTAACCATCATTTATTAAAGCTGTGATTTCTTCTAGGGTGACAGAGGATTTGATGGTCTTCCTGGCCTCCCTGGTGACAAAGGTAACAGGGTAAGAAAACGTGTACATTTATACATAATAAATTGATACCGTCACAGAAATAATGCACTATTCATTAAGAATAGCACTAAGGACTGTGGGGAAAGTTAAAACAGAAAGTCAACTTTTCACACTGCAGAATAATATCTACACTGTCAGCTACTGTATTCCTCATGAAACATTTTAGTAATCAATAGACAACAATTCATATATATATTAATTATTTAAATATATTTTCAGAATTAAGATCACATCTTCAGCTAGCTTTTGCTGATTTTTCTTGGTTAAGGAATTTGCCTGTTGGATTTAAGTGATTGTTAAAGTAAATAGTAGTAGGAAAAGGAAATTAGCATGAAGTTTCTGTATTGGGAACATGACAGATTTTAACCTGCTGAGAACCTTGCTCAAAAAATGCATATGAATATTTGAATTGCAAACTGAAATGTTCAGTGTGGCTTATTCCAATAAGTGCAGCTTAAAGAAAGACAGAGTCAAGTCAAGTAAGTTTGGAAAATTTGAAGTAATATTTAAAACAGCTAATGTACTTGCTCCTTATGTCACATCAATCTGTAGGAGGAGACTGCATCTTTCCCTACAAAGTGTAGAAGTGATCACAGCAGGGGATATCTGCTTTAAATTATACCCCTAATATAGATGTTGGTAACAACATACTCTACTCATAATGTACCTCCCTTACTGTTGACCTGGTAAGTGCAATGCACCATAAAAGAAACAGTGAGTGGGAATGTCAGCAGAACCTTTCCCATATGTGCTAAATCTTGATGACCAAGGAATGATTATAGCTCTCACCGTTCAGTGGGTTAGCGCAGTTAGCACAGTTGCACTTCCCAGAAAATCTCAACTGTGTTGGCTACTGGCTCGTAATTTAGTTTTTTGTAATAGCATTTAAGGATACTCTTTTGAGTTCTGTTTGCAATGGGAAAAGAACTTCTAGTGTCATACGGAAATGTCTTGATCTTCTTCTATCATTCCCTTTTACTTAAAGAGGATTAAATCGAAATCCAGCTTGATCAGCACGTAACCAGCAGAGGGGGCCAGACATTAAGTTCTTGCTGCTACTGCAGGAATCGGTTCAGTCAGGGAATGTGTGTCTGCTTTCCAACCTGGAATACCAGAATTGTCTGTCTGTGGGACCCTCCAAGTCATTAAAAAATTAGGGGTTTTTGTCAATTATTCTATTTGTTTCATATTTCCTAAACAAATAAAAAACTAAAATAGAATAATAAGTTTGGGTTGAAATTTGCAAAATAGTAATGAAAATAATGACTTCTTTTTGTCATTTCTTTCACCCCACTATTTAAAAATCAATGCATTCTCATATTTCTATGGAAATCTTCTGTAAATGTATGAGCTATGAGTTTTCTGAAAGCAGCTCAATTCAAAGCCAGATCAGATAGCTTTAGCTCTTCAGATTCATATATACTGACAGCATATAATGCAAATATTCAGTTCTCTTTGGCTTGCAATAAAGAGCACAGAAAGAAAGACAAGATAAACACTTTTTCTGTTGTTTCACTTTTTCAGCTGTAATGGAATTGATGTTGAAAACCCATAGCTTTAGAGTAGAAGTTGTTCCACTACAAAGTTCTAGGAGTACTTTTAGAATTAGTCATGTTTGAACTATGACTTGCAAATTAGATGTCTCTGAGGTTATGCCTCTGTCAAACATAAGTTGTCAGACAGGAATTACTGGATGAGATTCTCTGACTTCTAACGTGGGGGAGATTAGACCACTTAGTGTAATACTCCTTTTAGCCTCAATATCTATGACTTTGAACTTTTCTTATTTAGATTTACTAGATGCATAACCCTTCTCCGGTATAAAAGCAAGACACTATATATTAGAAGAAAAGGTCGAAGGAAAAAGAAATTCAGGCTTTAACGGAACACTTCAAGGAAAGAATTAGAGAATTGAAGAACTGAGAATGCTGATAATGATAGGAAGTTTTGCTGTTAGTGCATGACAATTCCAGGACACTGAATGCTAGCTTCTAATCTAAGTGCCATGTGATTGCAAGACAAGAAGGGTAGCAGCCCTTGAGGGCATGAACTCAGTCAGTCAGTCTTCACCTGGATATTAATTGGAAGCCAGAGGACAAATCATGTGTCTCGTATCATCTTTCAGAAGTGTCATTTAGCATATAGAAAAACACATGCTCTATCAGCAGATCATGTTGAGTAGTTCCCAAACTTTGCAAAATATAGAAGTTGCTGTATTAATTCATCTTACAGGTGTGAAAGTGCAGTTCATAGACTTTAATTCTCTCCCATGCTGACTCCAACTTATAGAGGACAGAAAGGCAGTAGAAGAAAATCCTGACATCCCTAATATTAGGTAGCTCTGGTGTAAGAGAGCAAGTCACCTAAAATTCCCTAGAAAAGTTTGAAAGACTAAAGAATGGAGCCACTAAAGAGTGACTCCATCTATCACTGCAGGGAACCACAGAAGTGGTCAGCCTCCTTGGAGACACTGATAAATTTAAGGAAAACAGCATGAATACTTTGGTTGTTATCCAATGCCAGAAGGAAGTCACAGTCTAAAAACCCGCTGCCCAGAAAGAGGTCAGTTAGTGGTGTTTGAGTTATGCAGCACACTAGTTCTCTTTAGAAATGGGGAAAGAAAAATAAATCTTAAAATTATGGTCCAGAATCTACTGAGGCTCTGCATATATGGACTTTAAAAGCCCCAGCCTCTGAGGGGAAGTATGAAAGGCTGGCTGCCTTCCAAAGCCTCAGACAAATCCGACCCAAGGCTCTCAATGACTGGTGCAAGGGTGCATGGTTGTGAAAGGTGGTCAGTGCACTTTAGCGTCTATATTGCAGGGCTCAACAACTGGTTTATTAACTTCTGACCCAAGTACACATGCCCTATTTTACTGGCAGTAATACATTGTCTAGGGTGAGGGAGAAGGTGCCGATGAGACAAAGAAAAAATGTGGGTAGTACTGCCTTTAGTAGCAGTAGTTTGTGTATGTTCTGGGGCCAAGAATAGTTGCAGAGTGAAATTTTACAAACACAAATAGTTCATTGTTTCAATAATGTTCATTTGTTTTTATACTGATGTAATAAAAGACTTTGCTGAGTATTATAACCTACAGATTTGTATCATTGTGTCAAGACATGTTTTGACACATTAGACTTCAGCTAACACATTTCCCATCCATTATTGTTTCTAGCAACAGATGTATTATTTTAATTACTTCCCTTATTCTACAGGGAGACCGTGGCCCACAGGGACCTCCTGGCTTGCCTGGTGAAGATGGATCAAGAGTAAGTTGCTATTTACACAGTAAAATCTAGAGTGAATCCTCATGTAATGGGAATATGGTCATGATACATGTTCTTTTTTTCTAAAACTTCTACTCCCTTTGTACAAAACCAGGGAGAAGATGGGGAAGTTGGACCAAGAGGTCTCCCAGGTGAAGCTGTAAGCAATGTTTTCTTATTCTTCTGTTTCTGTTACAAATAAGTCACACTCAGCTTTTTTTCCTTTCTATTGAACTGTTGTGAATTCCAGGTATAAAAATTACTGCATGTGTGTGTATATATAGAGTACTGATTCTGGCTGAAAAGCAAACAAATTAACAGTTTTGTTAGGGGTGAAGCACTACTTACAGGATTAGAATTAAGTCAGAGACATATCCAGCCAAGTATACACAACTTCCAGAACCACAAAGGCTATTTCCTATCCTGTTGTATAAAATCAGTCACTGCAGTCCTTGATACATGAGACTATAACCAAGCCCCTGTTGCTTTGAAAATGTTTTCCAAACACCCATTTATTAGAAAATAAGGCCTGCCTTCTCCTCTTTTTTCATACTACTGTGCTTCATTGTGTATTTTTACACTTGTTTCACATACATAATTTCCACTGCTGTCAGTTGGAATTCTGCAGGTGCTGTCACTGCAGAGCAGAGTTCTGCATTGCAGGCAAGAAATCAAGCCTCAGAAAGGGAAATTTACCCTAACCTCTATACTGCTTCCTACTTGCAAAGTAGGAAGAAGTTGCTACAGGGTCAGAGTTAATGATTTGTGACTGTACCATACATGAGGAGACTGGGGATTCAGTCCTGCCTACTTCAGCAGCTGACATGAATGATAACACAAATGATGAAAACTAATATTCATTTACACAGTATAAAGCCAATAGATTATGTTATAGACCAAATCTTGCACACCTTATTTAGGAGAATAGCCTTTGGTCTTTTGTGGAATTTTTTAGGGGTAAGAGGAACAAATCTGATTTTGGTTTCCAGGATGCCTTGCATTTATTATAATAAAATTATTAGTAATTTTTAATTATTTATTGGACAACCCTGTTTTTCACTTTGTAGTAGTATAGAGTATGACAGACCATCACATTTTTTAAAGATAGGAATGCAAATGTATGCTACTATTCAGGTCAGACCTTCAGGCCAAGACAGAGCTGAAACTTTAGTGGAAGATGCTGTGCCAGTGTTGTGCACCAGGAAATATAAATAGTTATCTCCTACTGTTCTCTGAAATGACTATACAGCGGCTAAATCAAAGCTTGCCCTTCCACTGACATTCTGTTCAGATGTATGGTGGCCTTCAGGAGAATCTGTTATCAGTTAACTTTCTTCCTTCCTCTTCCCTCTTCCCTCTTCCCTCTTCCCTTTCCTTCCTCAACCCCCATGATGCCTTCCCCTCATCCTTCCAACTCCTTAAGACATTCCTTGCCCAGTCCTGCTCCTGGGACTCTCTTTGTTCAGAAAAAATCATGCAGGTGTTAATAGGTGTTTTTTCTCTTACAGGGTCCACGGGGATTACTGGGCCCCAGAGGTACACCTGGTCCCCCTGGACAACCTGTACGTATGAACTGTTTTGTGTTTGCGATTTTCAGAAGAAGAATGGAAGTCCACTGAAAGTTGCTCATGTTTATATTGTTTATTGTAGGGCATTGCGGGTGTTGATGGACCTTCAGGCCCAAAAGGAAACATGGTGAGTAAGTAAGCGGGGAATTAAAAAGGGAGTAGATTCCAAGAATGCCTTCCACATTCTCTCGTCCCTGCCACTATGCCATCCCTTCCATTTAATTAAACTTTCCTGTCAAAATAGTCAGATTCATTATGATCTTACATAGTAAAGAGAAGCCTTCTGTTAACTGGGTTTCAGCCAAAAGGCCTAACCATGCTTTCTCTCAAGCTCCTTTAGCACCATGGACTCCAGTGCTTAGGTCCTATATGTGGGCTGTTATTCTCTATTAAAGAAAAGGCCATGATATTCATTAGCATGAAAAAATATCACACTGGATAGAAAGTTGGTGGTGGACTTTAAAGAGGGAGGAATAAAGATGAATTTGTATTACTTTTAGTCCTGACAATGAAGATCTGTTGTGTAGAAATGCAAACCTAATCCCCTGGTATGTTTTTGCATGGTAGGGTCCTCAAGGGGAACCAGGACCTCCTGGTCAGCAAGGAATCCCAGGCCCACAAGTAAGTGTAAAATAGCTCTCAAGAAATACGATGTAACATGCAGCAAATGTTTAATAAATGGAAATTACTAAATGGTTAGCTTTTCGTGTGCAAAACTGATAAAGCTTCAAGAATTTTATAAATAATGCTGCAAATGTGCTGAGGGCAGTGGGAGCAGAGCTTTCAAGTAAGCTTTCAGAGGGATTTTTCATTCAGGAGAAAAATGACTCATTCAGTGTTCCTGGAATGCAGCAGGAACAGCCACACCTGGAGGAGGGTTCTGAATAGGATCTTGTTACAGACCTCCTGCAAGAATAGTGGCTTGTGCAAAAGGCTCACACAAAACTCTTGATCTAACTTGTAAGGGGGGGAAAAAAAGCTACTTATATTTGCCAGTGTGTTTAAACAGATTAATGAGGGACCTTTACTAGGGTGAATGTATGTATATTGTTCTTCCTGGTTTCTCACACTGGTTTCTTTTTAATAGGGGCTTCCTGGTCCGCAAGGTCCTATTGGACCTCCTGGTGAAAAAGTAAGTTACAGAATTATTCTGGTATTTCACAGTGAGTTCTGTGCAACGACCTTGGTAATGTTCTTAAGGGCTTCGCTATGTTTTACGGAATAGTAACCTAAGATCTAAAAATTAGCAGATCTTCCTGAAATCATGAAGTAAATGAATAATCAATGGAGGCCTGGCTTTCCCCTCATATACACTTTTTTCACAAGTAAAATTTCCTCCTTTTATTTTGGATTAATTTTCTGTTATTAGCTTCAGAATCCCATCTACAATATTAAACAGCGTGTACTTGTATGTTAATTAATTTCACAGCAAGCTGTGAAGATTACTTCTGTTAATCTGTTCTTTACAGCACAGTTTAACCTACACAAGTCTGATTCTGTTCTCTTTCTTCAAGTATTATATTTTGTCATAACTCTACAGCGTAATTGGCATACTGTAGTGGGACTTGGTTTTTTTTTTCCCTGAATTATTTTTTTGTACATGTTCTTGTGGTTTGAAACATGTCTTCTGTTAATTTCTAATATGTCACTATTGAATTTTATGCTGATTTTATTTTTCTCCCCTTCAGTGCTGAATTCCTGGTCTGTTGGTTCTTCTTTAATTTTGCTTCCCTGTACTGTTTAGTATATACTTCAGGAGAAATTGAAGGACATTTTAGTAAACAATATACATGCTTTTTACTTGCCTGTCTGCTTAAGAAGTATTATTCTAGCAAAATGGGCTAGGTCCACAATATATGCATTCCAGAGGCTTTCACAAAGATGTACCACGCCTTTCAGCTAGCAGTGCTGGAGTTCTGTAACATGTACTCTTTGCCTATTGATCTTGTTGGTATTTTTCATATGGTGAATCCTTTTATTCCTGAAATTCTGAATAATGCTTAATTTTGTACACTGGAGAATTCTTCCCTACCTTGTGTTGTGTGTGTGCATGTTCATAGGGCAATTCCTTATGCTTGTTCTCAGGCAAGCACTGTACTGAAAAATACAGGTGATTTGTATTGGCTAAAGATTGTAAGAGCTGGTATGCACTTACACATTGTATGATAGTATCTTTCTGGGTTTAGTTTTGTTATATTTTTGGTTTATCCTTGAAATCCATATCCAGGGGTTGAGGTATAACTACATTTTATATCCTTAGCTCTTAGAGTTAAAAGTATTGGATATGGGTGGGGTGGGTTTTTTTCCTTTTTCTTTCCTTTTTTTATTTTTAATTATTATTATTTTTCTTATAGCTACTCTACACCTGGGGTGGGTTTGCCAGTTGTTTTAACAGAGATTAAAATACTAGAAAGATTTAATGTAGTTTGCTGGTTTAGGACATACCAGTCCTCAGCAAGGGTGTTCCTCCATCATCCTGGCAAATGATAAAATGTTCACTTTTTTTCTTAAGATGTATCTCTGTTCCTGCATTTAGGGACCTCAAGGCAAGCCTGGCCTTCCTGGCCTTCCTGGTTCCGATGGGCCTCCTGTAAGTAACCAAACATTTCATCACTTGAATGTTTAAATACTTTTACCAAGTAATAGATATTTCTGGATACCTGCGTTGCAAAAAGAAAATGGAGAGTAAAAGCACTAGTAGTCCTATCTGGCATTATAAAATCCATCTAAACATAAAATCCATCTAAAACCCCTGTATCTTTTGAGCTGTTAAAACTAAGAGAATGACATTTTTGAAGCAGCTGCTAAAAGTGGCTGTGGGCTTTTAAAAATGTGGCCCCAGATGAAGACATGCATCTGAAACATCTGCAAGAATGTGGAAATAACCTAACTGACACACTAAGGGCCAGATACTGTTTCACTGTAGTCCTACTATGTCAATATGGCAAAGGAAATCATCTATAAAAATGCTCACGCTTGTTTTCTGAGGAAACATAGACTAGATCTTTCTCTGCTTCCTGACCTAAGGTGCGTATTACATATTTGGGCTGCTTCTGTCATTGTCTCCAGTGGGACAGACCTAAGCCAAACCTTAGAATCTTGTGATCGCAAAGGAATTCAGCTTAGCTCTGAGGATGCATTCACTCATGTGAACAGAGAGTGTAATCACCTGAGTAGCATTGCTTACAGTTCAGGCATTAAACTTAAATCGAATCATTGTTCCTAATGACATGCATATACATTAGTGTTCTTGCATCAAAAACATTGATTTTTTATATCACCAAGAGCCATTAGACAGTGTGACTTCTCAGACTGTCTCTCTCCTCCCCATACCATTTTGCCTTACAATTTTTCTTATTAGGTTAAATCTGCGTTTTTTTAAACCTGACTTTCAGCAGTTTCATGGAGAGTGTTAAATATGCAATGATAGTCCAGCTGGAAGTCTCTATCTTGAATCATTTTCTAAACATTTTAACTTTCCCCCTTATTCTTTTCTGCATGCTGGAAACAATATTAATTTCAAAACTTAAGCATTATTTTAAAACCTGCACCTTGTTAAACCTTAAAAGCTGGGGGTAAATGCTGTAAGAGATATTTGGGTGTTAGCACAGGTCTGTACCTGATATAAACCCTTGCTGTGGTGGGTTGACTCCAGTCAGCAGCTAAGCACCCAGCCAGTCACTTGCTCACTGCTCCCACAGCAGGATGGGGGAGACAGTCAGAAGATTAAAAGCAAGAAAACTCATGGGTTGAGGCAACAAGAACTTAATAAGTGGAGCACAGCTACACACACAAGCAACGCAAAATAAGGAATGCATTCACTACTTCCAATCTGCAGGCAGATGGCTAGCCACTTGCTGGAAAGTTTGGGTTCAGTACATGTAAGGGTAACTTGGGAAGACAAACACTATAACCATGAATGTCCCTGCCTCCCTTCTCCTTTTCCTGAGCTTTTATTGTTGAGTATGACATCATATGGTATGGAATATCCCTCTGGTCAATTTGGGACAGCTGTTCCAGCTGTGTCCCCTCCCGGCTTCTTTCCCACCACCAGCCTACTCACTGAGGTGTTAGAATGGGACAAAGAGAAAGCCTACACAGTGTACAAGCACTGCTCAGCAATAGCCAAAACACTGGTTTTGTTATCAACACAGTTTTAGTCACAAATCCAAAACACAGCATCATATGGGCTGCTATGAAGAAAATTAACTCCATCCCAGCCAGACCCAGTACCCCTACCGAAAATTATCTCCCTCATGCACAAGTAGGTTTGTTCAGAGGAAGGGCACGTTACACTAAGTCCATTCTAATTGGCATGACCTCTTTACAACCATAGAATTACACTAGTGATTAAAGGCAATGGGCAGTGTCTTCCTTATTACAATGAGCTTTGTAACTGCCTCTGTGATATCTATGTTAGGGTCAGGTGAAAGCTCAAGAGTGTGTTTTCAGGAGATCAGGAAAATTCTTGCTATGCTATTTCATTTCACTTCCGTGTGGGGAAATGTCCTTCTATTTTGAAGGTAAGACATTGTTAAAAGTGGTATATTATACCGGAATTAATGGAAATCTAAAGGGATACAAATATGCTCATTAATAGCAGCATTTTAAAAGTAATTTAATGTTATAGAGATCTCTGATACTGGATGGAGACTTAAAATTTTGCACAGAAGAAAGCATATTCTAGGCGATTAGGATTAAACAACTGACATACATATGTTTTAAAACACAAATAACAAATATTCAATGATAGTAAGACAAACTCTTTCAAGGAAAATTAACACTTGCTGGTAAGCAAGTATCAAATACTTTGAATCATTCTTTTGTTAAAGAACATATTTTAAACCATTTTCCAAGGCCAGAAAATTCAATATAAGCACCACGGGTTAGTCATATAAAATTAACAGCCACATCAAAGTCATATCATATTAAACACACTAAAAACATTTTGGGATGTCAGTAACACTAAAACATTAATGGTTTTAGTAAATGGCTACATGTTATGTGGGGCCACATGCTTGGGAAAACTAGAGATTTACTATGCTCCTCTGATAACACTGATGAACATCAACAGGAGTCCTGACTGATTGTCATAAACAATAATCTTCTATTAACCTTTAATTTCATTAAATTGCCTTGAAATTTTGCAGCATTTTAGTGTAAATTTTGTAAGAAACAAAAACAATGGATTGGTTAATGTTTTGAGTGCCGCAGTACTAATACCAGTGATGTAGAACAAAGACTAAGACATAAACATATTTTGTTTTAAAAGCAAGTCACAGTTTAAAACAAAGATAGAATGTTAAAACTAGATCAGACTTCTGTTGGCTTCTGCAATAAATTCCATAATCCTTTAAATAATTTTAGGAATGTCTTCATGCTGTAATATTAATCACCCTGTTTCAAAACCAAATTTGACAGTGTCTTGCGTTAAAACCGTCTTACTGCTGAAACATTAACTAAACAGAAGGGCTGATCAGGATATTCCTAAGACATTAACATTAATATCAACATAACTATTATGTCCAGCTTTTCCTTTATTATGTAAATTGGTATTGAAAGGAAAATCTTTCCTCAAATTTTTGTGTGTGTGTTCTAATACAGAAGAAGGATGATTAGTGACCTGAAATTCAAGTGTTTAACTGTGTTTTTATAATAAAATGTCATTACCGAAAAATGAATATTTTCCAAATCAGATACATCTCTCTTAAATCAGGGTCATCCTGGCAAAGAGGGTCAGTCTGGAGATAAAGGTGCATTGGTGAGTTTTAAAACTTTTCCATTTATTTACATATCTTTGAAAAAGACCTTTGGCTTTATGACACATTTGTTGCTCCAAGAACAATTTAGGAAGATAACAGAAAACCCATGACACATTCAGAGCATCTATGTGCAAGCATATTTATTATATTCTAAATATTATAGAGATTCTAAATAATATAGATTACCAATGTAAAACTGATTGTGGAGTTCACAGAATGGCAATCAATAAAAATTGCATACATTTCATATACATATAGAGTCCCCACTAGGGTTCTTCAGAACCTTTTTTTTTAAAGATTTACAAATGCATGCGTACACATTGTATTTTTTAGGTCACCTTCAAGTCAGTGACAGTGAAAAGAAAATTCTTTATTTCTTTATGAAGCTCTGAAGGTCCTGGGGCTCCTCAAAGCAAATTGCTTGCTCAATATTGACCCTTATTTATCCAGAACAGCACCCTTTATAGCACTTGAAATCGGTTTCAGTTGCAGTACTGATTTCAGTGGCAATACTAAAAGGTTGTATTCTGGATAAATAGGATGAATGAATGAACAGGACATTTCAGAAAGTACAATTCCACTGACACTAGCATATTACTATTTGTCCAAAATGCTGTTATCTGTTAGAGACTGGTAGATTTTATCCTAATTTATTAAGAAAATAAACTTACACAGAGCATGTATGTTTTGAAAGTACAGGTATGTGACCATCTGTCAGTTCTTCGTTATGCCTTTTGAATTTACTCATCAGTTTCAGCCAGATTTGATAGAAAATTTTGTTTCTCAGAGCTGTTAACAGTCTAAAGGTTTTGTGAAAAGACACAGTTGGAAAGGGGAAAAAGACCTTATCAGTGGCCCCATTAGGGAAAGATTTTGTTATATGTCCATCTTGGACATCAGATAATCAACAAAGCAGCTCAGCCTCAGACACAGATGTGTATGTTTCCAGGCTTCCTTGCTTCCACTGTTTACAGAACTCAGTTTCTTTAGACACTGCCAGTGGATTGCATACTATCAAAGTTGAGCATCTGTTAAATGCTCAGTGAACAGTAAATAACAGCATACAGACATTGGTCAGTATTGACAGTACCGTGAGCCTTTTAGCTTTCAAGTTTGGACTCTCTTTTTAAAAGACCATAATTTTTTATTATTATCATTATTTTGATCTCTACTTTTGACTTGTGTCATCATCATATTAACATATAAATTTTCTCCAGCAAGACACCACTGGTTTCTAATTGGCATGGGGTTTTTTTGGTTTTGTTTGTCTGTTTATTACATTTTCCAATGACCATTGTTTGAGATAATGTATATTGTGGATAGATGTTTCCCAAATATACAAGTAGAACCAAGTTCATAATTCTGTTAGTAGTTTTATAGTAGCATTGATAGGTGCTTTGCGATGCCATGACTTTTCTTAGTGGCAGGTAACCCAGTATTATTTTGATATCTCACACAAGACTGCTGCATTATAGTGAAAGAACAAGGATTACACTCAGAAGAGAACTGCTTGCTAACCAAGTACTGTAGAAATAAAGGTTCTTTACTCCAATATATTTTAGGGGCCTCCAGGTCCTCAGGGTCCCATTGGCTATCCAGGTCCTCGTGGTGTAAAGGTAAGATTTAGTTACTGGACTCCTCCCCCCCCACCTTTTTGAATATATGCATGTGGGTAATTGTGTATCTTCTTTCCTCAGGGAGCTGACGGTGTCCGTGGTCTAAAGGGATCCAAAGGTGAAAAGGTAAATCTGACTGCATTTATTTAATTCCTTTCCCTTTTCTGTGTTCCTTATTTAACTGCAACATTTTCTGTCTCCTTCACTGCAGTGTGTTTTCTCTTGCAGTAGGTGGGTTTATTTTTGCCTTACCCTAAGGACATACCAAGCCCAATTCATAAATCAGTGACCTCCATGGTTATTTACACTGGTACGAAGTGAATATAAAACCTGCAGTTATTAGAATGGTTTGGATGCTCTCTGCACCAGTTTAAGTAACTTCTCTCTAAGGTGCTCCTAAGTAGAGAATCAGACATTGCCTTTCTTGTCAACAGATACTATAGTGGATACTGAGAAGCTTATGCATCAGAGAGATTTGTGGCGATAATAGTATTATTTTATCTGTTTTGATAGTGCTGTAGGCTAGATTTTGTATTTTTTGTGTACATTTTGCCAATGGCTTTCTAAGTTCCAGGTATTCTTGTTCCAGATCTTTGGCTTTGCCAAAGTGATGAACAGCCCCAGTCAGATGCATATATATGAACAGGAAGAAAGCTTTTACATCCCCCTAATACCATTACATTCTGTACACAGAGCTCCTACTAGAGCAAACACCAACTGCTGCAATCTCTGCTGACTTCTGATGGTCTGCAGTGGCTGAAACTACAGCCAATATTGGTTTAAATTCCCACTTTTCTCAGCACTCAAAATAAGAGACAAACAACAAATACCATCAGTCCTAACCTCCTGACCACACAGGCAGATTCACCATTGTGGCTCTGGTGGCTACCGTGTATATATTTATAGCTATTTCTAAAGCAGAAGACTCACTCTTGCCAAAAAGCTTGATTTCAGCACTAGAGAGCTGTCTTTCAGGCTCAGATGCCAAGAGCTGCTGTACGTTTCCAGGCTTTCCTAAACCACAGCTTGTCTAGTCTGCATACTCATTTTAGAGTTGCTCATTAAATATAAGCTGAAAAAGAATGTGTTTAATACCTGTGGAAATTGGACAGTTCAAAAACCCAGATTTTCTTTTGCCTTATCGAGTGATTAATATCCAACTAGGACAAAATACCGGACTCACATATAAATAAGCTTAATATATGTGTGTGTATCAATAAATACTGATTAGCATAATCTTCACAGTATGTCTGTGTTACTAAAAATTTATCTCACAGTTGCAGAAAGACACTGAACTCTACTGAATACCTCAAAAGGTCACACAAAGTTATTTCACAGATTGTCCTCACAGTGCTTTAAAGGTCTGTTACACATGCCTTTATTACTGAAATTATTCAGATGTCATTACATGGGGGAAAGCACTGTAGGAGACAGAAAGAAATAAATTGATCATTCAGGAAATTCTCTGTAGATGTGGAATGGTCCCAGGGATATCAGAGGAGGTCCATGTCTGTACTGACCAGTAAATGTGACTAGAAGTCTTTAGCTATTTTATTTTTTATTAACAGCAGAAGAGGAAATAGAGCATTCAGCTCTCTCCTCCTACATGGAATAAACCAGCCTCTTGTAGATCTCAATAGCTGGAACCTCACTGTGAAAGCTGAAGAAGAGTTTCAGTTCATTTGGCAGCCATTTGGTCAGTAATTGGCATATGGTCAGTCCTTGCTGATATGTTGCAAAGTGTTCTCAGATAGTTATTACTGTCCATGGCCATAACTGAGTGACTTTTACAACTAAAATTTTTTCATTCATTCTGCACCTTTTTCACCTCTCTTTAAATTTTAAGAGAGACCACCTTGAAATTTTAATTTGTGCAATATAAGATGACCATATAAAGCTTAGTTTCACTGTCTAGAAAGCATGGGAAACCTGCTTTTAGAACGATTTTTAGTATATTTTTTTCAATGGATCATGATGGGTTACCTCATCTTTTTTTACATGAACACATACTATTGAGAACTTATATTTGCTTGTTTGATTATTTTTTTTATTTTAATGTCTCTTCATCTATTTTGAACTGTTTGCCACTAGCAAAACTATTTCTATCACCCTTTCTAGTGTTTTTTGTGCATGCAGTATGACTGCTTCTGAACAGAGTCAAAATGACTTTAGCCTTGCAATCTGTCTCAGTTGCTGATCAGGGAGAAGATAAAGTCTTTGTGGGCCCAGGAGTGCAAAATGCAAGCTTCCTTTTCAAAGTGAGGATGAAATAGAAAGCCTTTCTTGGTTTTTTTTCAGTAAAGTGGAGCACAGTATCACTCTTTCCTGGCTTTATTGACAGTCCAAATATTACTCAGATTCTAAGTCAGCAACATTACTTCAGCATGTAAAAAAACTAACAGCAGCATAGTAAAACATTTTACTGCATGCTCATTCATCACAAAGACCTTTGCTTCCAGGATATAACTAAGCATCAGATAAAAATGTAGTCAATAATATTTGTTGTCTGGATGTTGGAATAGTAGTTGTATGATGAGTTAGATTAAGAAAGAGAGAACCAAAAGCTGATCAGTTATGCTAGAGTGAGTTGTGAACAACTCCACTGAACAACTCTGTAGATTTCTATTTGTATCTGAACTAACTCATACAGGTATAAATGAAACTTCTCTGTGTACTGTCTGCTTGTACTTCAGCATGGAGAGCTATTAGAATACTTGGTGTAAATTCCCTGCCAGAATTTACTAGGCAGTAAGTAATTCTCACTAGGAATAACAACAATGTGCAGCTGTTTTGCCACTGTATATGGATTCAATCTTAATGTCCATTGGTTTTTGTGCTTTCTTTCAATCACGTCAGCCAATGACAGCAGGGAGGGCTGAGTATTGCCGGACATCGAATTACTGTATAGAGACGACTACGTCTTCTTTTAGATTGTGAACCTTCATACCTTTTTTTTTTTTATGAAGATGTTACAACCAGGCAAATTTTTGATTCCTTTCATGATACTATTAAGACATTAATGTAAAAGAAAGGTTCTGCTATTAAAAAGAGTAACACTGAATAATTTGCCACCAATTTTTTAGTTAATTGAAGTAATGAACTTTTTTAGAACTTATTTTAAAAAGTGATAATCAAAAAAAGTTTAGAAGTTAAGAAAGGACTTTACAAGATAATTCATAATAAGACAGAAGAATTATATTGTCTCTATCTTTAAACAGATTTTAGGAACTTTTGAACTAAAAAGTCATTTTGTATAGTTCACTGATATACTTTCTCTAAAATAGCAATAGCCATATTAGATTTTCTAGTGTCTGAAGTTCTCACTTTATCTATGCAAATTATTTAATCTATACTTCATCTATTCACTTATTCTGTTGGCAGAAAAAAAAAAATCCTCTCTATTACTAAAAGCCATTATGTGAATTTCTGCCTTTTTTAGGGTGAAGATGGTTTTCCAGGATTTAAAGGTGACATGGGCCTTAAAGGTGATCGGGTAAGCATTTATTCATAGCCCCTGTGTTGTTCAAAAGTTTAAGTGATACTATTTTGAAAGGATCACAGAAGTAAACAAATAAATTTAAACCAAAAATAAAATAAAAGCTAGTAGCTTAAAATTATTTCTCTTCCCTGCGCATGTACAGATTTGAGACGGAGGTTTTGTTCTTGTGAATCACAATGACACAGTTATAAAGACGAACAGAATGTCAGTCTTGGATATCCTTTTCACTAAGCTTCTTACTCGGGAATCTCCTTTTCCGGATTCCAAGATGTCCAGTATTTGCCTGAGGAAAGTTAATCTATCCAGAATAAAGATGTTTCCATTCCAACCTAGCATCTTGCAAATCTCTGCCAAAATGTTGTTTATTTAGCCCAATGGGCACTTACTTCCTTTTATGGGTAGTGTTGTGGAGGTTCTAAAAAAACTTCTCACAAAAGGCTCCTGGCCTATGTCTGTTGTCTGTATAGGTAAGTAACTGTGAAGATGGTATCCACATAAGTACTTAGATCCAGACATTTTTCTTTCTACAGACTGTCAGAGTGCCTTCACAAGAATTTAGGGACGCAAAAATAAGAATATGCATTTTCCAAATGCAACTTTCTTCTGGCAAGGCCACTGGGCTCTTACACTTGTCAAAGTAATATTCAGTGCCTAATTTATATGTATTGGCATTTATATAATGAACATAAGCAGTGGTAATTTCCTAATGGGAAACTGCACAGGGGTTTGAGCAACCTGGTCTAGTTGCAGGTGTCCCTGTGCACTGCAGGGGGGTTGAACGAGGTGATCGTTAAAGGTCTCTTCCAACCAAAACCATTCTATGATCCTAATATCTATTTACATTTACTGAAAACTTATCTTCAAGTAATGGTAGGTAATCTATCTAACAGATGCATAAACGCAATTGTTCCATATTGGTGTATTTTAGGGAGAAGTTGGTCAGCCAGGTCCACGAGGAGAAGACAGTCCAGAAGGTCCAAAAGGTCGAGCAGGTCCATCTGGGGACCCAGGTGCTGCTGGTCCAGCTGGAGAAAAGGTCAGTAGCCAGATAATAACATAAACATGTCATTGCCTCGTAACATAGAGGGAGCCCATGATCATCATCATTAAAAAACAAGCCTCCAGGTCCACAAAATCCTTAGCTACCTAACGGTAGTTTTTATGAGACACTACTACAGCAGATAACTGGAGTTCACATTTGAACAAGTATTAAGAATCAATATTTTGTAAGTATACAAGAAGGCATTATAATCCTTCATCGTCATACAAGGCAGCTAAATTCCTATCCCAAATTACACAGAGTGCACGCCATCTAAGGAAGATATGATGTAAAGAAAATAGTTGGGCACAGAGGAGGATAAAGGTGCTGCTGGAGAGTGAATTAATGTTCATAGTCATATTATGACAATGTGTGACAGGAAAATTGTTTTAAACAGAAAACATCCTGAATAAAAATCCAAAATAGAGTTAGCAAAAGTGAAAGGGGCAGTTAAAAGGAAGGACCAAAAAAAGGATGGTGATGTGAAATACAAGAGAGAACAAGTACAAAGATAAGTACAAATCTCTGTAGAATTCTGACATCAACAAAAAACACTTGAGTTTGATATAGAGAACGGGAGGCTGAGGAATGTGTGTGCGGGTATCATATGTCACTGGGTGAGAGCATCAGAAAAGAAAGGTGATTACAGCAGTGGCATTTTCGATAACTGGGAAAGAATGGTAAAAGAAAACAAAAATGATGGTTCAGAAATATGTATACTCTATTTCACAAAAGCGAGAAGATGCTGGTGAAAATACTTCCCTTTAATTTTGTTGGTAACTGTGGCTTTAATTATAGTTCTGTCATGAAAAGAATAGGACAGAAGATGCATTTTACATTTCTTTCTTAATTTTGCTGTCTTTAAAATAGGAACAGTTAGTATTTTCTACGAACATCCCATCTGAAATGTTTACTTATTCAATCTTTTTATCTTAATAAGTATGTGGTACTGCTAAAAAGCTAGCAAGGTTCACAGCTAAGAGTTTTGCCAGGAAGAAAAAAATGTATTCAGCAACTTTGGGAACAAACTTTCTTTTGATAAAAAGTTGCTACTTTTTGCAAGTGTGTCATTCATAGAAGTTCAGAAAGATGTTATGGTTATAATTTGAGCCTAATGCCATTCACAAACTCTTAGAAAAGTATGTATCTAAAAACTCAGTTTACTCATTACAAAAAAAAAGATTTATTTTCAGGTTTACTTAACTATTGGCAACTATTTGTGAATTAATACTTAATGCTTTAAAATTTTAAGAATTTAATAAATAATTCTTCTTAATGAATTACTCACTGTGAATAAAGATATACATTTTCAAGCATTTCCTCTTCACTATGACATATATGGGACTCTCACAGTCTCACAAATCCAGAATCTAAAGCCCTATATATCAGAAGATATTTGAAAAAATTATTGGTGTTGATAACACAGTTAGCTGAACTTGGAATTGTAGACCCAAAGTTTTCCCTTTTCTACGAATATATATACCTTTTCTTGCCCATTGAAAGTCAAACATCTTCTGTGGCTATTCTGTGGACACTTGGCCAGAACAGAGTGGGTCAGAGAAGAATTCTGTTATGTTGGTTCTGTGATATTTATTTTAGCACAAAGACTGGAATAATCTTTGAATTCTTATATCTCCCCACAATATTAGGGAAGTGCCTGTAAGACCAGTTATCAATGTTCTATTCCCTTGTCATTCCTATGACTTATTTAATGCAAAGGTACTACTCTTCCATAGTAATGAAAGTACCAGAGTAGTCTCCTACTCTCTATGTTCAACTGATCCCATGATAAGAAAACTCTCTTTCCCAGGTAGATCTAGGGCAGGATTTGCTTAGTAAAGAAAACACCAATGTGGTGCCAAAAAAATGAGGAGCATATCAGAAAAGAGCTTATAATCAAGAAACCGTCCGTATCCACACTCAAAACCTAGGCAGCTGGACTAGGTTAATCCTAAAATCAGGGACAAAACTTTCAATGAAGTTGGCAAGAGTTTGATGCACTGTCACGCTGCAAAACATTTGAGTCGTAATGCATGCAGGTTGTTTGTGTGGCACATAACTGGCAGCATTATAATTATTTGCATAAATCAGAGCTGTTTAATACATGCATTTACATTAATATGGTAATACTCAACATTTTTATTCATATGCTGCATTTTTTTATGAATAGACATGTTTATATTGTCAAATTTCCTTTCCCACAAAGGGCTCTCCTTCCTCCTTTTCATTATCTAAGGTTACTGTAGAGTACCATATTATATTGTATAATAATATCTTTTCCATTGACATCTTCTCCAAAATGTGATAGTCTGGAACATGTACTGTGTTTAGAATAAGTGAATAGGCAGTTTCTTCCCCAGAGTTCCCATCTTTCAAAGACTGAAACTGCTTTCCCTTGCCTTTGAAAGTAGCCAACCATCACTCATCCTCTAGAGGTCCGAAGAGACCAACTCAGTGGGGTAGGTTAGTGTATTTCATTTCTAGGAATTGTTAATGTCAGTGTTAATCAGACTGCTCATCCTGTTGTGCTTTCTGAACATAGCAAGGTGGTAATATTTGTTGACACATCTCTTGTCAGCAGTTAGTCAGTGGGGTATGATTTATCATAGTCTCAAACCAGTCAGAACTATTTAAGAAAAAAGTTGATCCTTCAAATGCCTATTCATGAAAAGTCTGTGGAAAACAAAGCAGTCATCATACAGTATAAATTAAAAAGGATTTATTCTCACTTATACCTGTTAACAGGCTGATTTCTTAGGGACTATTAATAGTTTAACAACCTCAGCCCTGCACCACTACACAGCACTTCATGGGGGGAAAAAAAGAAGACACTGAGATATTGGCTTTGCTGAACTCATTCATTGGAGTGAGATTTATAAGTTAAGGGAACTAGGCCCACTGGTGGTTAGTAGTTAAAAAAAGACATTTATTTAATTGAGTGTTATATCTGCTGAAATATCATCACTCTAAGTTGTGTAAAAAAATATTTTCTACAGATGTTTGCTGAACCACTAAGGAGGATAAAATAAAATTTAACACTCCCTTCTTATTGCAGGGTAAGCTTGGTGTACCCGGATTGCCAGGATATCCAGGAAGACAAGGTCCAAAGGTGAGCTGGAAATGAGCTGTGTATCTTGTGCTTTGACATTAATCACAATGGCAGTTATTTTATTTGTGTGTTTGGGGAAGCAGAATGTGGGCATCAAAGCAAGGGGCATTTTTCACATTTTCTTTCTTGACAATCATGTTCTGAAGTAAAATCTTTAAAAATGTTGGATCCCTAAGGCAGGGTCTTTAAGGAGCACTATGTTTCCTCTTCTTAGCTCTACTGCCTTCAAACCTTTGCCATCCTCTCATGAATTGTGTTTTTGTGCAAGCACCAGAGTGGCATGCATTAAACAATTTGAAAATGAAGTAACTGCTGATATGATTGAAAGAGAATAAGCACTACATTGACCACTAAAGGGATGCTGATAGTGATGGAAATTTTCCATGTGGTACAAGGATTCCTTTTGTGTTGTTACTGCTTCTTCCATAGAATAAGCCATGTATCTTTGAAACATAATTTACAATTTTCATTGTGTTTTCCTTTTGCTTCTGTTAAGACAAACATGACAAACCCCAACTCTTAGGTGATTTATGTGCCTACATCTATCCTTCAGCTATCTCTTATGTTTTGATTGCAATAGAAAACCATATAGGTGGCTTCTGATTTAGGTGAAGGCTTACATTTTTAAAAGATTTTTATGAAACATATTTTTAAAAATGTCATCCCAACACAGCTTTAGGAAATGGGCACGCTAAATTAATTGCACACTCTCTTTTCTGAGATCACCAAGCACGAAAAAATGGAATAAAAACATAATTCTACAGACGTTTCCCAGTGCAGAAGAGGCAATTAGGGAGACATTGCATCTCCAGGCTGTCTCAAGATGACTCATCTAGGGAAATACCGCAAGTAAAATAATCCCTTACCCCTTCTACACAACTGAACAATCAACCTGCAGTAAAATCCTCAACTTTGCTCTACTTTGGGATCTAGTTTTGTTTTCAGTTTTGAAATAATGATCTTTTTTGAAGAAATACAACTTCCTGGTTGGCTAGGCAAAGTGTTTTTCCAACTCTGGACTATACTTTGGCCTTTTTCAGTCAAGTGAGTGAACTATCTGAAGAATGCCTATTCATTGAACACTGTGTCAGTGAAAAATATCAAAACCATCTATGCAAAGTATTCATGAAAACTATTCACCTTGAGACATGGGTTTTTTCTTCTGTTTCTTAACTCAAATGTCTGAGATTTCAGTCTCTCTGTTCTCCTTTAGAACTGTCTTTTGAAAAGTGTAAGATGAAAGAGGTTTTACATTATTCAGTTCTAAGAACAAAAATGATGTAACACTTCAAATAAAAGTTGATTGATTCTTTTTTTTAGCAAAGACTTGATAAAGAATTTCATTCCCTAAAATTTTTATCACATTAAAATTGAAAATAGTTCTCAAGCTGAATTCACTGTTTGCTCTTCTAATTTGTCACTTAAAATTCCAGGGAAGAGCAATGACAGCTGCAATACATCAACTCACTACAGACCTGTTTTTAAACTTATTCACAGTCCAGTTCAAATTAACATAAGGGAGAGACAAACAAAGAAGCAGCAGAAAAACATATTAGCTGTGTAAAGCAAATAAGAAATCTTGTCCCAGTATTGTCAAGAAGGTTCACACCATTCTTTGTATTGTCACTTACTTGCTTTTCATTATTTTTCTTCTGAGAATTGTTCTTAGAGTACTGCCATTATCTGATAATTTTCACTATTTCTTTTCTCCTGTCCGGTCCCTCTTGATTAACACAACTGGAAAAAGTATTGTGTATATATAAGCTATCTACAACCAAGTCATGCCTATTAATGCATGATCATTACAGTTTGTTTTTTCCTCTGTGCTTTTAATTATAAAGAACATGCTTGGGCTTTGCAGAGTAGAACTTCCACAGTTTTATTCACATTTTAAGTTATGGTTGGTGAAGAATTAAAAAGAATGAAAGAAAGTAAGGAATAAAAGAAAATAAAATCTGTTACTTTTCTCCCACCAGTGAACATCAATCAGGTTTTCATTAGAATCAGTGTCAGTGAAGTTGTACTACGTTTAAGTCATTAAAGGATAATTGGAATGATGGTGTGTATAAGATTCGTTAAATGTAAAACATAAGCAAGAAAAAGAGAAAAAAGAAAAAAATACTTACTGGTGTTTCAAAGAAGAGCACTGAGAAATTCTATTTTAAGTTTTTATTATATGCATTTTATTTGCCACTAAAATACTAATAGCAAGCTGCACAAATATAGATGCATTATTTTAGTGGCTGACCAAACCAAATGCTGTGTTGATTTTCACCTCCAGGCACTTAAAAGTATATTTTATCTAATCTAGCATCTTTTTGAGCCCAAGTCCCTTACAACAAAGTAGCACCTTGGCAGGTAAGAAGTCTGCTGTCCCTCTGGACCTGTATACCAGAAATAAAGAAGGAAATAGTACTGTTCAGATTAGACTGGGCAGTTAACAGGACAAAATGGGAGAAAAAAGGATAAAAAAAGTCAGATACTCTCCCCATAATTTCTGCTTATGAGATGAGCATGTAAGCACATATACAAATTGCATGTATCAGTTAAATGAAACTGGCCAGTGGTCAGTTTACAGTGAATAAAGCACCTGAAGTAATTTACAGCTCAGTAAAGTGAACAGAGTACCACTGTTCAGATGTGGCAACACCTTACAATTGTTTTGAATTAAGTTATTTTGTAAAAGAATTATTATACTGTGAGGCAACAAGGCCTTATTTGTTCCTCTTCATTA
>Ga0181612_129962_pt1 | contig 23253 bp, 13 predicted proteins | sample HoacroProtozoa21_FD_119630 | JGI IMG/M metagenome (GOLD analysis project Ga0181612, IMG submission 119630) | Hoatzin crop microbial communities from Cojedes, Venezuel. Combined Assembly of Gp0051906, Gp0051904, Gp0051908
CCCGCAGTCCAGCCACGCTCCTGCAAGGCAGCTCAGCACCAGCCTTCTGCCTCAACTTGGGTAGTTTCAATGAGAGCAAAGGGCAGAGGAGTTTGGGGCACGTAGCAGTGGAACAAGTAAACTTAGCCCCCAGTGGCTACACAGGAACGTATAAAGGGACAAACCTCAAGATAATTTGCATCTGCAGGTTTCATGAGATACTGCAAATAATTTCCCAAAATCTAATATTGAAGATCTGAATGCTGGAGCTTTTTTCCCCATATTTCTCATATTATTTTGTTCTCACTCTTGTGTACTTATATTTCTTAAACAATTCAAAACATCTGAGTTACACACATTTAACTGCTACTTTGTTGATAGATAAGAAACAGGTTTGCAGATAAAAATGCAAACTAATTGCAAACTAAAACCCAATCCCATTTACTTGATTTCATTTTCCATTAGATTTTTGTAGGGGTGTTTTTTTGTGGGAGATTTTCAGCATTACATACCTTTACATGAATCATGGACAGAATTGTGGGGAGAGGACATGACAGAGAGTGATTCCTTGAAACCAAAAGCTGAAAGGGGGTGGAAAGGCAGGCAGTAACTGAACTGCATAAACATCCACAGCTACCTGGCAGCAACCACAACTTTAAAGTACCGGTCAGAATAATATGTTGACATCCAGGTCTTCTGCAAGCAGCAAATAGGCAATATTTAAAATAGAGGAAGTTTCTCCTTTTGAACTAGTCTGCTGGAAACTGAGAAAGATGACTTTCCAGGAATATGGAACAGAATTTTTTGTGGTGTATTTTACATCAAAGTGCAGTAAACTTCCTACATGGGCTATGTGCTAAAAATGCATCTTAATCCTTAGTGACCTCCAAAAGCAGTTTCATCTTTAACACCTGAAGTAGAATAGTTGACTTTTAACTTATGTTCCTTCCTGGGTTTTTTGGCTAGACAGTCATCCTGAAGTCATGGGTAACATCCACTTGTTAAATAACAAATCCCAAAACTCAACAGCCAGGAGAAGTTGTAGAATCAAGTGAAGGTGTAGCAACTGTAAATCATGGATCATAAATATATAAATAGAAAAAATACACAGCAAATACAACTCATTTTTCTGTGATTGGCTGCATTGCTAGGCAGCACCAGTTTACTCTTGCAGTCACGGTCTTACATTTAGTGCTGTGGTAGTCATACTGCCATTTTTAAAAGAAAATTAGATTCTAGAAATAGCCTGTTTTATCCTTCCCTTAGGAAAAAACCTTAATTACACAAATCAAGTTGTATAAGGTCCAAACTTTATATCAGCAATAAAGAATTTTACTTCATGTATAATCAGTTTCTCATATCATAAATACCATTCATGTTATTTTTTTAGCTTTCTAAAAGTTGATTAGCAGTGGAAATACAAATGAGGTTTTTGACTTCTTTGCAAGGGGAAGAATTTACCTATAGTTTATACTATCGGTCTGTGTGTGCATTTTATGATAGCACAGATAAAACTGGAAAAGTTTAATGGTTTTGTTTGAAGCAAACTGTAATAGGATGTTTCTCTTGGTGTATAAACCGTGGAAGTTTAGTTATTGCACCAACAGGGAGTCGGGATCGGACCTAGATACAGCTACAGCTCTTCATAGAATACAAAGTAAGAAAGATGGGGGGAGAACTACGTATTTACTTCTTTCAGCAGAAAATCTAACAATAACATATAATTGAAAGGAACAGTCATTTAATTTTATAATCCCAAACAATCATTAGATACCATCTGGAGTTTGAATGATGCTTTAGAACAAGTGTTTAACCACTTATAAAAATCTGAGACTAAATTTTGGGTACCCGAGCAGGATTTTGATCTGTGTTTTAGGCTTGCATTTTTCATTTTATCAGATTGCAGAGGGATTTGTGTGGTCATTGCAGATGAAAAATTACAGTTCACTGTCACATCAAATAAAGGAAAGACATTTTCAGAGGTCTTTTAGTATGTCATCATTTTGATTATTTAGACCTGGTAAAATTGCCCAATACAAATTTCATTAAGTCTTTCTGGAATAATCGAATACGTTAACATTTCAGCCAAGAAATGATACAGAGATCAACTAATTTCTGCAGATTATTACTTGATTTCTAGAAAGCATTGTTAAATATTTAACTATTTGAAAATGTTGTATATAATGTTGAAGGGAGTTATTCTTAAAGCAATGAATGAAAGGCTGTTGAAGTTAAGGTACCAGCTGCCGCACGGCACCGACGTTCTCTCTATGATTGCCACTGGTGTGCAATAGGAGTACCACTCTCAAGTCAGTTACAGCAAGACTCAGAAGTGTTTCTGCAAATGTTTGCTTATCCATCACCTAAGTCTGAAAGCATCCAAATTCCCTAGATTTCTCAATGTTTTACCAAAGCATGTTATTCCCCTTGGATTCTGCATAGGAAATTCTAGGTGCCTAATACAAGGAGCTCCATTTCTAGGGCCCAGTATTTTTGCTTCTGTATATTGCCTTCTGGAGATTTTTTGATACAAGCTCCATCGATACTGTCTGCTATATACTGAAATTTAATAAACTGTACATGCAGACTTTTAGAGTGGGTTGCTTTTGGTTTAGGGGGTTTTTTTCTTCTTCTTCTTTTCCATTATCTACACATATTTGGGTGTTCCTTGCCAGAAAACTTTTCTTCTTTGGAAACTACTTTTCTGAATCTTATGGACTACCCATCCGTTAGCAGAATTGTAAGAGCTGTCCAAACAAATCGCAGGCTCCATGACAATTTCAGCTTATATTAACATAGCATGTAACAGAGCACAGTATCTGCTGCATGGAATAATAAATACTGAATTTCTTAGATACTGAGTGAAACAGATCCCTTTAGTAATAAATATATTTTTGCACATGTTTACTGTTCAGTTACCAACTGTTCTCTTTTTGGGAGGGAGGGAGGACTGGAAGAGAGTGTCAATGTACTGAGAGCCCAGTCTGTCACAGACTATAATCTAAATCCCTTTGGTGCCTCAATTTTAAAATCCAGCATCATAAAGCAATAAGGTGGAGTTTTTGTGCTTAGAGTAGCAGCTGTAGGATTTGCTCTTTTAAACCACTGGGACATTAAAACATTCAGCACTCCGAATCTCCTGTGTCACTTATGAAGTATTCATTTTGCCTCATTCCAAATTATTATCATTTGCTTGGGGTGACTTTACTTGGTATGGGACGATTCTTCTTTAATTAACGAGTAATTTACCTCTGCAGCCAAAAAAATAGGTTCAATGTGAAATGGTTTTTATGTTACTTGGTAATGATTATTCCTTTACACTTCTCACAAATTTTAACCTTTTCCCCAAATATATTTAATCTAACATTTCAGAGAAAGGAGGGGTCAGACTAACTTCTTACACAAAAGCTCTTGCAGCTATTATAGACAACTGCAAAAGAAAATAAAAAGCAAGCATATGTGAATTTTTATTATCTTTGCAATTTACCAAAACAATAAAAAAACAGTGAGCAATTACTGTAAACATACCCTGGACAAAACTCTTGTGAAAGCAATGGGCCTTTGTCTAAGGTAAAACTGTATGATTTGTTATTTATGTACGAAACATGAATATCAGACTGCAAAAAGCCATAATACCCTTTTAGCCCAGTCTCTCTTGACTGATACTGCGTCTGCACTGGAGAATGAATGCTGACAATCAGATCATAAACAGGAAAATCCAGAGTTAATAACAGATGAGACATAACTCTTTCAAGGTACCGATCCATCACCAGCAAACAATGAAGTTCCTCAGGCACTTGCACGTTTGGTGCCGAGCACTCACACAGCCACGTATCTGGTTTAATGCCTAAGTGGAATCAAAAAACGCTAGTTCCAAGAGCAAGATTGGCCCTTATAGCCCAGGGAGTGGGGATTCACTTTGGAAGTGGTCTTCTTCAGTAATTTTGATGTTACTCTGTACAAATGGAAGAGCTTCATACAGAGAATCTGACCCTGGTTTTCAGCAGTCTGAACCTGTCGGTGAAGCCCTGTTGTGGGAGGCAGGAGTTCCTGGCTCATACCCACATCCAAAGCGGGCAAAGGAGGCAGCCAATACAGCAGGAAAGGTCTTCCACATCCCATGTGGACGCTCTGGTTGCTGTGACTTTGGACCTGAACGGTGGCGGGGACCACATCCTCCTAGGACTGAATTAGCCCAGGAGGAGCTCCAGCCCTGAAGTCTCCCTCCTCCCTGATAATAATTACTGTTTTCTAATACACAGTGGCAGCTGGGAACCCTTACCATTAGCTCTCTAACCTTCAGTTTATTTGTGTAACTTCAGCTACTCCTTTGTCAGGTCTTTGTCCCTTACCTTATGTTGAATAGCCTCTTACGAGGCATTTTAGTGTCTTAGTAAAAAGCCAACTAAATCATGTCAATTCTAGCTGCCTTTTTATTACATTTTTCAGGGAACACTGAGGCTGCAGAGTTACAGTTTTCATTTAGCATACTGACTTGACCTTCCATCATCACTGTAGACCTTTCCTTAATTAAAAGCACAGAAGCATACACTGCCTCCCAGAAAGTCAAAATGCTTTGAGGTATTTTATTTTAACCATGTGGGCAATTCATACTTTCAATAAAGACTGAGAAGGAAATACTTCTAAATCTTGCTTTCTTTAGACAAAATTGAGATAGATAATGGATTAGGATATTTTACAAACAATAAAGGGAAGGAAACTTAAGTCTTTGTTATTATTTCATAAGCATGTCTTTCTAAAATTATTGCAATTAGATCAGTTTGTCAGGCCTACCTACCTTTAAAATAGCACAAGAGTGATAGTAGGCACAATAGCATCAGTGTTAACACTGGGGAGAATTAGAATCGACACGGTTAAACCACATTTCTTCGGAGTCCATTTTCTTTCCATTTATCTTTCCATATCTCACTATCTGTCTGCACTCTTATCTCTGTATAAGCTAACGGGAGATTACTGCACACATCTGGCAAAATTTGCTGGGTTAAAACTCAGTAGAAATTAATTCATTCTATTCAGTAGTTTTGTTGGGTTTTTTGATCTAACTGCCATGAGAACATTTTCTAGCTGACAATTTGCCATAGGCACGTTAGAAAAGCACCATACACAAGTCATTACTCTGAAAGTTCTGTCAAAGGCAAGGAGAGTTCTGGATTTTAGCTAGAAAGGGCAAGTCCATTACCATCCATCTCTTCCCATCATCTCGAATTTTATTTACTCTTTCTTATCAAAATATGAACATGCTACTGCCACCTAGTCCCTGGAAATTCTGCTAATAACAGAATCCGCTGTTAACACAGTCTTAATCTGCTTAACTTTCAGTATAGGGTTTGTCACAGTTGTCACATTCTATCAAATGCATAATTCCTATGAATAAGAAATAAATATTTTTTATTTTTCAAGGCATATTCAGTGTGAACAGTATATCTTTAGCATATTTTGTTAGGTGAGGTTTTGCTCTTTTCATCTTTAGCAATTTCTTTCCAATTTCCTCTGACAATCTAAGAGCAAAGCAATCAAGGACTGAACTATCAGTCCTGTACAGTTATCTCCAACCCAGCCTGATACTTGGAAGTCTATGTCCAAAGCACAGCACATAGGTATGGGCCCGAGAGGCCCACCATTTTTCGTGCTTATACAGGATTAAACCTTACAGCATCCATGGCTGCAGGACCTCAGCCACCCAATTGTCATTACCTGCTGCTTTTTTGATTCATACCCTGTAAGTCTGAAACATCCTGGTGAGGTTGTGTAGACCAAAGTGTCTTCCTGCTGCTCCAATCCACGAAACTATCAATGCAGTATGTTTCACTGCACTAAAATTCATTATATAAAGCAGTAGAGGCTTTCAAGTTGTGGTCTTGCTAAGATTATTCAGAAGAAGCAAGAAACAAACCTTTATCCTTTTTTTCTTTTTTTGACAGAACAAAAAAAAGCGTATGGTAATATGCATAGATGATGAATTAGCATATTTGTCTGAAATAAGGAAATCCGATTCAGAAGAGGATAAAAGATTTCCTAGTACGAAGTGTACTACTGCCAAGTGCTTTGAGACAAGGCAGGTTAGCGTTCGTTACTTGCTTGCTTCACATTAAAAACAGGGAAGGGTCAATAATATATCACAAAAATATGCAACCAATAAAAGCATAATTAAAAATACATAGAGTATTTGCAGAACAATCTATCATGGGTGAAGCCTAAAGGCCTCTTTACCACACATTCCTCTAGCAGGATGCGCCTATAGTTCAAACACAGAAAATAACAATCCAAGAGACAGTCAGAGCTCTGGTCCCAATTCTGCACATTGTGAAATTACTTTGTGGCTTCGGGGTTTGTTCCTAAAGAGTATCGTGGCGCTGACCTACGGAGGCAGTTTTAACCAAAATACAAATTACTGTGCCAAGATTGTTCCGGTTAAGCTAGATTTTGGCACATTTTGTTCCATTTTTACCTTCAGAGCAGTAGTCACAGTGAGATATTTCCAGTGAGGTGGCTAATAGATAAGCTCAGGAGAATGGTGCTGCTGTGGTTTTAGACAGCACAATCCATCCCTGACCATCCCTGCTTTAAGCGTGGTTAGTGCCGTAAAAGAGGCAGCAGACAGGAATATATCTACGCACATCCAAGGCTGCGAATTACAGCCTAACCCCAACAGTTTAACTTCTTTATAGGAGTCTTAAAGCTCCCATGCTCTACACACCCAGACCATCCCTTGGACAACCCGCCTGTACCCACAAACAGAGCTTTATACACACTTAGAGCCCTGCTGAGGGGAGGAACATCACAGTAAAACCAACAAATTACTGTAAAGTAAGCTGGAGTGAGGAAGACATCAGGTCTCCAGGCTCTTGGCTAAATCACAGGACAAACCAGCAGGAGATCGTGGAGATTTCTGATAGCCTCTGCTTGTGCCTCAGCAAAATTTCTTTGAAATCTAGCTCCCTCCACGAGGTACTTTGGTTTTGACACGTAAGCATTTTCCAGTAAAACCCTGTTTCAGCAAAAAAAAATCCCAACTAGTTCTGCTTATGATTAGTGCAAGGCCTTATTCTGTGCGAAGCCCAAGGGCGTGTTCGGTTAAGAGGATTTTCAGTGTTTGATTTGTAGCTGAGAGCCTCCCTATCTGCTGCTCCTAAGTCACAAAAGGCACAACAGAGGAACTGTTCCTCCTCCTAACAGGTAGAGCTATTCCCTGCGGCAGTTAATTAGGGGGGAAAAAAAAAATCACCCTTATTTTTCCAGATTCTAATGAATGTCTGTTTCATTCTCATAGGATTTTCTTTTAGAAATCCAGGAAAATGATGAAAGGAAAAATGGCAGAGAAAAAAAAAACACACACCTCAGTATCTGAAGTTTCAAGAGCCTTTTTCCTGTGGCCTATTTCAAAATACATACCTACTTTTTAGATATACTCAGTAGGGGCAACGAATACTTCAAAGAAAGCTGGAAATCTTTTGTTAGGATTCCGAACTTTCAGGCAGCACACTCGGGGTCTGTCCCCACGAATCTTCATGTACAGCAGCAGCCGCGCTGCAGTCAGTGGAACCGTGGCAACACCCGGGCAGCAAGGCAGGATGTGCGTTCACAGCGCAGCTGCTACCTTGTTACTGTCGGGAGCACAGTACTGGGGGTCACAACACAAGGAAAGCAGGATGCATTCCCCAGGATCTAAAATATTTAAATCAATCTAAATTTAAAATGTTTTGGCTCCACTGTGAACTTATATGTGAACTTCACATTCATTTTTTCTTATTTGATGTACGTAAGGTATTACCAAATATTAAAGTATCTAAAAATTGCTAATACTTTAGAAATTACCCAATTATTAGAGTGAACAGAGATTTTTTTAAAATGACGCAGACTTCTTCACTAGCACAGAACACCACATCAGTTCTGTGATGCCATCTGTCTTTCAAATGATCTTGTAAACTCATCAGTATTTTGGTTGTGAGCATCAAACAATCTTTCGGCAGCTTGAAGTAGATTGATTTTACCTGTGTACTGCTAGATGGTATTCCTTATTTTGTGCTCTGAAAGTGGCAGCTTATAACTCAAAGTGAATGACCATTATTAAATCTAGAGACACACATTATTTAAAATAAAAAATAAAAATAATGGGGAAAGTCTAGATAATCGACAGAATTACTCAGCTGTATCATCTTATATCAGCTGAAAATCTGTCCTTTAATGTTTATGAAGAGGAAAATAAAAGTGCAATGAAGAGCTGGAAGAGACCATCTGTCTCCTTTTAGTTCGTTGTTTTGTTTAGAGTTGGGCCTGAATCCAAAACCTAATTCAGACATGTCCAGTGTTTGGAAGCGGTCACATCGTGGTCCCCTTGGATATTCAGAACTGCTGATAGCTGCTCAAAACAGACGCTAATGATAGCCCTTGTAATGCTTTTTGTCAAACGCTTTACGGTCATTAACACGTTCCCTATTAACTATCAATTACCTTGCAGTGTAATTATTTTGCCTATTTTACAAATGGGTAGACTGAGACAGACAGGCTGAGTCAACTGCAGTCACGACAACAGGCCATGGCGCAGGGAAGACCAGAACGTGAGTTTTTATGGGATTCTCAAAGTCCCAGAAATTTTGGCCACCTGATTTCTCAAAATTCATTCACCATGGTAGTTGGAGGTCTTCTACAGGCAGGCCTTGTCATGGTGATTTCCATAGTGACAGTTACTCACCCCAATGCACGCCGCACTGTGCAGGCTACAACATCCAATTAGATTAAAGGGCAGTCACGAATTTCCCATCATATGTGGACAATACTCCGACACCCAGAAAACCATTTATCTTCTGTACCTGAACCTGCCTCTTACCACCTACTCAGAGATCAAACAGGGTGAATCAAACAAGTTAAAATAATTCCAAAGCGGGGGGGAGGGCAGTGTGTGTTTCAGCCACAACACCAATTCTGCTGAATTGCAGCATCACTCTGTACGTTTCGGTTGTACATTAGGGTTGCCCTCCTTGTGTGATAAAAGCTACAGAAAAATATTTTTAAAACACAGTGAAGTTAATGCGACATTTGGGATCTTTTGCATTTCTGAAATCTAGTGACTCTAATTATGCAACATCAAAGCTGAAAAACAGACTGCAAAGACACAGTTTGGCAGTAGAAAGGAAAGGTGCAATACTGTCACCTGCCAGAGCATCTGAGCTTATTTCTCTGTGCTTTCAGAAACACTTGCAAAAGCAACCTGCAGCATCCTCGGAATGATGTAGACAGCAGAGCAGCAGTGCTGCCCTTTCCCACTGCGACGGCCCCTTGAAAAAGCAGCAGTCTGGTTTTGTATAGATATTCACTAACCTCTGAGCACCACTGTGAAAGGAAACTAGGGTGTATTTAAGGAACATTTTGCTTTTCTAGGAAATGTGCAGTGAGGAATGTCACCGCTGGGTAGCTGTACTAACATTAGAAGAATGACAGATTTTAAGTGACAGGAAGAAACAGGACAGAAAAGGGCAGAGGAGAGGTTTGTTGTTCATAAAAGCAGGGGAATATACGGGCCTGAACATGGGCGAGGAACATGTCGGGGACTTGGGTGGCACAGGCATCATTACAGGAAAGTCTGAAAAAGAGCGTGGCTCAAAAGGCATCCAGCCCGTGCCGGGCACGTTCATACACTAGCATGTTTTTGATGTCATCTTTTCATCTGCTGGCAGTAACCAAACTTGACAGGGGCTACTGGAGCAAAATTTAAGCCTATTATATGAAGGTGGGCATCCTCCGTTCTGCACAGAAATATAAACTGACTTGATATAACAGCTGAGTTTAGGTAAAATTACAGGGGAAAAAGTAGACAAATTGAAATTTGGGCTGGAGCACAAGAGCCAACAGCAACTTTATCTAATGTGTTTGAGAGGTGTAATGCCCTGAAGTACTAACAAATGCATTTTTACATCTCATCCTGAGAGTCTTACAGATTTTTTTCTGGAAATGTCCTAAAAATCTCAATCTTGGTGTTCAAACTCACGATTATTTTAGGCAAACCTATTTCCCTGGTGAGTTGCCCTCTTTTCTTCTGCAGAGAATTTCCTCTGCTTTACTGCCAGTTCTGCACAAAGTGATTTATTAGAGAGACAGCAATTTTTTTTTGCTTGTGGAAAGTGTCAGTTTCTGAACAAGATCAAATAATCTCTTCTGCTTCAGTATTGACTAATTTTAATTATTAAAAACTTTCTCCCAGGAAAATCTCTTCATGCTGTTTGCTGAGAATCTAACAATTTTTAATAGAATTCGGGAAATTATTTTCTTGACGAGATCAGGGAACACTGGAGACAGAATTCTGACTTTAAACTGGGCTCACAGTTCAATGACTTTTTTTAAAAAGTAGGAAGAACTAGCTTTTTCCTTTACCTTGTTTCTATCTATGTGTCTCCCCTTTACTTGCAATGAGGGGCTTTGCAAAGGCTAGAGTAATAGTAGCACATAATTCGTTATGCAGTAAAACTTAATCATGTATAGTTAAAAGAATTATAAAGCTAAACACATACTTTACATATATACAACACTTTAAAATCAGAAATCAATCTTTTGTTAGATTCATTTTAGTGTTATGCAGTCCCCATTGCCATAATTTTATATGGGGTCCTTTCCTTACAACATCCTAGTAAACTGATATTGTTAAAGTGTCAATGAAAAAAATAATAGCTACATTCGTATTATAATTTCTCACACTTAAGTTCTCAGGTTTTCGCATCATTGACAAATAATTAGATGTTTTAGCAAGGTAATAGGATAATTACACTGTTGCTCCATAAAGACGGTACTGTCTACATTTAAAGTATAATGCAACTTTGCCTACAGACATTACAAACCAGAGTATCATACCACAACAAATTGTTTACTGTAGTATAATGAAATCAAATACATGCTTAATGATGTCAGCTTGACAAAATAATAAAGTAACATACAGAGTCAACATTATCTTCAATTAGGCATCTACTTTGGTTGAAGAGTTCTTAACATTACAGTTCAAAGAGCTGGATTTTTCTCTGCTGTGATTTTCAGCTCCATTTCATCTGTACACTCTTTCAAAGTGCAAGAGCCATACCACAAGATAACGTACATAAAGAAATAAAATAGAGGAAGACGTGGCAGGCGCAACATTAGGACTAACCGAAGGAACTACAGCTGGTCAAATCTGTGAATAGTAATGGGGGGGGAAATAAGCCAAAACCCATGGGAGACATTGCTTGTGTTAAATGATCTTTTCTTGCACATCTAACAAAGAGCAATACTATTCCAGTCACCGTGCACCAACATTCAGAAATATTCTCATGATCATATGAGATTGGCATGATCTCAAAGCTAACCACGGTATTTGCCACAGCCCAGCGTCACAGCCACGCTGCGAGCACGCAGCTCCCTCGCTACGCAGAGAGAGCAGGAGCCAGGATTCGCTCTTTAAGACCACCATCCCCCCAAGGGCGTTTAGGCAGGTGGAGGCGGCTGCTGGGGGGGACAGGAGAGGCACCATCTACTGCTCTGGGCCTCCCCTCCTCACCTACAATCCGTAACACCACTCGAGGAAATGGTGCTGTGGTGAGGCAAGCTGAAAGCTGGCTGGTGCAGAGCTGCAGCTGTACCTTTCCCAGTCCCTCGCTTCACTCGGAGATTAATCCCCCGTGGAAGTGACACTACAGATCCCCACTCAGTCCGCAGCTCAGGGGTCTGTAGCTCTTCCAGTGGGAACTAGAAGTAAGAAACAAAGGGTGTGTGGTATTTGCATGGCAGCCACAGCAACATTTTGAAGGCCAGGCCCTTTGCCAGTGAGAATAAGCAGCTGCTTTCACAGCCTGAGTGAGGCCAGGCTTTCTGCCAGCAGAAAATAGTTTACTACATGGACAAAACAAATTTCAAGAGACTTTTAACAGGATCATCTCCCAAATTCAACTTTTCTAATTGCAGAAAGCCCAACAAACTAAAGATTTCTTCAGGAGTCAGTATTTTGGAGTACGGCACATTCTCTGGTTTTCTTTCATTAAGGGAAAATATCTGTTTGGCATTTCAGGTATTTCCATGCTGGTATTTTGAGCATTTCAGGTACATAAATTAACCTGCAAATAAATACAGACTGTGTTTTCTAATGAGAAAAAAGCGCTACTGCCTGATGTAGAAAGCCTGCTGATACAAATTGCAAGTGTGACATTACTGCTGCCGCTTTCACCACCATAACGTCCAAGAGGTGTATTTTGAGTACTGGAGGGACTCTAGACTCATCTATGTTTTAAAGACAGCCATGGAAACACACGTGTTGCCAATCTGAACTGCTGTCACTACACTCACCGCCCTTTCCAGTGAAGAGCTGAACTGCCAGTTGTAAGATGCCAGGCTGCATCATAAACGCTCACACACAGGGCCCCCAGAGCACTCTGCTCGGGGACCTCCTTTCCGCAAACCTCACATCGCACCAGGCAGATCAGCTTCTGAGGTTAGAGACGACGCACCGTGGCGTCACCGCCTGTTCATTCGTCCCTCGGTCTAATTCCGAACTGAAGCGCTATTCACTCTTTCACAGTGAGGCTGTCCGCGTAACTGATTTTCTTCGCCCTTTTGTCCATTTAATATTCACATCTCACCGCTCAAACAGCCCACAGAGACGTGGCAGATACCGTATTTCTGTTGGAGTTGCAGTTGGTTTTCATTATTTTTCACTGACCTTCACTTACTGCCTTGAAAAACTTGTGAATAAGTGTAATTTGGGGGCGTATTCACAAGATAACTCTCAACTGTACTTCCAAATGTTTAGATGGGATTTTCAGATGGTGTCTCGTTTCTAAGCATTTGCGTTATACAGACAAGACAAACTGTGAAGCAAAGGTCACTTGTGCTTAGCTAGGCTGGGCAGCAATTACCAGTGAGTTAGGAAAAGGTTGCTACTGTGCTGAAATAAATAATTAGAAAGTTTCTGAAACAAATGGAAGAGGAGGGGTTCTTTTCTTATCTATACGAAGCAGAGAGATTTGTTTGTTGTGGATGTAGGGAAGAAGCTTTGAGGGATGATATAAAAGAGAAAATTGCAGAAAATACCTTTAACAAAGAAAGGTACTATTAGATCCTTGAGCTTCAACCAGCCACGGTATAATTAAGGCTGCTAGAAAGGCTGCTGTGATCATTTCTCTTCCTCTGGTGGTTTGTAAACAGCACTGACCTGCAGCTGGGTGGCTGTACTGAGCTGCTCTTACCACGAGGTAATTTTCAGTACCCTTTACAAGGCACCCGGACGAATGTGTGCCTATGATAAATAAATGCTACTGCCTGTGGTTTCATGCCCTTTTAATTTGTGTTGTACTACATTTGTTGAGTAGTGTTTGCCAGTATCCCACTTACTTTCACCAAATCTGCAGATAGAGCCAAAAGGCTTACTTTATAAAAGATAACTGGCTTAGTTATGACTTCTCAGTGCCAGTTATCTTTCCTACTGAGTATAATGCCACTCAACTCATTTAGAAACAAGATAATTTTATAGTTGTCTGCCTTAAGCTGTACTATCTCATCTTGTTAGATAATTCATGTCCTTTTGTTTTGACTGTGCTCATTATTTCTTAACTTCAAACTTACCTTTTAAACTACAAATGTGAAACTGTGTCTTACGCAATTTACATAAACAACAAAAGGAAGTTGTGCTTTCCTTAGCTTTAAAAGAAGCTTCCAGGATATTCTTAAAGAAAAAAAAAAAATCCACACCTTATTTTCTGCCTGCAGGGCAGATCTGTGCTTTCTTTCCTCTCAGTCTCTGCCTCTGCACCTTAAACAGGAAATCCTGGTGTGAAATTTCTTCAAATTATTTCTAAAAATTTGACTCTGTAATATATCATCTCATCTACCACAGCATTAATATCCTAAAGGACCTTCAATAATTCAATAAAACATTCATTCCAGAAATGCTTTTGGCTGTTTTGAGTCAAGCTGAGCTTCCTCAAACTTTTCTGTGTTTGAGCCCTCAGCTTACATTCAAAGATTTAACACTACAGTCACTAGCAATTATGTCCATTTCAAATTCTTTTCCTCTTTTATCACGCTTTAAATGTGTCCTTGTTATCACTCTAAGGTGCTGGAAATCCAAGTGTCCTGCAATCTCCTGCCAAAACTATTTATATTCTGAGCAACTTTTTGAACCTTTTATGGGCGAGATGTCACAAATTGTCACGGATCAGTAACACAAACTGACCTTCATAACACGACGTACATTATTTAGGTGCTTTCCCCAACACTCTTAATATTATATCTGACCATCTCACAACATTGTTACTGGAGAAGTGCAGCTATTCCCATGACAGAGATGGCAAGCCAGGCAGAAATGGTAGGAATATTTGCTTAAGGACAGAGAAAGAGTTGAACATAATTTTCTTAAGTCATAGGTGAGCAACCCAATCAGTAAAGGGGAAGGAGACTCTTGGGAGAAAAGTGTCTGTCAATAAATCACACAGAAGGGTCCCCCGAGACCCCATGTGTGTTTTCACATATAGCTTTCAATGGGTATAATATTAATATTTTGCGATTTCATTGGTTTAAAACAGAAAGTCTAATCTCACGAAGCATATAGTCCATCCTGCACATTTATGCACCACTTTCTGTTCCCAAAGAGCAAGCAGACCATCTCTCTCTCGTCCCCCTCCCTGCAAGAGAAGCCAATTTCCACACATTCTGTGCTAAGTTCTTCTCCCATCCTACGCCTGCCAGCAGGGAGTGGGGAAGGAGAGGTCACCAAGCTGTGTGTGCACCATGGTAGGTGCAGCAATGATATACTGGAAGCCTGTGCTAGGCTGAGATCAAGCAACAAAAGAGAGTGTTTGGGTAGGCAGGCAGGAGCTGTTGCCCAAATGGGCTGGACAAGGGCTTCCACGAACCTCAGATGGACCATGCCAATAGCTCCTTAAAGTACATCCTCAATGTTATTCTGTGCTTTCCTCATATATACACCTGTTTGTCATTTTAAGAATGTAAAATTCCATGCTTTGTTCTTGCCATGGGAAAATGATATTTCTTCATTTAACAATATACTTCTATACTCAAGAGAGCAGGTGAAACTGGTAACTGCCTTGTTTCTGCTTCTGGTTTGTAATCCTAATGCTAACCTTTTCCTCGCCTGTTAGTTAACACTGGGTATGTTAAACTTGACTGTTTCCTACCAGATTATAAAATGAGGATAAAAGGATAAGGCCTAGATCAACAACTAGATTTTTACTAGCTCAAATTCTATTAACTTTTTTGCTCATTCTTTTATTCGCCAGTCTGTGATATCTCTCTGTTTGCTCTTGCCCATCATACCCACCCTTTGAACAGAAACGTAGCTACAGATTGTACTTTGGCAAGGTAGACAAGAGCTGTAGTGGCACCGTGTTGTTAGAGAAGGCTTGAACTGTTCATGCATCTCTGTTGCACCGTTTGGTGACCTCATACGTGTGTCCTTTTGACTCGGGGTAACACAACAAACAAAAATAGCATCAATCACCAAATTTTTGACTTGCAGAACCAGGAACCATTTTCTGCTGCTTTCTGGACTGCTTTCTAAAGAAATACAGAATTCTCCCAGAAATTCAGAGCACCATTATATAACTGAATCTCTCAAATGGAGCGTTTATTCTGAATTCATCATCATGGTGTCTGAGCATCTGTTGTATTTAAAATGAGAAAACAATTTAAATGCAATGTTTAGTCAGAAAATCCTGCAAAATCCAGAAATGATGATATGCTCATCTAATAGCCTTTTTTCCTGCATTACCCCTATTCTCTCTTAAGAGGTAACTGTTATAGATGATGGATTGGGTCAGTGCCGAATTACAGCTTGCAATGAAAGTCTGCATCAGCCAAGACACAATCAACATTAAACATTTGAGTCTAAGACTTCATTTTGATCCTCACACAAAGTGAATTGCAGAACAGCATCATTTATTTATGTTTATCCAGCTTTTGCTCATCTGCTAACGATGAATGACAAGAGTGGTTGACTGGCAGGCCAGCCAAAAATACCCTGTGTTTAGAGTAACCAGCAGTGGAAGGCGTCGGGAATGACTGCCCTGTCAAAAACCAGCACCACTGACACAGCTGTGTACCTCTGGGGCTCAAGTTGGATTTTTCCTTCATCTTTTTTGCTACTACCGGGAAGAGAGTGCAAACGGTTGTGACGCAACATCTCCTGCAGCATTTGGGTGGCACTAATCCAGCACCTTTCGCATTTGTTTCTTAAACCTAACGTTTATTTAAGTTTTTGGTGTTAGCACAAAGGTGAAAGTCCTAATAGCAAACTCTGAGGCATGCACAGCCAATCTGATCTCTTAAGCTGGTAATTTTTGTACTTTTGACTGTAGCCCTGTGGATGCTTAAAAAACAATTTTTTTTTTTTTTTTTTTTTTTGAAGAGTCATAATATATGCTGAAAATAACACACAGCGTTAACTGCTTACCAGGGCACCCTAGATAAAGCTGACTGTCGAACACTATTTGTTGAACAGCGGTATTACAAGTTAGTTCTTCTTACCAACTGGTCTAATGAAGTGTTAGACACCATTTGCAGTTTAAGTGCTAATTCCTAGCATATCATTATCTCTAGTAAAGTAGCTTTTTCAGCCAAGTACAGTTAACCCTTGGCTGCATTTCCACTTTACTGCATGATGCATTATTGCATTTCTCTGCACATGCTTTCATACAGCTGTCTGCTCAGAAGCAGGAGAAAACCGAGTTCTTTCCCTATTTTTTTTACATAAAAAAGAATTGTAATATTTTTTATTTATCTAGGATACAATCGCTGGTGTATTGCTATAAATGTAGATGACAAGCTCTTCTGTTACACTAGTATTTTACAGGCATTTCTTTTAAATCACAAAATAACTCTCAAAAGCAGTAAAAAAACCCCACAAATCGTATTTGTCAGCAACAGCCTAAAGAACTTCAGTTTTAATAATAGAGACAACATCAAAGAGAGTCAGAGATATAAAATTATTTCAAAGAAATATTATTCGCATTTTTCTGTTGGCATATTAAACCAAATTAATCTTTTTAACTGATTTCAATCTTAAAGCCACAGTAGTTTGATAAAATGCTAAGTAAACGGGCTGGAAGTATATGTGGTCATAGAAAATTTATTTTACCAATTTACCAACAACGTAAGAGTACCACACTGCTGTGGGCTTATACATAAAAAATAACAGGTAGATCTATGGATTAATTAATAAGCATGGGGGTAATATCACCTTGGCAGATCCTAACATTTCATGGTAGAATATCCTGTGCATGAGAAAAAAATGGCTTTGTTTTTCAAAGACAATTACTGTGAATCATAATTTATGTCTTCTTAAACAGCATTCCTCTGAGCCCACTACCAGCTCCGCTCTGCAGCTGCGGCTTTAAATAGGCTCGCTGAAGGCAAAAAACAGACCGAGAACTGGACCAGAGGGTTCAAGCTCTTACCCTGCTTAAGTTGTAATGACTCGTGCCTTGAGGAGGCCAGGAGTGTCCACCAAGCTGCGATAATTAAATATGTACAGACTTGGTGCGTTCTCCTCGCATACACGTGAGACTGTGTGTGGACAAACAAGGTTTGATCGTTATAAGAATTTAGGAAAAGACGACATTAACAACCAGCTCAAAATCCTAACCAATTATGAAAAAAATGCAATTAACTTTTTTTCTATCTTGAACAGTCCATGTGATGTTTCAGCCTATTATTAAGCAACACACCATAAAATCACTTGCCAAAGATAGCAAAATTTCCAGCTCATCACTGCCAGGTATTGGTCCTATGGAACAAGACAGATCACGACATGCTCCGAGGAGCCCAGTGCACGTTCTCACAGATGGTGCTATGCCTTTCCATGAAACAGCAGGCACATTTTATTTAAGACAAATCTAAAAATATTTTTGTCATCCACAAAAATTATACAGCCTAGAACCAGGGGATATTTTGAAAAACTCATTTCTTTCACAAAGTGAGGACCTCAGATCTTGTACCTGTTCAGATCCACAAAATTAACACCATAAATAACTCTTAGGTGATACGACATTACTACGCTTTCCAAAGGGTTTCACAAGACCTGTGACAGCAACAAGATTTTAACAGTGGAATATCAACTATTGTTATTAATACATTTTAGCTCATTAATATTATTTTCCTTACTGGGCACCTGCCATGCAGAAACCATATTTCTTTTGCTGTTTTTATTAAATTTTGGATAAACAAAAATGTATCATTTTTTTCTTAATGAGAGCAACTTTTTACCGTGACTCAGAATCAAAACAAACATTTAACTTGTCGTGAGCAATTTCATTTGTTTTTGTTCCCTGCTGTGCTGGAAACATGCTTTGTGCTTGCTCTCAGTCAGGTATAACAACAGTTTGTCAGGTGGCACAACATAATGCAAATATTATAGTTACAGATTGGCTGTTCCCTGCTGCCATTCACTTCGTGGTTTAGATCCCTCGTCATTTACGAATCAAAATGTTTATGCACTCAATTATAATGCTTTCAAGTGAGAATAAAGGGTATTCCATTATTCTCAAGAGCACTGTGGAAACATTTGTGTGTAAAGTACTGTGATACCCTAAATCCCCTCAGTTTCATATTTCTCCATGTCTCACTGCAGCAGAACATCTCACAGTGGTCTAACATTTAGAGAGGGGTTATGCATGCACACTAGATCAGAGCTTTGTAATTCACAGAGGGACTTTGTCCAAGTTAAAAAATTGCTGAAACGAGTCCCTGAACTTTTTGTCACCCACAACAACAACGCAGCAAACTGCCTCCTTTTGCTTAGCCAGAGCGTCTTGGTCAAATACCACACAGAAAATATCCTGCTACTAGCTCCGCCCAAAGATGCACATTTCACCTGGGTGATGAATCAAGAGAGCTAAACACCTTGCAGAGGAAGACTGGTACAAACAATAGGAGCACAGGGCTGAACTTTATCAAAGTACAGGCAAAGAACAGGTTATTACGATTATAAACACACACGCGCATGTGTTGGGAAAGGAAATTAGATGTTTTCCCCACAGTGGCCAGAACATGAGCCATAATATCAGCCTATTGTATTGTTTTGCCCAAAACCCACAGCCTACCAGGCTGAGGAGAGGGTGCTCAGTAGATAACCCCCAGCGTACTGTCAGCTCCTGCTGACATTCCCAACACCACCAACCTCAGGCATCTAAAGTGCTGTGTCTGCTCCTGGTCCAGTGCGCATTCTTGGGTGATGGAACAAGGGTACATTCTGGATTTTCATCAGCTAAAAGACAGTAATTAATCTTAATTCTCTTCTTCTCCCTGAAAAGTAGAACTTCTGTAGCTCGAGGAAAACCAAGAGCTATCCATTGTTCTGTGGCAAATTAATCTTAAAGGGGGAATCTTCCAAAGAAAATCAATAGCTTATAAAAAGATTCTGTATTGTGTTTGAGCCCTGAAACTCAAACCAGAACCAAAGGGTACTTTCAAACAAGTTTGCTCTTTTTGTGCTTTGTTTGCAATCCAATGTCGTCATTTGAAAAAGTGAGATTTTCACATACGAGCAATTTTAGTTCTGTGTGGCTTCACCTTCCTGGAAGACTCTAGTGATATTTAATACATGTATTTCAGGCAACTTAAAAGAAATTTTTCTCTAAAGAAGGAATTTAATAGAGAATTATATATTTTATCCTGCATGTAATATTCTATGTCAAAGACATCTTTATTCATTTGTACTTTTCTAAATTAGTCTGTTCCATACAAGAAACTTTGAAAATTATGTCTCCTTACATGGTCAATCTTCTTTTTTAAAAAAAAAAAGAAAAACCTAGTAAATTTAACCATGGTTCCATGGAAACAGCTTTAAAATTAATTTGGGTGCAGGGAGGAAGGATACAACCCTAACACAGAGAAAGTGACAGGTTTCAGAAGAAAAAAAAGTCTGCCTTGATTCAGCACTGGGATCTCTGAGAAACAATAATGCATAGCAAGGCAAGGGGAGCTTCTCAAGCTATACTGAAGCAAGATTTCTCAAGCACATTCTCCAAAACAGTTCAGTACCAAACTGAGATGCGATTAGGAGAGGCAGAATGGGGCAGAGGCATACAAACCCACAGGAATGGGAAACCTGAAATTAAAAACACTTGAAAGCACTGGTAAAGGATTCCAGAGTTCTCAGACTTTTATTGCAAAGCCAGGGCAACACAGGGGTAGAGAAACAATTATAGATCAGCAAAGGAAATAACTATTCTAATTTCTAATCAGTTCAAGTCTGTTAACTCATTCCCACAAATACCTATCGACCGCCTGCAGTCTGGGTGTGTGTTTTGTACAGAGTGAGTCGCGTCTCTTTCTTACATCGAGAGGTCTCCAGCAGAGCCAGGACACTTTTATGTGCCGAGGCCCACGTGTTATGCAAGACTAGAAGGGCACTGGGCAGTAGGCTCCCTGCAGTGAGCCTGGGACAAATACCCTATATGTGCTCATATATACTTCAGGAGTTTTACTTCCAAAAGTCCCATCAGTAAAAATGAGAGTTTGGCATTGACTTAGGGCTTCCATGGGTGAAAGGAGAATTTGGTCCTTACTTTTACCTGTTCCTGCACTAGACATTTTGGTTTGTCAGATAAACTAAGTTAAGCTAATTCACTTTTATTCTGGGACTTTGTAAGGAAGAAATTCTAGTCTAAAGCAGATTCCATCACTTGTTTCCTCAATAATTCACGAGTTAGTTTGGCTGCCAGAGTGAACAGCTGTACATAAAAAGAAAAATATATTACTAAGCCTAAAAATTTCAGTGAGTGCACAGTCCCCCAAACCATGATGTTATCAAAGTTCAGTAGTACCACAAAGTGATGACTAATGAGCCTATAACATCTATGCGCTATAGAGTAAATGCTGTCATTAAGTCTTCACAAGACCTTTAGAAAACATCCTGCTTCCTAGCTGTCAGAATTTAGTAGATTACTTCACTGGCTACTTTGACATTTTTACTTTTTTGTTCCTATTTGGTTTGTTTGCTTGCCTTAAAAAACACCTACTGTGTGAACTATAAAAAGGTCAACCAATGGTTCTCATGACAAAAGTAACTGAAATTAAAACATTACAGGAGTAATTTTGACCCTTACCTTATTCTTTTGGTCTGTGAACCGTTAGCTGTAAATAGCAGAGCTACGTGCCAAAGATCTAATCTTACTAATACAAATATTCTCTTTCCTTTCAGAAGTTCCACTGCCCCTTTTCACATCAATGTCCAAGCACTTCAGCAGCATCACTAAGTGATTTGGGGGGCAGTGGGAGGACAATGCTTGGTGGATTTTTATATTAGGAAAGCTCATAATTTGTGATTCTGAGTAATTTACTTATAAGAGGAATACATTTTGCAGTCAGGGCGGAGTGTAGGAAGTAGAACTGTCTGAACACTCCCAGAGTTTAGATGCATCATATATTTCTCAACTTCTCATAGACTGAGATAATAATGGCATAGGTTACACATAAAATGGGATGCTGTTGTAATTCAGATCACTACTAGTACAGACGTAGGTAGACAAACGTATTCGGATGGCAAAGCAAGGCTTTATCTTTGCAACTTGATTGTGCACTGTGGGTATTATATGGAGGTCCATACTTGCATCATCCTTGCTATTGTATTTCACTACTGAAGCACCAGACACTGCATTCATCCAAAACACAAAGTCACCAATGCGGGCAACTAAACCCCATTTCAGCGGTTTTTGTGGTGGGGTTTTCCTGATTATAAACATGGAAAGCACACTATGATGAAATTTCTTTACTGGCAGTATTAAGCTTTGGCCATTTGTACAGCTAAAAAGACTACTAGATGTAGATCAAGTTAGTACTGATCTTGTTCACAATATGTAAGTCCAGAAATTTCAATGTAGAGCCTTTAGATTTACGGCAGCACACGGAAGACACACCTGATTTTTAAATACGAACATCGGGCTGCTACAATTCTGAAAACACCAGAATAATGACGTTACTTTTCTAATTGACATCTGAAGACTAAGAAATATGTCTTTAGGCTAAATAAAGCTAACTAGGCTTTCAAATTCTTAGAAGTATTTAACTGCCTCATGAGTTAAAGTTGTTCGTCTTTTTAAAAAAAAGTGAGGCTACAAATTGCAATATAAATGGTAACAGTGTCTAGTGATGCCAGACAAATGAAATACCATTGTTATGGGTAAGGCATTTACATATGCAGGGAGAGAGTTGAACTGTGCCTTCATAATTTAAAAATTCCAGCAAATGATCAAACTAAAAAGCAGAAGGAAAGCTGTAGGAGCTAAGGAGAACCTGGTTAACAATAATACAGTAAGTGCCTAACTGTAGGAGCTTTGGTAACTAAGTTTGTAAAATCTGGAGCCAATGAATATTAGTATTCTGAATTTAGCAAGTGCTGGTTTAAACATTTCTAAACCTATATCCCATATGTTTCTTCAGCTATTTCAATCCCTGACTCCTCTGGGTTTGGCCTGAGGCTGAAAAGTACAGATTACTTGATGCCCATGGCAAGTGCTGCTGCAACAGGGAAATTATGTCAACCCCTGCAGTGCAATTCATAACTTGATGTGGGTAAATTCACTTACTGGCAATTTAGAAGAAAACGTGCTGGTACTGTGCCAGTTGGAGCCAGATGGTGACTGAAATCATTAAAATCATGCGTGCTGCAAACCACTGAAAAATTGCACAGTTACAAGATATCCAAAGCATGGATGAGTTCCTAATACAAACCAATTGGTGTATAGAGAGTAGTTGCAAACAGTGTATGGTCTGATTTGCTACTGTTTGATTGTAGTCTTTCCCCTTCCTTGTTTTCTAGGTTCAACTAATCCACTATAACCATGAGCTGTACACAAATGTCACAGAAGCTGCAAAGAGTCCTAATGGGTTGGTGGTAGTTTCCATATTTATGAAAGTAAGTATTCAGTATTATCAATACCTAATACGTAGACAATGGACTTCTTTTCCCATGAGCTGTAAATCTAGGAATTGCACTCCTCGTTGTGCTCCAACAATCCCTAGAGGCTCTGATCTGGAATCTGGAGACACCATCATCGTGCGAACTGAACACACAATCTCTACTCCAATGCATTTGCAGTGTAATGCAAGGAAGATGAAAAGGGACGAGGAAAGGGGGGGGAAATCCTTATATCCCAAACATCACTCATAACACTTTAATGGCTATGACAAAAGTTACTAATTTTGCAGATTTGGTATTTCTTCATGAAACGTTATTCGTTCAATTAAAAGTAAATCTCTCCCAGTAGGTTGAGGCCCTGGGAAATA
>Ga0181612_116302_pt1 | contig 23252 bp, 26 predicted proteins | sample HoacroProtozoa21_FD_119630 | JGI IMG/M metagenome (GOLD analysis project Ga0181612, IMG submission 119630) | Hoatzin crop microbial communities from Cojedes, Venezuel. Combined Assembly of Gp0051906, Gp0051904, Gp0051908
GTTGACCTCACTAAACCCAACGGGCATAAAGTGAAAATTCTTAGGATGAGCAACGGCAAGAAGTTCAATCCCAAGAAGATGTATCGCGTGGCAATGAACAGCTACAGAGCCAACGGTGGCGGCGAACTGCTCACCCACGGCGCAGGCATCAATAAGGACTCGCTGGAGAGCCGCATCATCTGGCAGAGCGAGAAAGACCTGCGATTCTATCTGATGAAAGAGATAGAGCGCCAAGGGACTGTCAATCCTAAAGCGCTGAACAACTGGCGGTTCGTTCCAGAAAAATGGACTAAGGAGGCACTGCGGCGCGACCGCGAACAACTGTTTGGAAAACGATGAAAAGCCTATATTTCGTGTTCTGCAAGGATGCCGTGATGCTGGAAAAGTTGGCCGACAGCAACTATACCATTCCGCTGCAAGAGGCTCCGCCGACCGAGGTGAAGCCGTGGACCACGATTCACAACATCGACCCGCTGGGCGAGACACAGGTAAAGACTTATAGCATCGACGCGCCGGTGTGCAACGACCCTCGCTACGAGATGTGCGGGCTAAGGCAGAGCTATTATAAACTGAGTAAGGAGCTCTACCTAAAGGCCGGCAAGTGCCAAGAGATAATCTATTGGGACAAGAACACACAGTTCTGCGGCGTTTGTGGCGGACCAATGCGGCTACACACCGACATCAGCAAACGTTGCGAGCACTGCGGTAAGGAGATTTGGCCGCAACTGGCCACGGCTGTGATAGTGCTGATAAGGCGAAACGATGAGGTACTTCTCGTCCATGCACGCAACTTTAGAGGCACGTTCTTCGGCCTTGTGGCAGGATTTGTGGAAACTGGCGAAACACTCGAAGAAGCCGTACACCGCGAAGTAATGGAGGAAACGGGGCTAGAAATAGACAACATCAGATATTTCGACTCTCAACCTTGGCCCTACCCCTGCGGACTGATGGTGGGATTCAACGCCGACTACAAAAGTGGTAAAATAAAACTCCAGCAGGAGGAACTCGCTGCTGGAGGATGGTATGGGCGAGATAATCTACCCCAATTGCCTGAAAAACTCTCTATAGCTAGAAGACTCATCGACGCGTGGCTCGCTTCAGAGCCCTGCGATGGAAACCGTCCTCTGCCATAATGGCGTCATAGACCTTGCTGGCTGGCAACACTCGGAGCATCTTATTATGATAGTGTTGCTCAATGCCTTTCACTTCGATATCTATTTTATCGCGCTTGCGGATAGCCTCAGCACAGCCATCGTCGGTAGAAGGCTTCTGACGCTTCACCTGCTTCATCCGCTCGAAAGCAGCACGCTTCTTATCGTTCATCTCGTTGAACAACTTGAAAAACGTCGTAGCTTCATCGCTGTTCAGGTTGGCCTGTTCGGTGATGTATTGCCTCATATCAGCCTCAAACTGCTTCGGCGAGAATGGTCTCGGTTGCTTATTTTCCCGCTGCTGCGCCACTGCTGGAAGCATCATCAGCAGGCTGATTATCATAATTACCAATCTCTTCATCTCATCGTCATTTTTTATTCTTCTGCCAAATATGCATAGATGTCCTCGTTGTCAACCATAGCATAGTCGGCCACTTTGTCCACATAGTCCTGCTGCTGAACCTGAACCAAGCTGGCTTCCTGCTCCATAGCCTTGCGCTCACTGTAATGACTCCATACCACAGCACCTGTGACTGCCACAGCTGCCACAGCTGCTGCCGCAGCCAAAGGCCTAAGCCAAGCCATGCGTCGGGGCATATCTTTTTTCACAACTGGCTGCTGGTCGGGCAAGCGACTCATCACCTGTTCAGTCAGATGCTCAAAATAGCCGTCGGGCACGCGGAATTGATTCTCACGCCCGAAGTGCTCTATCAGCTGTTGCTCCTGTTCCATACTCTTTTTCGTTTATATTTTTGACGCTCACTTCCACTGAAAGGTTTAATCGTGGCGGTGAAAAAAGTCAGTTATTTTCTTCACAGCGTGATGATATGACGCCTTCAAGGCTCCCTCACTCGTGTTGAGTATCTGACTAATTTCGCTATATTTCAAATCATCGTAGTATCTAAGGTTGAACACAGCCCTCTGCACCTCCGGCAGTTGTGCCACCGCCTCTTGAAGTAAGGCTTGAGTCTCGTCGCCGTCAAAGTATTCATCTGCCATAAGGTGATTGGCCACTCCTTCCTGCTCGTCGGCGCTCACTGTGTCAATCCTACGTTTGCGTTTGAAATCGAGAGCCTCGTTGATGGCAATCCTCATCAACCACGTGGACAAGCGCGAGTCGCTACGGAACGAAGCAATGTTGCTCCAAGCCTTCACAAAGGCATTCTGAAGGACATCGTCGGCATCATCGTGGTCGATTACAATCCTTCGAATCTGCCAATACATCTGCTGACCATACTCATTCACCACCTTCTCGAAAGCCCTCCGCTGTGTCTCCGGGTCAACAAGTTGCCTAAGAAGTTCTCGCTCGTCTCTCTCTGTCATCATGGCATGTAGGCTTTTAACTCCCTCTCCACTGCAGCGTCGTATCCATAGATATCGGGGTAGCTATGCAGTGCTCCACAAGTGTCAGGGTAAATGGTGTAATAAGTAATGAAAAGCGGTACGCTCGGCTTAACCGCAATCGATGTATGGATTGAGTCAGGCTGCCAGTCATCGTCTTTTCCGAGCAGAAACCTAGCCAAAGCGAATGGATGCTCCACTCTCACGCATCCATGCGATACGCTACGGTCAGACTGGCTAAAAACTCCACGCGAAGATGTGTCGTGGAGATAGACTGAAAAGTTGTTTGGAAATCGAAAAACTATGTGTCCCAACGAGTTGCCTGCCCCACCCTGTTGCTGCACCCGATAGCGTCCTTGCTCAAGATCTTCACGAGAAGCATAGCTTACATCCACCTGTACTCCGCTCTGAGGGTCTGTGATGAAGTATCGTCGGCGTGCAAAATAGCTAGCATCGCCTGCATGAGGCGCGATGTCTTTCTTTATGATACTAAGCGGAATCATCCAGTTGGGGTTCAGGTCTATTCGGTTTATTGCACTTGTCAGCAGTGGTGTCTTCGTTTTCAATGCTCCACAGCCAATTTTCAATTCGAAGGCCGTATCAGGCGAAAGAGCCGTGAGATGGTATGACGGTATGTTCACAATTACCCTCTTCCCGCCGCTTTTCGGATGTCGAGTCCTCCAGCGTCGCCGCTCCATGTTTACCATTATCCGATGGCTATTCCATTGGCCAATCTTCAGCTCGTCGAGCAAACGGTGGTAAAACGTGTCTCTCGGAGCTATCTCGCTGAAATATACCGACAAACTGTCCGTTCCCACTTTTCTAAGAGCTGCCTTGTGGAAATTTTTGCCAGGCCGTTCAACATTGACGTCGAAGAGGCGCTGGAAACCAAGTGGACGTCCTAGTGAGTCGGTAGAACTGGCCGTATGACGGTTTAGCACCCAGTAGGGATTAGTATAACCGTATCGCTGGCCTATCACGTATCGCAGATAAGCCTTTGTCAAATTGTATTCCAATCTGCCAGCCAGCTGATTGATATTCTCTTCTGCTAAGTCAAGCCTCCGCAGGCGTCCCAAGTCTTGCTCTATCTCGTCGGTATGGAATGCCCTCAACGTAAATCCCATAGCCGGAATATCTCTCCGTAATGCTGCAAGAAGCGTGTCGGCCTGACATGTTGGTCCCATAAGGCTTATCCATACTGGAGTTCCCCCCTCTTTATAATATGTACGCGCACGCAAGTCCGCTAGCATCGAGTCTTTGTCGGCATCAGCCAAACGGACAATCTCACCTCTCATTTTCTCAACACTATAAATGTATTGAGGCGTCTTCAGCTGAGAAAACGCCTCAATCGTAATATCTCTGTTGAGATTAGATTGGTGTTCGGTGCAGGAAACAATGAACAAGAGTATCGCTGCCACTATCAGCGTATGGATACCTTTCTCACCACCTTGCCTACTTTCAGAATGTAGCAACCTCTTGTCAGATTTAGTTCGACCTTCTTGTCTGTTGCGTCAATTTTCACTGTGGCCACCGTAGAACCTGTAACGCTAATTACTTGAAGCGTAAGACCATTGGCATTGGTAACATAAACAGTAGTTCCACTAACGCTAATTGATATTTCCTGCGGCTGCGGTTGTTCGACATCAATGGCTGGCATCTCTGTTTCCGCTGCAAATGCGGGCGTGAAATTCAGCGTAAGTGCCGTTATGGAGAGTATGAGTAGTCTTCTTATCATTATTCTTCCGATTTTATAGTTTGCTGCAAAGATAGTGAATTTTATTGTATCCGCCAATTTTTTTCAGATTTTTTAAACATTCACACATCAAAGACTGCCATCTCATCGGCTAAATGGGTGTTTGGAAATATTTTTTGAGCCTCTTTGAGTAGCACTGTCTCGTCTTGGTATCGCTTCGAGAAGTGTCCTATTATTAACTGCTTCACTCCTGCATCACGTGCTACTTTTGCTGCATCAGAGGCAGTCGAATGACAATAAGTGTCAGCATGGTCTCTGTAGTCGTCAGCATAAGTACTCTCATGATAGAGTGTCGTAACTCCACCGAGCAGACAATGAAGCGTGGGAATATACTTTGTGTCGGAGCAATAAGCATAGCAGCGAGGCGAATCGGCAGGACGAGTCAAGCGGCTGTTTGGTATAACATTACCCTCGTCGGTAATCCAGTCTTGTCCGCTCTTAATATTGTTGATGTGGCTTACTGGAATGTGATATAAGTCTATCATCTCACGTCGAATGTGGGGCAGAGCAGGCTTTTCACGGAACAAATACCCGCAACAAGGAACTCGGTGCTCCAATGGAACTGTCTCTACGGTCAAACTACGGTCCTCGTAGATTATGATGTTCTTTGTCGTGTCAACGGCATGAAACTCCACCTCATATTCTAGTCCTTGACAGAACAACTGCATCTGGGCGTCAAGCATCGGTCCAAGTTCTTTCGGAGCATAGACATGAAGCGGCTGAGTTCTTCCAAGCAGCCCCAGACTCGAAATCAGCCCTATCAGTCCAAAGCAATGATCGCCGTGCAGATGGGTTATGAAGATGTGATGAAGATTGTTGAAGCAGAGCTTCGACCTGCGAAGCTGTATCTGCGTACCCTCACCACAATCTATCATGAAGAGCTTACCCTTCAGCTCTACCACTTGCGACGAAGCGAAGTGGCGCAGCGTCGGAGTGGCACTTCCACATCCTAATATATGTACGCGAAATGGTAACATTTTTATTCGGCCTGCTCCTTCTTTCGCTGGTAACGCATAGTGTCTAGCTTGTTACAATACACAAGCGAGTCTTCCGAAAGATATTCCACCATAAACGAGTCGGTCTCCTCGAAGTCAAAGCCTCCCTCGCGTGTCTGGGTGATTACGAGCTTACCGTTCCAAAAACGCCACGAGTGATAGATGTATGACTCTTGGTTTATGCTCTCAGCAATGCCACCTTCCTTCAGGCGAATGCCAACTTTGCCTTGTCCGCTAAGCGGGTCGTCCATCACCCACTCGCCAAGCATAAGCGACTCATTTACCACCATAGTAGCTTGCTTCTTGTCCTTCGTGAGCATCATCACAACGCGGTCACCAGTCTGTGGATTGCCAAACACCATATTCTCCTCCTCAGCTGGAGAGATGTCTATATAAATTGTGTCTCCACTATCGGCCAGCATTGTCAGCCTTGACCCATTCTTGCCGTAGCAGAGACCATAGGTGGTATGGTCTCGCATATAATCAGGACGCTGGGTTACAGTATCACCGTACATGGGAGCCTGTGGCTCGTTGCTGTTTCCTCCACAACCAATGCACCCAGTTAGGGTGAGGGCAAACAGCACTGAAATGATTGCTTTTGCTTTCATATATAGTTTTATTAGTTGTTATCATTTATCGTCTTCTAAGTCCGATGGTTCCACGTTTGTTTCTCAGGTAGAGCGAGTCAGGGCCGATCTGCTCCACATCGAAAGTGTCACTTGAGAGTACCAACTTCCCGTTGCATATAGACCAGCTGACATAGGGACGAGGTTCACTGACATTAGAGACAACACTTCCATCCTCGTTCAGCTCTATGGATCGCTGCAAGTCGCTCCATTTGCCCATCATCGAAGTGATGTTGATAATTCTTGTTGCCACAGGTTCATCCTTGTCATGACTGGCTATCACTGCCAACTTATCACCGACATTGAGTCCACCCTGAGCGTCATTCTCGTAGGCAAAAGTCATGGTGTCACCCCTTTCCGAAATCAGTTCTAGGGTGTGCATCGCTGTGTTTACTCCACATTGTCCGTAGATTGTGGTATCGACAATCACTTCTTCGGGCATAGCCACAGTGTCGGTGTCGGATTCCACATCACCTACACGTTGTGTTTTGCCTTTGTTTTCGCATCCAGTCAGCATCACTGCGCCGGCCAGAGCCAGAAAGAGCAGTCTTTTCATTCTTTTTCTTTGGCTTTTGCTTCGTTCCATAGAGCATCCATCTCGCTAAGCGTCATATCCTTGAGAGGCTTGCCCATGCGGATGCTATGCTCCTCGATATAGTTGAAGCGGTTGATAAATTTTCGGTTGGTCTTCTCAAGGGCCGTATCTGGATTAAGATGGTAGAGCCGCCCAGCATTAATTACACTGAAAAGGAAGTCGCCAAGCTCTGACTCCGAGCGTTCTTTGTCTTCCTTTTTCAACTCAGCCTCTAGTTCACCGAGTTCTTCGCGAACCTTCCCCCATACATCACCACGGTCTTCCCAATCGAAGCCCACATTGCGGGCTTTGTCCTGTATGCGATAGGCCTTGATGAGAGCAGGCAATGCGTCAGGTACTCCGCTAAGCACTCGTTTGTTGCCGTCTTTCTCCTTCAGTTTTATCTGTTCCCAGTTCTCACAAACTTTCTGGGCATTCTCGGCCTCCACAGTGCCATAAACGTGGGGATGGCGGAAAATCAGCTTGTCACAGAGTTTATGGCAAACGTCGGCAACATCAAACTCACCTTTTTCCTCGCCTATCTTTGCATAGAAGCAGACGTGGAGCAACACATCGCCAAGCTCCTTGCATATCTCCTTTTGGTCGTCCTTAAGCAAGGCATCACTCAGTTCGAAGGTCTCCTCTATTGTGTTCGGGCGAAGGCTCTCGTTTGTCTGTTTGCGATCCCACGGACAATCTTTCCTGAGCCGATCGAGCACATCAAGCAGCCTACCAAAGGCCTCCATCTTCTCTTCTCTTGTATGCATCTTTCTCTTTTTTCGGGCAAAAGTACAAATAATAATCGGTACAGACAAGAATAAAGTGGGAAAAAATTTACCAGCAACTGAAAAAATGATGAGAAAAGAGCGTTACTATTCAAAAAGTTTTGTAAATTTGCATCCGAAATTATAAACCTAAAGCGATTAGATTATGGATACAACGCAGATTTTGAAGCCATACGTCATTGGTTTGGACCTAGGAGGTACAAACTCGGTGTTTGGCATAGTTGACAGCCGTGGAGACATCAAAGCCACCACTGCAATCAAGACACAGGGATACGACAACGTTGACGACTATGTAAAAGCAGCGGTGGATGCCCTGCAAATCATCATCGACCAAGTAGGAGGCATCGACAAGATAAAGGCGATGGGCATAGGAGCACCCAATGGCAACTACTACAGCGGCACCATTGAGTTTGCGCCAAACCTTTCGTGGGGACACAACGGAGTGGTTCCATTGGCAAAGCTTTTCAGCGATAAACTCGGTATTCCAGTGGCACTGACCAACGATGCCAATGCTGCCGCCATCGGAGAGATGACCTACGGAGTGGCGCGAGGAATGAAAAACTTCATAATGATAACACTCGGGACTGGCGTCGGGTCTGGTATCGTCGTAAATGGACAGATGGTGTATGGAAGTGACGGCTTTGCAGGTGAGCTGGGCCACTGCATAGTGGAAAAAGACGGCAGAACATGTGGATGCGGCAGAAACGGATGTCTCGAAACCTACTGCTCAGCCACAGGTGTGGCACGTACAGCAAGAGAATTTCTCGGAAAGAGCAAAGAACCATCACTGCTGAGAGAACTCGACCCTGAGAAAATCACATCGCTTGATGTTTCAATAGCAGCAGGTAAAGGCGACAAAATGGCAAAAGAAATCTATGAATACACGGGAGAGATACTTGGGCGCGCTTGTGCCGATTTCACCAACTTCTGCTCGCCAGAGGCTTATGTATTCTTCGGAGGACTCACAAAAGCTGGCGACCTGCTTATGGAACCAATTAAGAGAGCCTACGAAGCCAACGTACTGAAGATTTACCGAGGAAAAGCACAATTCCTCGTTTCAGGTCTTGAAGGAAGCTCGGCCGCAGTGCTTGGAGCATCTGCCGTGGGTTGGGATATACAATAAGCCCAAACACCCTGACAGACGATCATTCCCCTATATTATAAAAAGGAATAACACAGAGAAAATGAGACGCTTTGCATTTAAGATGAAACTGAAACCAGGCTGCGAGCGTGAATATGAGAAACGCCATGCAGCCATCTGGCCAGAACTCAAGCAGATGATAAAGGATCAAGGAGTAAGCGACTACTCTATCTTCTGGGACAAGGAGACAAATCTGCTCTTTGCCGTACAGAAGTGCGACAAGGATACAAACAGCCAAGACACGACAAACGTTGACCCAGTAACACAACGGTGGTGGGACATGATGGCCGACATAATGGAGGTGAACCCCGACAACAGCCCCGTTAGCATTCCCCTTGAGGAACTATTCCACATGGACTGATAAAAAGCCGATGAAGCAACTGCCACCAGAATTTGCCGAGCGAACCCAAAAGCTAATGGGTAAAGAACTCTACAGCCGCTATGTGGAAGCTCTGAGAGATGAACCACCGGCAAGCATCCGCGTCAATCCGCTGAAATGGCAGACTGACGAAGGACGACGAGTGGTATGGTGTCCTGAAGGACGCTATCTGGAGAGCAGACCACAATTTACCCTCGACCCTCGTTTCCATGCAGGAGCCTATTACGTACAAGAAGCATCGTCGATGTTTCTGACCCATGTACTGCGCCACACAGTTCAACAGCCTGTAAGAATGCTCGACCTCTGTGCTGCTCCAGGAGGCAAAACAACAGCAGCAAGGACAGTTCTGCCTGATGAATCGCTGCTTTTTTGCAACGAGCCAAACGGAAAAAGAGCACAAATTCTGCTGGAAAACGTACAGAAATTCGGCCATGAAGGAATAGTAGTAACCCAAAACTGGCCCATCGACTTCCAAAGGGCAGGAATGACATTCGACGTAATCTTAGCCGACGTACCATGCTCTGGCGAAGGAATGTTCAGGAAAGACGAAGGGGCAATCAACGAATGGAGCATAACCAATGTGAAGATGTGCCGCCAGAGACAGCGGGAAATCATTAGAGACATCTGGCCATGCCTCAAGCAGGGAGGATTGATTGTATATTCTACCTGCACGCTCAACACGGAGGAGAACGAGGAAAACGTTGAATGGATTGCTTCAGAACTTGGGGCTGAATTTATTGAAATTCCGACAGATAAGGAGTGGAATATCACTGGTTCTCTGCTTAATGGTTTCCACTCACCCGTCTATCGTTTCATACCAGGACTTACTGAAGGTGAAGGACTGTTTATGGCTGTGCTTAGAAAGACTGCCGACACACCAAAAGTCAAACAGCGCGACTGGCGGAAGATGCTTAAAGTGCTGGCCGAAGGCATAGATCCACCAACGCGGAAGGGCAATAGTATCATTCCAAGCCATGCCGAAGCTCTAAGTAGAAAGCTCGACAGAAATAAGTATCCAATGGCTGAACTCACCAAAGAACAAGCTCTGGCTTATCTACGGAAAGAGAGCATCACATTGACCACTGACACTCCAAAAGGATACGTAGTGGTATGCTATGACGGACTGCCGCTTGGATTTGTAAAAAACATCGGAACAAGAGCCAATAACCTATACCCCGCAAACTGGAAAATCAGACTTCAATGAGACAATACTTAGATTTGCTAAACAGAATAATGACCGAAGGCGTGGAGAAATCCGACCGTACTGGAACTGGCACCAAAAGTGTCTTCGGACATCAAATGCGCTTCAATCTCAGCGACGGATTTCCTCTGCTGACAACAAAGAAGCTACACCTGAAGTCAATCATCTACGAACTGCTATGGTTTCTCAGAGGCGACACAAACATAAAATATCTGAAAGAACACGGAGTAAGCATCTGGGACGAATGGGCTGATGAAAACGGAGAATTGGGGCCTGTCTATGGACAACAGTGGCGTTCATGGCCAGACTATCAGGGAGGCACAATAGACCAAATCTCTCAAGTCATCGACCTAATAAAGCATCACCCCGACTCCCGACGCATGGTGGTAACGGCATGGAACCCAGCTGAAATCAGTCAAATGGCATTACCACCCTGCCACTGCCTATTCCAATTCTACGTGGCCAACGGAAAACTATCGCTCCAACTATATCAGCGTTCTGCTGACACCTTTCTTGGAGTGCCTTTCAATATCGCTTCCTATGCCCTGCTATTACTCATGATGGCGCAGACTTGTGGATTGGAGGCTGGAGAGTTCATTCATACTACTGGCGACACACACCTCTACCTAAACCACTTGGAGCAAGCCAAGCTACAACTCTCGCGAGAACCACGTAAACTGCCAACCATGCGGCTGAACCCCGATGTGGAAAGCATCTTCGACTTCAAATACGAAGACTTCGCACTTGAGAACTACAACCCATGGCCTCACATCAAAGCAGAAGTATCAGTATGAAAATAAGCATAATAGCAGCGGTGGCAAAAAATCGCGCCATAGGTTTCGAAAACCATCTAATCTACTGGTTGCCTAACGACTTGAAGAGATTTAAGGCACTCACCACTGGCCACACCATCATCATGGGCCGCCACACATTTGAGTCGCTTCCCAAAGGAGCATTGCCCAATAGGCGAAACATAGTGATCTCAAGGACAATGACCACAGCTGAAGGATGCGAGGTATATAAATCACTTGACGCAGCACTTTCCGCCATAGGCCAGACAAACGATGAAGAGGTTTACATTATCGGTGGAGCAAGTGTCTATGCTGAAGCTATGGAAAAGGCCGACCGTCTATGTCTCACGGAAGTAGATGACACACCTGAAAAGGCTGACACATTCTTCCCACCCTACGACGACTGGCATGAAACGTGGAGAGAACACCATGAGCGGGATGACCGACATTTGTTCAACTACGATTTTGTGGAATATATTAAATAACTTATTAAATAATTAAAGATTATGGATTTATCAGGAAGAAGAGAAAGCTCCAACGTCGAAGACCGTCGGCGAATGAGCACAGGAGGAAAAGTGGGAATTGGAGCCATTCTGCTGGCTGCTGCTATGGCTTACTTCACAGGCGGTGATGTCCTGCAAGCCGTGGTTCAAACAGCAACCCAGGCTCAAGTTACCGAACAGACTGACAGAGAGTTTACTGCCGAAGAAGAAGAATACGCCACATTTTCAAAGCAGATTTTGGCTTCTACGGAAGACGTTTGGACAGAGATATTCAAAGAGCAGGGAGCAACTTACGAATATCCTAAGATGGTGCTCTTCACTAGTGCCGTCAGCACTGGTTGTGGAAATGCTTCTGCCAATGTGGGCCCATTCTATTGCTCAGCAGACCAATCGCTCTATATCGACCTTTCGTTCTTTAATGTAATGGACCAACAATTAGGCGCAAAAGGTGAACTTTCAAGAGCTTATGTGATTGCACACGAAGTGGGACATCACGTAGAATATCTTACTGGCCGTCTTACCAAGACTCACCAGCAGATGCAAGGTCTAAGCAAAGAAAAGGCCAACCAACTGAGTGTACGTTTGGAACTTCTGGCTGACTACTACGCTGGTGTTTGGGCCAAGCATGAGGGCGACAAGTTCTCATCGTTCACCGACAAAGAGCTTGAACAAGCCATTCAGTGTGCCCAAGTAATTGGTGATGACTATCTGCAAAAACGTGCAGGTCAAGGAGTCAATGAGGAATCATTCACACACGGTTCATCTGCCCAGCGCATGAAATGGTTTAAGAAGGGATACACCAGAGGCGACATGAGCGGAGGCACAACCTTTAGCATTGATTATGACGACCTATAAGATGATTGCGCTCTTGCTGATGGTTTGCACTACAGCAGGGGCGCAAACTTTCGACAAATGCTTTGAGGACAAGACCTTGCGCCTTGACTACACATTCTCTGGCGACGCAAAAGAGCAGAAGATTTATCTTGACCAGCTGAGTGTTTCTCCCAGATGGTATGGCAAACGTACCCGTCTGGCAGAACTCCCTGTGGAAGGCAACGGACAAGTAACAGTGAGAAGCCACAAGACTGGCAAGGTAATCTATCGCAACTCTTTCTCAACGCTTTTTCAGGAGTGGCTTTCCTACCCTGAAGCACAGACTGTGAGCCGCTCATTTGAGAATGTGTTTCTCGTACCAATGCCCAAAGACACTGTTGACATAACTGTTGACCTGCGTTCCAACCGTCGTGAAGTGATGACATCACTGACCCACACTGTTGCACCTTCAGACATTCTGATAAGAAAAATAGGATACGACAGAAAGACACCAACAGAAGTGCTTCAACAGGCAGCAGACACTAATCGGTGCATTCACATTGCTTATGTTGCTGAAGGGTATCAAGAGCAGGAGATGCCAACATTCATTGCCGATGCAAAAGTGGCAATGGAGGCTATGTTTGCCCATGAGCCATTCAAGAGTCTGCGAAACCGCTTCCACATTGTGGCTGTGAAGTCTCCATCAGAAGACAGTGGAGCAAGTGAGCCTGGCAAGGGGATATGGAAACGAACTGCCCTCAGTTCACATTACGATACATTCTACTCTGAACGCTATCTGACAACACTTCACCTGAAAGACCTGCACAACTGGCTTGCTGGCATTCCATACGAACACATAATTGTGCTGGTGAACTCTGAACGCTATGGAGGAGGAGGAATACTGAACTCCTACAACCTTACGGCAACACACCACAACCGCTACAAGCCAGTGGTGGTGCATGAGTTTGGCCACAGCTTTGCAGGGCTGGCTGATGAATATTCTTATGATACTGAGGAGTTGCCGATGTATCCAAAAGACATTGAGCCTTGGGAGCGCAACATAACAACCCTCAAAGACTTTCATGGGAAATGGGAAGGAATGATAAAAAAAGGAACACCTGTTCCGACACCACTCACAAAAGACTCCACTCTGATAGGAGCATACGAGGGAGCGGGCTACTCTCTTCATGGAGTGTATCGTCCTACCCCTGACTGCCGAATGAGGACTAATGAAAACCCAGAGTTCTGTCCTGTTTGCAGAGAAGCACTTACTCAGCTCATCCGCTTCTACACAGATTGAATCTCTCGGAGAGGCTGCATCACAAATTCTCTCTCCAACATACGCGGATGAGGAATGATGAGGTCGGGATCATTGACTTGCAAGTCATCATAAAGCAGGATGTCGATGTCTATTGTTCGGTCAGTGTAATGCCCATCCTTAGTTTTGTGACGACGTCCCATGTTGTGCTCAATCAGCTGAGTTGTCTCAAGCAATTCTCTAGGGGTGAGTGTTGTTTCCACAGCAACAACAGCATTTAGGAAAAGATGTTCTGACTCAAATCCCCATGGTTTTGATTCATAGAAAGAAGATTGGCGCGTGATGTTGCCAATCTTCTTCTTTATCAGTCTGATGGCTTTCTCCAAGTGAGCCTTAGTGTCACCAAGATTGGAGCCAAGCCCAAGAAATGCAGTGTGTTTAGTCATCGAGCACGAGCAGAGCATCACCATAGCATCCGAACTTGTATCCATGCTCAATGGCTTTCTGATAGGCTTCCATCACAAGTTCATAGCCACCAAAGGCACAGGCAGTCATCAGCATTGATGATTCTGGGTGGTAGAAGTTGGTGATGAGAGAGTTGCAGAGCTGGATGTTGTATGGCGGGAAAATGAATTTGTTGGTCCATCCGTCATATTCCTTCAAGAGTCCGTCTGTTCCAACAGCAGTCTCAGTGGCCCGCATGGTGCTTACTCCTACTGAGCAGAGACGGTTTCCATTGATTTTGGTGTTGTTGGCAATGTCGCAGGCTTCCTTGCCTATTCTCATTTTCTCACTGCCCATCTTGTGCTTTGTGAGGTCTTCCACCTCTATTTGCTCGAAGTTGCCGAGTCCTGAATGAATGGTGATGAAGGCCATGTTGATGCCTTTTATCTCCATGCGCTTCATGAGTTCTCTGCTGAAGTGAAGTCCTGTTGATGGTGCTGTTACAGCTCCTTCATTGCGGGCATAGATGGTTTGGAAGTCTTCATAATCTTCCTCACGTGGTTGACGTCTTTCAAGGATGTAACGCGGCAGAGGAGCTTCTCCAAGTTTAAACAACTCACGTTTGAACTCATCATGAGGACAATCATAGAGGAAACGTAGTGTGCGACCTCTGCTAGTGGTATTGTCTATCACTTCAGCCACCATGGGGCCATCATCTTGGAAGAAGAGTTTGTTTCCAATTCTGATTTTTCGTGCTGGTTCTACAAGTACATCCCAGAGGCGGAACTCCTCGTTGAGTTCTCTGAGGAGGAACACTTCTATCTTTGCGTCTGTTTTTTCTTTTTTCCCATAAAGTCTTGCTGGGAATACTTTAGTGTCGTTGAAGATAAATGCGTCGTTCTCGTCGAAGTAGCCAAGAATGTCTCTGAAGTCAAGATATTCTCCTTCTATTGGCTCTCCTTTGTCATCATGCTTGTAAAGCTCTATCTGCCCACTTTTTCTGTGAGCCACCATCAGGCGACATTCATCTCTGTGCTGAGGTGGATAGAGTGCGATGTTCTCATCTGGCAGTTTAAACCTGAATTGTGATAACTTCATGCTTTATCTTTGTTTTATATTTTTCTGAACGTTGTGTGAATGGTGATTATCAGTTGGCCAGAGCATTGTCGAGCCATTCTGGGAAGGCTTCAAGCTGTATGCATTTGTCTTGTGTGATGTCTCCCACTCTTGTGCGGCGCAGTGCTGTGAGATGTGCTCCACTGGCTAATTCCTTGCCAATGTCTCTGGCTAGAGAGCGTATGTATGTGCCTTTTCCACACACCACGCGGATGTCCATCTGCATTGTTTCCTTGTCAAATCGTGTGAGCTCGATGCTGTCTATGTGTATGGCTTTTGCAGCCAGCTGTGGCTCATCTCCCTTTCTCATCAGCTTGTAGGCTCTGTCGCCTCCTATCTTGCAGGCTGAATATGATGGTGGCACTTGGGTGATTTCTCCCTGAAACTTCTTCAGAGTGTCGCGCACCATGTCCTCGTTGATGTGTTCTGTTGGGAATGTGGCATCAATGGGGTGCTCCAGGTCAAAGCTGGCAGTGGTGGAGCCGAGTTGCAGTGTTGCTGTGTATTCCTTTGTGTGCTGTTGAAACTCTTCTATGCGTTTGGTGAATTTTCCAGTGAGGAGAATCAACACACCTGTGGCAAGAGGGTCGAGAGTGCCTGCATGTCCTATTTTCACTCTGTGTCCCAGCCGTCGTGTGAGTGTTCCTCTCACTCTGGCCAGTGCTCCAAAGCTCGACATTTGGTAGGGTTTGTCGATGGCGATAATCTCTCCAGCAGCAAAGTCTTTCATCAAGCAGAATGTGTGTTGTCAGGCAATGAGGTTGGTTGCAACGAGTATGGCTCCCACTATGGCACAATAGATGCCGAAGTAGATGAGTTTGCCTCGCTTTACTATTCCAATCATCCATTTGCAGGCCAGGCATCCACTGAGGAATGCTGCCACAAATCCCACCATGAGTGGTATGGTGTCTATGCCTCCGAATGCTTCTTCTCCACTCACTGCTTTCATCACATCGAGCAATGCTTCACCAAGAATGGGGGGGATTACCATGAGGAAAGAGAACTGTGCCAGCGACTCTTTTCTATTACCTAGTAGCAGTCCTGTGGCAATGGTGCTTCCAGACCTTGACAGTCCTGGCATTACTGCACATGCTTGTGCCAGACCAATGATGAATGCATCGCGCATTGATATTTTCTCTTTCTGACGCGGATGTGCATAGTAGGAGAAGGTGAGCAGCAGGGCTGTGAGCAGGAGCATCAGTCCCACTATGAGCAGTCCACTGCCAAAGACTTGTTCTACATACTCTTTGAAGAATACTCCGACGATGCCCACTGGTATCATTGAGATGAGGATATTGATGAAATACTTGGTCTCTTCGTTCATTTCACATTTGAAGAGTCCTTTCACTATCCACTCTATCTCTCCCCACAGCACAACGATGGTGCTGAGTACTGTTGCCACATGGACGAGAACGGTGAAGGTGAGGTTTTCAGCTCCATCAATGCCGAAGAAATGAGAGGCAATGACCAGATGGCCTGAGCTGCTCACTGGCAGATATTCTGTAAGACCTTGTATGATGCCAAGAATGAGAGCTTCAATCCAAGTCATGCCTCATCCTCCTTCTTTTCCTCGCTGATGGCTGTCTGACTGTCTTTTGGACGGCGAACCACTGCATAAATCATTGAAACATAACCAACGAGGCAAACCACTGGCGCCACTTTTATACGTCTGGCACTGAAGATTTCTGGGTTGAATGTTTCTGAGTCAGAGCTGGCTCCAGTCATCAGCAGCAGGCCTATGACTACTATTGCCATGCCTACTGCAAGGAGGATGAAGTTTACTTTGTCGAATGCAAAATTTCTTTTGTCCATTTCCTGTATTTATCTTTTTATTCCTGTTTTCTAATATTTGTAGAGCTCTCCTGCCTTCATACGCAGGAACTTGCCTACTGAGACATAGCTGCACACCGATGTGATGATTATTCCGAAGACGAGCACTGCTGCTGCTGTGGCTGCCAGCTCTTTCCATGTGAGGATATTGAGCAGATTGGTGTCGTTCTGATATAGCACCCACACAAGTGCTGCCAATACTCCTATGGCAATGAGTGCTGCAAGTATGCCCAGCAGTACTGCTCTTCTGACAAATGGCCTGCGGATGATGCTCCATGATGCACCCACCAGCTTCATGGTGTGGATGGAGAATCGGCGGGACAATACACTTAGTCTTACTGAATTGTTGATCAGTGAGAAGCAGATTATCAGCAGGAGGACAGCCAAGACCAGCATCACCACTGATGCCTTGCGGAGAGTGGAGTTCACTTGGTCCATCAAGTCTTCCATATAGGTTACTTCCGTGACCAGTGAGTCTTTCTTCAGTTCGCTCTCTATCCATTTGAGTGAGTCGCGGTTGGCATATTCACTCTTCAGCTGTACTTCAAGTGAAGCGGGGAATGGGTTTACTCCTTCAAGAAACTCGCTTGGGTCTGCTCCCATAGCTTTTGTCTGCTCTTTCAGGGCTTCATCCTTGCCCACATAGTCAACACTTCTGGCGTATGGAGTGTGCCATAGGTTGCGGCACATCTTGTGGCCATCGTTTACAGAGGCATTCTCATTGAGGATTACCGTGACTATCAGGTTTTCCCTCACATATCTAGACAGCTGCCTTGCAGTGAGGCTCGACATGACCATCAGCCCCAGCAGTATCAGCACCAGTGATGTGCTTATGCAGAGGGTGATGTTTTGCATTGTGTGCCTGTTCTTAGGCATCTTCTCATGCTTTGCCATTTGTGCAGCTTTTCTCTCTAATTGGCTCTAAAACCGCGCAAAGTTAATCATTTTTCTCCGTTTATGCAAGTTTTTCACTCTTTTTCTATTATTTAACGTTTTGCTGTGATGTCTGTATGCTCTTTTATCTTGCCGTCGGCTGTTGCTGCTTCCACTCTGATTTTGCCTTCACCCTTTGCTTCCACCACCACTACCAGCTCGCCATTGAAGAGCTGCATGGTGGGCTGGGTGAAGGGTTCAAGAGATGTGGCATCGCCATTGCAAGCAGCCTTGAACTCTCCTGCCCCACTCACTGTGAACTTCAGCTGATGGCTGGCTGTGGGGCATAGTGTGCCATTCTTGTCTGCCATCTTTACTGTGATGAATGAGAGGTCGTTGCCGTTGGCTGATATCTGTTTTCTGTCTGGCTCAAGTATCAGATGGTGAGGCTTGCCTGCTGTCCTTACTGTCTGTTCTCCCTGCTTGTTGCCGTGCTCGTCATACACCACCACTTTCAGTTCTCCTGGCTCATACTTCACATTGTTCCACCTCAGTCTGTAACGGTCGAGATGGGAGTCTTTCTGCTTAGATATTTTTCCCTGCGACTTTCCATTCAAGAAGAGTTCTGCCGTCGGCCAGTCTGTATAACAATATACAGGTGTTACTTCTCCTTCCCTGCCTTTCCAGTTCCAATGGGGCAAGAGATGTATGGTATGGGCATCTTTGCGCCAATGACTTCTGTATAACCAATATCGGTCTTTGGGCAGTCCTGCAAGGTCGAATATGCCAAAGTAGCTGCTTCTGGATGGCCAATACTCATCGTAGGGTGATGGTTCTCCGAGATAGTCAAACCCTGTCCATACAAACTCCCCTATGGTCCACTCTCTGTCGTCCTGCATCTTCCAGTCATCATCTGGCAGATTGCTCCATGAGCAGCACTCAGTGTCGTAGCTGGAGCATTGGCCATCACTGTAGGCTTTCGACTTATGTTCTACTACAGGAAACTTATACACTCCTCTTGAACTCACCGTAGATGCTGTCTCACTGCCAAGCAACATGCCCTGCCTGAGTTTGGGAAAGAGAGGGTCGTAGAGATGCACTCTGTAGTTGAATCCAGGCACATCCACCTCACTGGCCAAGCCTCCACTGATGGCTCCATCTGCTTTGTCCATGCCCACTGTAACTGGTCTTGTGGGGTCAAGCTTGTGGCACAATTCCACCAGCTCGCGTGCCTCTCTGGCTCCCTCTGGCTTCCACTGCTCTGGTATCTCATTGCCCATCGACCACATCACTATTGAGGGATGGTTGCGGTGGTTGAGTATCAGGTTTTCCACATCCTTGAGATGCCACTCATCCCAAAACCTGTTGTAGCCATTCTTCACCTTTGCCTGCTTCCAACCGTCAAAGCTCTCTGCCATCACCATCATGCCCATAGAGTCGCACACCTCCATCTGCATGGTGGAAGGCATGTTGTGGGCTGTCCTGATAGCATCGCAACCCATATCCTTCAGAAGTCTCACCTGCCTCTCTATTGCTGCACGATTTACTGCTGCACCAAGTGGTCCTAAGTCATGATGAAGGCACACTCCCTTGAACTTTCTGCTCACTCCATTGAGCTGAAAACCATGTTCGCGAGAGCAGCTGATTGTGCGTATGCCCATCTTGGTGGTTTGCTCGTCCACCTTTTTATTATTTACATATACGCGTGTACGTACCTTATATAAATAAGGGGTTTCTGGGCTCCACAGCTTTGGATGGTGGATGGTGATAGAGTGATGGGCTGTGCCGTCATCCTCAACATCACTGTGGGCAGAACCCACTGTATGGCCCTTATGGTCTATAATATCAGTCTCGGCTGCAACTATCTTATTGCTGTCTGCCCCCTTTACCTGTGTATCTACACACACCACTGCCTTTGTTGAATCAGCCTCTGTTGTGCGAACACACACTCCCCATGGGTCAGCATGTGTCATTCCTCCCATCACCAGTCTCACAGGCCTGTAAAGCCCACCACCAGGATACCATCGGCTGCTCTCATTGAGATTTTTCAGCCTAACCTCCACTTGCAGCTTCTGACGATTGCGCAAGAATGGAGTGAGATTGATTCTGAAAGCATTGTATCCATAAGCCCATCTGCCAGCCTCACTGCCATTCACATAGACCACTGGCTCGCTCATGGCTCCATCAAACATCAGCTCTGCCCACTCAAAGCCTTCAGGCACACTCAGTTCAGTCTTATAGATGCCCTCCCCTATCCAAGGCAATGCTCCACTTCTGCCGCTCTTCTCTGTGGCTTTCTGCTCGCCATTCTCCTTTATGGCCACCTTTTGCAAGTCCCACTTCTTGTCGAAAGGCCCACTGATGGCCCAGTCATGAGGCACTCTCACCTGCTCCCACTGCTTGCCATCTCTGGAGAACTGCCATCCCTCATCCAGCTCTCTCTCCACTCTCTGTGCTCCCGCAAACTGTGCTGCAAGCAGCATTGCAATCATCAAATACAGATGTTTCATAATCTCCACCGTGTAATAATGTTTTTAATCCTTATCGAATACAAAGTTACTAAAAATAATCGACATAACAAAGTATTTGAAGACTTTTTTCACATTGTTATCGCGCACGCACAAAAAAAGCACAAAAAAATTGGAAAAACTTTTGTGCGTTTCAAAAATAATGTTTAACTTTGCACACGTTATCCTGAAAACAATCTTTTTACCTTAAATGGGTAAACTAATACCTATTGAAAAAGCGGTTGCCTGTGAAGGTGGCCGCTCTTTTTTTTATTTCATTTTCTCAGACTACCCCAGAAAAAATGTTACTTTTGATAATTTTGTTACTTCTTTTTTAATTTAGACAGGATTTACAAGATTTACAAGATTTTTCTTCTTGTCAATCCTGTTAATCCTGTCTAAAAACACTTCAAAACTACCCCACGAAAAATGTTACTTTTGATAATTTTGTTACTTCTTTTTTAATTTAGACAGGATTTACAAGATTTACAAGATTTTTTTCTTCTTGTTAATCCTGTTAATCCTGTCTAAAAAAAAATACTCAAGCCCTCGTCCAATGGCCTTCTGTTGTCCTTGATATCACTCCTTTGCGCTCAAGGCGATAGAGGGTTTCACGAAGATTTACTGTGGATTCTCCTGACAGCCAACGCTCTAGAAGAATGTCGTCCATTGTGAACTCATGAGGCAAACGACTTATCAGCCTGCTCCACTTGTTGCTGCCATTCTGACTGCGGAAGGTGAGAGGATTTCTCCTGCGGAAAACTTCCTCATCACCAAAGAAGTCCCAATGGCAATAGAGACTGTAGCGGGCTATGAAGTCGGTGAAGTCTGTTACAGTCTTGTCCTCCACCTCATCATTCAGCAGATAGGCCACCAGTCCTGCCCTGAAGGCCATCACTCCGCAACGCTTGTAGTCATCATTGATACATAGTGTCTCCACATTCTCACCTGCCATGCTGAGCTTCTCCACCATACTGTCGCAGAAGGATTGCACTGTGGCCGTAACATTTGGCAGCTCATAGAACTTCTCCTCGCCATTGCCATAACTCATCATCCTTTGGATAACCTCATCCACCTGCTTGCGCTCCTCATCAGTCCAATGGTCATGGGTGGGGAAGCCTACGGCAAACTCATTCTGCATCACAGGAAGGAGAAACCTGGTGGTGAGGCCATTGGTGGTGTTGCCATCAAAGAACTTCACATAGGCATCAGGAGTGCCAAGAGTGAGCTGGTTGTAGTAAGCATTAGGCCTGATGGCCAGACAGTCGTCATTGGCATAATCATTGCCCACTTCATCATTGTCAAAGGCATTTCTGAGAAAGTCGGACATCTCTGCCCAAGAGCCTCCTTTCTGTGAGCGGTTCATAGTGTCAATCTCTGGGCTGATGCAATATACATGAAGTCCTTCAGCATTTGCCAACATGGTATAGAGGGCTTGAAGAGAACGGGAGGGACTGACTATTCGGATTACTCCCTTAAACTTTGCTGGCTTGTTGCCATCAGAAACACTCCTGCGCTTGTCCTTATAATCCTGTTGCAACGATCTTGCTGTTTTGTCCTCATCTCTTATTGCCTTCATCACCACCTTGTCGAGGTCGGATATGAAGCTCTTGTTGGATGACTGTGAGCCAATCACTCCCACAAGGAATGTAGGGCTCTGCTCTCTGCCGTCAATATAGATGCTGCGGGCACTGGTGGCCAATGTGCCAAGCATAGGCAACAGAGCCACACTGGCCTGCTTCCAATACTTCTTAGGAGTCTCCTTCAGCAGCAGCTCCATATTGGCTGGCAGATGTTCAGGCAGGTCTGGCTCACTGCATATCTCGTCGCCATGAATGTTCAGATTATACTTCTCTTTCAGCTCACTCATCAGCTTTGAGAGTCTGCCCGCACCACTCTGCTGCACTGCCTTGCAAGCCCAAGAGGCAATGCTCTCTGCCTCCTGCTTAGTCTCGGTTATCACCCTAAGAGTGTCAACCATCAGCTGGCTCCTGAAGCCAAACAGAGAAGCAAAGTCAATATACATAAGCAGTGAAGTCTCATGCCTCTTTCCCACAGGCACTGTGCCATCCTCAAAGCCACGACCCTTGATCCAGTCCTCCTGCATCCTCTTAAGCATGTCAAGGTCTTTCAGAGGCTCGTGCACGAATGGGTTGCCAGTATCCAATATCCTCACAATCTCCTGAGGCTCATACTCGCCAAAGAGCTTCCCCTCATTTATATATAAGGTATCGTCGGGCCCACAAAGGAAAGTAGCCCTGGAATAGTTGTAGGTGCTGCGGTCTTGATGCTCCTTCTCCACCTGAAGCTCCTCATACAGCCGCAACTGCTCCTGCCTGATAGACTTGTAACCATCTATCCTGAACACCATTTTCAGAGCCTTGCTCGGTGAGAGAAAGCTCCAAGCCAGAGGAGACTCCTCCAGTGAGCCATACTTCTCGGCAACAATCTTGCTGATGCGTTTCCACTCCTGCTGGCCATCCACCTTGTCGATGTCAAGAGAGATCAGAGGAGTAAGTCCTGTAGTAGTCTTGTCAGTCCGATAGAGGCTGCACATCTTTTTCTCCCCAGTCTGTTTGTCTGTTGTATATCCCTCACTGAATCCAGCAGCAGAGAAGCAAGCGTAGGCACACTTCTTCTTATGCTCCTCATTCTTAGTCTCCCTATACAGCCTTACATGCTGTTCGTTCTCTCCAAGCACCTGCAAGAGATGCTCCATGTCCTTTACTACCACACCCTTGCTCATATCCACGTCGTAGATGGAATGGGTGTTTACGATAAAACCATACTGTTTCATTGTATTTAATTTTTATAGGTTAATAATTGAGAGAGGAGCAAAGGGGGGATTGTCTGCCCCCCTGCTGCTCCTTTTTTACTTTCAGCCAATCACTTTTGCGATGACCGCAAGTTTGTAGGCTCTTTCGAGCAAGTTGTCAAGGTGTTCAATGTCTCCATCCTCCAGTTCGTCTCTCTCGAACTCAAGTTTGGAAATGGCTGCAGCTCTTTGGTCCAAGCTGATCTTGCCATTTTTCCATTCACACTCCACGTCTTGGATGGCATCCATATTGTCTGCCAATCCTTCTTTTCTTTCCTTTGCCCTCTTGTCAAGGAGCAATCTGACTTCATTGAGAAGTCTCGCTTTTAATACTTTTTTCATAATAATTAAATAAA
>Ga0181612_182607_pt1 | contig 23252 bp, 20 predicted proteins | sample HoacroProtozoa21_FD_119630 | JGI IMG/M metagenome (GOLD analysis project Ga0181612, IMG submission 119630) | Hoatzin crop microbial communities from Cojedes, Venezuel. Combined Assembly of Gp0051906, Gp0051904, Gp0051908
AACTTGTTTGCATGAGTACCTGAAGCCCTTTATTCCTCTGCTCTCCGCCATTGTGACAGTTGTAGAAAAGCATATGCTTGTTTTTGGTAGAATTAGCAAATTAGTGGATGAAGGGAGTGCAACAGATGTAATATAGCTGCATCTTAGGAAAGTGTTCGATACAAAAGCTTACTCCAAAATTAATTCCCACTGGGCTCAGATGAAAAGCTGGTTGCCAGGTCTCCAATAAAAGGAATGCATAAACAGCAGCAGGCTGTGCTGAGGCAGCGACGCTGGGCTGCTGTGGGGCTGGAGTCAGGACTGGTGCTTCCCACCCCATGCCCCAGTGAGTCAGCAGATGGCATAAACCCCAGAAGGTCAAATAGGGGTTTGGAGCCCAGATACAGCCCAGAGGGCACTCTTCTCTCTGCAAGCATGAAGTGGGATGGGAGGCTGCAAACTGACAGAGCTGACAGGGTTTTCAGGAGGTGTAACCCCACATGATGGTGCCTGAACTCGCCTGGCCCCCAAATGCCTTGCAGGAATTAAAAATGCCTGTGCAGCAGAAGCACAGGGGAGCTGGTCACCTGTGGCATGCAGCAGGAAAGTGCTAAAATGATGTGGAAAGTCTGCAATGTGAGGGGAGGCTTAAAGGATCTACCCACAACGACAGAGCAACCAGCTATTGGGTGGTGGAGGGAGGCGGATAAAATAGTGAGGAAAAGCGGGGTAGCACTGGCTGAATTCAATATATTTTTCCTCCTAATGGCTTTTTGTCAGAAATGGCATTGGTTTCATCAAATTTTAAACAAAAAATTTGGGAGAAATTTTTCATTGAAGAAATAGCATTTCAGAGAATGTTGGTGTTTCACTCTTAATTTTATGTAGAGAATTTTTCACTTATGTCAATATTTCACTCACTATTTCAAGCTGCTTTGCTACCACTACTGATGTCTGAGTAACACAGGGAATCATCAAAGGCTTTTTCTGGACCTCCAGAGACTGTCTAGTCCACCTCTCCCACAATATTCAATATGCTTTACATTATCACACATGCAATCTACACATTATGATCTAAGGTTTTTATTTCCTTTTGTAGACCATGTAGCATCCCTTTGGTGGCGAAACAAGTTGACACTTGTTAAATGCTGATGTCTTCAGTATTTTGCTATCTGTTTTCAGAGACCTAAAAATAGAAACAACAGTAACAATGCTGAAATTCTCACATGGTAATTTGAAAGCGTATTTGAAACCAGCTTTAAAACACCCTTCAGGGAAATCTTGAAGCTATTTGATTTCATTCTAATTAGGGACAAAACCAGGTGCTTTGAGGAGCCCAGGCTGCAACCCTGAGCTTGGAGGGGGAGCGAGTGGACTGGGACGCTGGGAAGCAGGCGCGAACCTGGGTGGACAGCAAGTGAGATACAATGCCTGGCTGGCGAGGAGCCCAGGCAATGTAAATTGAGCAACTGAAAAACTGCAGAGGAATTTGATGACGGAGACTAAATCCTGTGCAGAGAGAATGAGGGATCTCCTCCTGCGAAGGTGGTAGTGGTGGTGGGGAGTGTGTGCATGTGTGTTGTGGTTTTTTGATTCCTGCCCATGATAGTCACTGCAATGAGGTGTGTTTTAGAGATGAGGCAGTTTGGATGCTGCGAAGGTGCCAAGGCATAGTGGGGCTCTGAGCCCAGTGAGTGCTCTCCTGGGGAAGCAGACCCCTGCTGTCCTCATCAGTGTAAATACCTGTCCAGTGCTTTAAGTAAAGAGGAGAGAATTGTCATACTTCAAACAACTCAAAATTTTCAGTTTTAAACAGAGAGAAGCTGGGTGTATCTGCTTGGCAGCACTTCATTTCTGCTTTTCATGGGGTAAGTTCCCATCAGTCAGCTGCTCCCTTCACGGTAGTGGCTCCTGGGGGAAGTCAGCCCTCGCATTGCAGCAAGCTACTGCTGACCTGCTTGTGGAACAGACCTTGTTCCTGAGCAAGACATCAGCTAGAGCACCACTTCTAGTACACCTTACACAGAGAAGCAACACAGGGTAACAGGCACGTCAGACATCTCACCCACTCGCTCATCCAACACTAGGTATGCTGTCAGGACCCCCCACGGCACCCTGGTGCGTAGTGCCTCCAGGGCTGTCATGCCCGCTCCCTATAGCTGGGGCTCTGCTGGAGCTCATCTTGGGGACTTCTTCATAGCTCCCATCTCCAACCTGCCTCTTGATCAGAACCCAGCCCTGTCTGTATTACGTTTCCCAGGTCCCAGCCTGTGGTTATTGGGTTCTCCAGCTGGTAGAAAGGTTTCTCCTGCTCCTGTCTCACTTGAAACCTGCTGTTCGCAGCCATGTCCTTGTTTTCTCCATGGGTATTGTTTGATTTTCTGCAGAGAAGATGGCCTGATGGTTTAATACTGAGGAATTTTTTCTGAACCAAGATCAGAAGGGAAAAAAACCACAATTTTTGCTTCACCTTACCTCCTTGAGAGAGGTATCTCTGGAAATGTGAGAGATGATTCAGGCTCTACCCTGTCTGTAGTAGCTCTGCCTGCTCCCTCTTCAGGTTAGGCAAAGGCAGCTGAAATCTCTCCTTTGGCAGCTTGGGTGCAAAGAGTTGGGCTTATGTCCATTCAGCTGGAGCTATATCCCTTGGAGCTAGTCCTGCAGCCTTGTACTGTTCCCACCATGGAGCTCTGCTTTGGGCCAGCTCCTTAGCACAAAGACGTGGGAGTGGGCGGAGGAGTTTGTTAGGTGAGTGAGTGGAAATGAGAATTTGATTAGGAGTTCAGCTCCCCAGTGGACGCTAAGGACAGATACCCTTCTGCATTTTTGCCTCCTAGGGTCAGGATGGAAAAAATTGATTTAGCTAAGGTTTAGCTGGAAAAAAATGGAAGGAAGTTTAATAATATGGAATTTCAGAATAATCTTCGAAGCTGTGGAAGAAATTGGAGCTCACTAAAACAGGATAAAGCAGCAAGCCATAGCTGCTTCTCCATCCTCAGTGTTGCAAGAACAGAGACAAACTTCATCAGGGCCTGGCTGGAATTGCTGCCTGTGCTACAACTCCTAGAAGTCCGACATGTTTATTAGCAAAAATAGAGGTCAAGGAATATCCACAAACAGCTGATTCCCACTGTCACCTCACAGGATCACTGAAACAGCTTGCGTGGCCTGAACCTTGGCTCACCCTGGCTGCACCTCTTGGTCTTCCTGCTTATCCTATCCCAGCCACCAGTCTGAGTCCATCCCTGGGCCCTGCCTATTCTTTGCCAATCCCCACAGGTTTCAGTAATGGGTTACCATTTTATGAATTCAACTTCATCCCAGTCTGATGCTGTTGAAGGAAGAGACCTCCTGCTCCATTAAGTGCAGGTCATTGTTGTCTAAAAAGCAACTGTTACAAATTAATCTCTTTCTAAACGTGTTCAACTCGCGTCTCTCTTGTCCCCCAGTCTAGCTGACAACTTGCCAGATGCACAGCACATTTGGAATAAAGAGGCAGAAAAGAAAAACTCTGCTTTGCACTCTCCCAGGGTAGAAATGGGGTTGATTTAGATGACTGGTAGCCTGAGTACTAGCTTAGAATAGCTTTTTTTTTTCTCCCTCATCTGAGTGCAGTGCACACTGTTATTTATCAAAGGATGCCTATGCAAGCACAGATGCTTTTGGAAACCGAGACCTTAGCAGGATTATGCCAAGGCTTATGGAGTCAGTTTTAGGGAAACACAAGGGGAAAATATTCCATATCCTTGCCTTGCTCTTGGTTCCAATATGACCTCCAGGAGTTTGCAAAGATCAGACCGTGTTAAAAGAATGGCAAAATTCACCATGGGTTTATAAATCCCTCCAGGCCCTTCAAAGTTTGTGCTTACTGCCAGGCAGAAGGTGACATTTGCCAGCATGTTTTTATGACTGACATAGAAAATGTACACAGTAAAAATTCCATTTTGTTTTTTTCACATGTTCAGCAAAACAGCAATTTTGCCTCTCTCTCTACTCTTAGTCACCAGAATTCCCTTACGAATCTAACTTGCCCCATGGGGCGAGCCTGCACAGTTCCTGCGAAACCCAAGCTGCTTCCATCCGTTCTCCTTATTGCTGCAAACTGTTGTGAGCTTTGGGAGTTGGTATCCTGGGGGGACAGAAGCATCTTCAGCTTCTCAGAAGTCTGAAATCCATGAAGTTGCAACCAGCAACTTAAAAAAAGGTTTATCTTTTGCTGTGAGGGTGTTTGTGTTAGTCGCTGCATAATGACACTTAGTCCATGACTGCAAAACAGGGTAAGTGCCTGAACTGCAGGATCTGTCTCCCCTTGAATTAGGTAGGCAATGGTGGGGGTATTTGTGCTATATTCCTCCTATTCTCATCCGTGCTGAATTTTAGGCAGCATCCTTTTGAATCCAGAGGTATCAGGGAACGTTCCTGGGCACTGGACATCGGTGGCCAGCATAGTCAATATGTTTCTTGGGTTTGGTCTGTGTCCGCGAACGGTCTCTTGGGCGCTGCCCAGTTAGAGCACAGCAGAGGCTAGTGGCCATTCTCAGTAGGCATTTTGCATGCAGCCATACCCTTTCTCTGGAGGGTAAGAATTTAAGTGTAGACAAGAGCTGTTCTGTACCAACAGACACTGGCCCCAGAAATGGGTGCCAGGCATGTTTAGTTTGCTGGTATAAACACAGTTATGATGCAGACAGTGCAGTAGTTTGTTTTCTAAGGATGAGCTTCAGGGGAAAGGGACCCCACTTGCTTTAGGAACCCTTCAAATGTAATAGTCTTCCCGTATCTCCCATCGAGTCTTTTTCAGAGCGTCTGGACCTGCTCCTTTTGAAATCAGATGGTATTTTGGGGAAGTAATTTTTTGCCCCTTACATTTGTAGCTGCTGAATTTGGTTCTCCCAACACACTGGAGATGATCTAGAAGATGGATGGGTGGCTGAGGGCCTTCAGAGCAGAGGTTTGGTAGCAGGAGATCTGACTGGGGCAGGAGCTGAAAGGGCAGCTACCTTGGAGGCAGCCAGCAACAGGAGAAGGAGGAGATGGAAAGAAGACATTCAACCATGGCAGGTTTTAATGGCAGGTTTGAGCTCTATGATGCTCTATGTCTGTGAACTTATAAGTAAACTTTCTAAATAAGACAGAAGAAGCCATTAATAAGTAAACAGTGATGAGGAGGATCAGAGAGGGAATGAAATGGCTGGTGATGTTCATGCCAGAGAACTGAAATATTTGTGGAGGACTGATGGTTTGTGGAAACTTGAGCATTCCCTTTTGAGCTGCAGCTGTGGGGCGACGGTCCTCTGCTGCTGCTGGGTTCAGCCTGCAGAGCAGCCAGTGGCAGAGGGACAGCAGGGTGAGGTTGCATTACTGTTTCTGTGCCAGCATCTGCTTTGTCAATACAAGCTTCAGGTGCGCAGAGCTTTCCTCATTGTAACAAATAGAGACCTAGCACTTGCCCTGTGTGACTTAGAGCTTCGTGGCTGCTTTTCTAGAGACAGTCTCTACCTCTCCTGCGGCTGAAGGATGCTCTCCAGTGTGAGGTATTCCTGCTACTTTGGCTTCTGCCAATCCATTGAATCCATTGGATGCTAGCAGAGAAGGGGGATCGCCATCAGCCCACAGCCTGCCAGAGCTGCTCGACATCACATGAACGTGTGTCCCTTTTTTCTTTTTTTTTTTTGAGATGTACAGTAGTTTCTCCACAGCCCTGTCTCCCCCCAGATGAACTGCGTCCACCTGCCAGCTGTGCAGTGGAGTAGCAGGGTAGTGAGGACTTGTCTGCTTGATAGCATGACTGGCTGCAGACCTCAGGAGATAAGATTAGGGCAAGTACATGATTGTCTTTTTTTGGGGGAAGGGGGTATAAAGGTTGTGATGTGAGGCGGCTGACCTGGATACCCACGGGGTGGGCAGAGACTGAGAGACGAAAGGGGAGGTGGAGACGGAGGAGAGTGGTGGTGGTGGCCAGGCTCGGAGGCTGGAGGGAGCGGGACCGCTTCATTGAGCACATTGTGCAAAGCGCAGGCGAGCCTCTCCCCTCCGATGGGCAGTGTCTCTGTGAATCGCCGTCAAAGCAGATGAAATTTCACACCACACAAATTTTTGAATTTAAAAGGGGAGGGAGGTGGGTAGAGAAGCGGGAGAGGAGGAGGGGGAGGGAGAAGACGCAGCCTGGCTGGATGCCAGCGCCTCTTGCTAACGCCACGGGGAAGGTGCCATCCTTCCTCGGCATTTCCTCCGGCCCCTGCGCTCCCTGCTCCCTTTCACTTTGGTCGCATCTCCTGGAGGCAGAGCGCTGTGTCTAGAGCTGTTTACAGGGCAATGGTTTGCTCTCTGTCTTCTCATCTGCTTTCTCACAGAGTGAGTATCCACTCCTCCTCTGTTTTCTGTCTTCTAACCTCTAATTCTTCTCCAGCTCTCCTTCTCCAAGCGGCTTTACCCCCTGTTTCCCCTGAGCTGTCTCCTCTCTTCCCTTACCCCTGTGGCCTCCTGTCCTGCACTATCATCTGCTCTCCTGTGTCTCATCTTCTGCCTCCCCCATCAGTGCTCATGCCATTATCACACTTTGATCCTCTCCTCATTTTTCCACCTCTTACTCTCCTTCCACCTTTATTACCAGTTAACCCTGTTTAGACACCCAGGAGCTGCTTAGTGTCACTCCCTGCCATCTATCTCTCCATCCAGTCCTCCCCATGCTGTGTTCTATGTGCCAAGCAAACACATCTCTTCACACAACAGCTCAGAATGTATCAAGGTAATAAGTTTATACTCATCAAAGCATGAGACAGAGTTTGGTCCTGTGGCCTTCTGGACCAGAGATGGCATGTGCTGTGACCTCACAAGGTCACAGTGGTGCTGAGTTTTGCTGAGTTTGGTTATGAGAGGTGAGTGGGGAGCCCCTCATCCCTTTGTGAGTCCCACCTACCCATAGTATAGTCACCAAAGCAGCTAAAGAAACCTCTTGTTGGCCTCTCTAGGAGCAAGTGAACGTTGAGCCAGTCACAGAGGCCATAGGTGGACATTTGACCAACAGTGGCAGGTGCTGTGTAAAGAAATGGACTGGGTTGTGATGCTGTGGGTCACCCATGGACTTTAAGCAGGGTATGGCAAAGGGAAGTTGGTGTCCAGGGTGCTTTGAGATCTGAAGTCTAAAGAATTAAAGACCCTTTCCTCTCTGGGACACCACTTGCTTTATCCCAAGTAAGAGCGGTTTATCAGAGTTTAGGAAGCCCAGAGGCAGGACCTCAGCTGAACCCAGTGCCCCAGGCCAGCTGCCCCTCGCATCTTGTCATGCTGTAGGAGCCCCACATCCAGGTGGTCCTGTAGTGCCGGTGTCCCTGGGCTTGCCAGGCACACCTCACCCTCGGTATGGCACCACAGCTGAAATGCTCCAGACAAGCAGGCGGCTACAGCTCAGGACAGCCATGTGTGGCTGTGCTACCTCTGCTCTGAAAACAGAACAAAACCTTCAACTACACTGTCCCGATTCTCACCTGCCCAAGCAGTGTTACATGGGCTGATCATCAGGAGTCAGGGACCTGCAGGCAGCTGGGGTATCTCTAGACGATGCTGAATGATACGGTGTGAATACACCCGCCCTTTAATTGGAAGGAAAGAGACATTATCTAGCTTTTGAGGACTGATACCTTCTTAATATTTTTTCCTCCTTTCTGCCCTATGTTTTCTGAGGTTCTTTTCTTTTTGAATCAACGGGGCTCAATTCTGCCCTGATGTAAACCTCTGCTGATATAAATTGGTGTGATCTTGCAAAAATCATTGGAGTAGCTCTGGATTTATGCTGGCTGTTAGTGTGAGCAGGATTTGGCGCATGGAGTGTGGTAGCCATAGCTCACTGTGTCGTGCTCTGCATTTCCAACCAGCACTGCAGGTGATAAGAAAACCCTGTTGAGAGGCAAGAGGGTCCCTCTCCGACCAAAAAAACATTCCCCTGGATGTCCTTTGTGTGGCCAAGTTAGCCAGGCTGCAATTTTGGGGTGGACACTGTGGAAAGGTTTTAGCCCACAGGGTCCCACAAATGGGGTAGAAAATTTTCATTTTTGCATCTCACACTTTAGGGAAAACAGGAAAATGCATTTGTAACTGCTATTTCCCATGGGTGCAGTATAATATATACAGTATATGCCATGCGCAGCATAGGAGGATGAGTCATACCCGTTCATGACTCTTTGGTCTCAGTGCCTGGCCAGGATGGACTCTGCACCTGCCACTTTGGGCTTCCTGGCAAGGTGCAGCTACCCCCAGGTGTGCTTCGGATCTGCTCCTCTACTGTAGGCTCCTGTGCCCAGCTACCCTGCTCCAGGAGGATTAGGGTGGGAGAGGCACTGCGTTTCCAGCAGCCCTCCTAGAGATGCCAAACTGGGAGGCTGTAAAAGCAATATACGCAATCCCAAATCCATGGTGATAATTTTTAAGTAGCTCCTGTCCTGTTATCCTTTTCCCCCTCCGAGCTTTCTCCTCCACCCCAACTGCATTACAGATAAAAGGGTTAAGAGCTCACTTGGGCCCCCTGCTCAGAGAGAGGGCAGTTGCAATGTTGTATCTAGACCCAGTGAGGATATATATAAATTCCCTCCGTCTCTTCGGATCTATTTATAGCACGGCAGGCAGTGGCAAAGGCTCTCCTCAAGGCTTCATCTCCTACAAACAGTCTTCACAGACAGCAGAGAGATAAATTTAGCACACGAGATTTCTTAAAGAGCCAGCAGCTCTGCGGGGCTGCTCGCCTGCCCTGCTACAGCCCCCCGCCCTGATACACCCACAGGGGCAGTCCTCTCCTAGGGGTGCCTGCCCCCACACCTTCTCCCCCCGCTTTCCAGTATTCTGTCCAGCTTCACCCATTGTCTTCTGCTTTCTGGTCTCTTTTTCTATCACTGATTTTTTTTCTTATTTTTCCTTCCTTTTTGCTGGTTCACCATCTCATCCTCTCTGCTTTCTTGTTTTTCTTTTTTTCCTCTCTTGTCTCTCTCCCAGGCCACAGGGCTCAGAAGATAAATCTTTCTCGTTAACAGTTCACTGGTTATGCCTACATAGTAAAAAATGTGTAGCTTGATTAATGCCTTCCAGATGGTTAATGGAAAAAAAGAGGGGGGGGATGCACCAATCTCTCCCCCCTCTTCAGCACTCTGCACAAATACATCGCACAGGAAAAAAACTGCATTAAAGGTGAGGGGAGCAATATATTTGAGAGATAGGGGCAGCCTGTTAACTCCAGGGCAGGTTGCCAGGCTGGTGAGTTAGCTGTTGATTTGCTCTGTCCCTGCTTCATGCCCTCTTCCCTCATCTATCCCACGCTCAAATTCCCCACCCCAGAGAGCGAAGCTCCTTTATGTAGCACATGTAACACACACAAACCCTCCTCACACCGTGATGTGAACCCCACCGTGGGCACCATGCTGCTCTGCCCCCACCCTGTGCTCTGACACCCCCAAAGCCACACTAACCCTATTCTGTCCCCATATTTATTTTTTGGGGGGATGCACACGCACACCCATGTGCCTTTCATGAACCTTGGTCATGCAATCCCTTGCACAAGAGTGACTCTGTCACCAGAGTAGTGAACCGGCAGAAGGGTTCCATCGGTGGGTTCTGGGATTTTGGATTTGGCAGTGCCAAAGTGGGTGTGATGGCGGGGGCATGGGTGGGTGGGAGGCTGCAGCTAGGGTCCGCGGGGAAATTCTGGAGGAAAGGGGGGGTGATAATGTGATCAGCTGTTATCCTCCATAGGTCATTGCTTGGCAATTTAATCACTGTGTCTTCTGTTTTACAGGCACGTGTCAGCTGTCTCCCTCTTACAAACTGACATGCCTCTCCTCTTCCCCCCCTGCCTAATCCCAGTTTCTTTGTCTCTCTCCGGGGAGAGACAGAGAAGGAACACAAATCCCTCCCCACCCCGTTAATAGAGATACTGCCTTGCTGACGTGAGTCACGAAGGGTTTAAGCCATGCAGTTGAGGGTGAGCTGCATCCAGCCCCCCACCCCACACACCTCCCACCACGGATCTCCCTGGTTTCCAGCGAAACAGCGGTCCCAAATGCTGCCTGACTTTCACGTCTGCCTTTCATTTCTCCTTTTTTCTTTTCTTGTAAAAAAAAATCACATAACTGATTTTTTTCTCTCTTCCCCTTTCAGGATCACCACCACGGCTGCTTGCATGATGGACCTGCGGAGGTACCCCCTGGACCAGCAGAACTGCACGCTGGAGATCGAGAGCTGTGAGTGTGCCTCGCGCCCGCCCTCCACCACAGGGTGCCACCCGATGCCACCGGCCCCAGCTGCAGCTTCCCGCTCATGGGACGCCTCCCAGGGGTCTTATGGGCCACCCCTCCTGATGGATGTCCCCTGGGGCGGAACCAGGCTCCCTCATCCAAGCTCCATCCTGAGGAGACCTTGTGGTTGAGATGCTCAGGAAAATGGAGCTCTAGCAGCAGGCTGGGCATTAAAATCACTCTCACCCCCAGGAGGGTGGTGGAAGCCTACCTTAGCCCTAAGAAAGCCCTGAGAGCCTGCACTCGCCCATGGCTGGCCCTGCTCTGTGTGGGAGGTGGGACCCGGGCCTTCCCGAAGTCCCTCCCCACCTGGATCTTCCCTTGAGTCTTATGTAAAACCTCACCTGACCGCACTGGCAGAGGAGGTCTGGCTCTCCCTCATAAAAATGCACCACAATATCCCCACAGGAGCGGTCCAGAGCAGCAGATCTCACAGTAATGATGATGCAGCTTCAGTGGTGATTATCAGAGAATTGCTTTTTTCATAAAAGAGGTCCCACACCATCCATAGTCGGAAGGCGCTGTGCTGCCTTACCAGCCCTGCCTGCGCCTGGGACCCCCCTTCCTGCTCACTGCTTGGGCTGCTCGGGATGCGCGGCCATCGCAGCACTTGGCGTGGCGGGTAATGGGATATAAATTAGGTCCTGCTGGAGGCACTAATGACATGTCATTTCTGGCACTCCTTAGCATTTTGAGAATAGTTTACGGTGCAACCAAGAAAACAGAAGGCAGAGAATTACCCACAGTTCCCCATGTTGCAATTTTGTTCTTAATGGGACATGTCAAGCCAATTTGTTAGTTGAAGCTACATTTCCTTACAATATTTCTAAGATCCATGCAGAGATGAAGAGATTCAGTCGTTTCCTTCCTCAGAGCTTTTGTCTTTCAAACACTTGCACATTTGAAATCCACAGAGCTCCATTTTGTTTGCTTCCAAGTCCACACAACTCTGGAATAACAGTCCTTTCACAGCTGGCTTAAAAAACAAAGTATATAAAAAAAACCCTAAAACAAACCACAAAAATAGCCCTTTCGTAATGAAGGGGTGCTGGATTTGTAAAGAAGAAATGGGCAGCTGGGGTCTTCTTCACCACAGCAGCTCGGGGCACTTACCTGCAGGAGATACGCCAATGCTAGCGCTGCCTCTTGATCTCATCCCTCTATCCAGAAAATAGCCCTCACCGTGCAGACCCCTGCCTAGCTGTGCGCCAGGATTGAACAAAGACCTGATGAGGCAGGCAGCAAACAGGCTGTTAATCTCATGTTTTAAGACATCGTATCAATACTTTATGACATTTCAGGTTGAAATGACTTCTCATTGTGAAAGTTCTTTTATTTTTTAAAAGTAAAATGGAAATTTGGTTTTCTTTTTAAAGCTAGGAATCAAAGTGAAGCATTTATTTTTAGACTGAACAATCTTTCCCTTTAGAATCACTGTAAGAAATGGCTTCCCAAAAAACACATTTGATTTCATATTGCATAATGCCATAATAAAAATACAAAAATTGGTACCCAATAGCAGCAGGTCATAGAATAAATGGAATAGAGCTAGTTAACTTCGAGATCTCCTAAAATTAGTTACTGTAATTTTACATTTTCATTGCTGATCAGGAAGTAAATTTGAAGTCACTGCTGTTAAATTTGTGGATGATGAAGATAGCAGTCTGTGTGGCTTGCTCGCTGCACATTTGAATACCTCCCAATTTGAATACATCCAGAATGCATTTGGATACAGCTAAATGCGGAGGTCTATGCCTGGGTGCAGCAGCGCAGGCAAGGCTGCCAGACTGAGGGACTCGTGCCCGCATGTATATCGACAGAGGGAGGTGATGAAGGGATGGTAGCCCCAAGCACCGCTGCTGGAGGTTTCTTAGCAGGGCTCTGCCAGAAAGGGCTGGAGTGAGCCTTGGTTATATAAACCAGGGGAACCGTGAGTCAGAGCAAGGAATCAATTGGTCTCTGAATATGTCTCTGGTGAGATGAGGAGAGGGGGTCTGTCTATATTTGGTTTCCAAAAGGAAGTCAAGAAATCAGAAGAGGTTGGGAAGAGATGCTAAAAAGTGGTTTCAGGGCTAAAGCGGATTTTTTGCAGTAAGAAACCTAAATAGCTCAATCTGGTTTGTTTACTGCAAAGGAGGTGGAGAGGTGACTTTTATACAGGCTGGGTGCACCTCTGCAGTGGGGGAGCACTGGGTGGAAACGGCTTGATAACCTCCTCAAAAAATTCAGAACAACCACCAGAGTCTGAAAGTCTGAGCCAGATGAATTCAAATGTAAAACTGCACAATTTTTAGGTGTCAGAGTGTTTGAGCCACTGGAATCAGCCACTGGGAGGAGTGGGAGACTTGACTGTTTTTTGCTGCTTTCCGCACTTGGTCTCAGTGCTCTGGAAGAGACACTGCAGCCAGATGCAGATACCAGTTTCTGTGCACAAAGCTGGGGTACTTGAGTCAGTGCAGCACCCTGTGACACCCCCATGTCTGCAGCAGATGTCTGCATCAGATAACCGAAGGGTCCTGAATCTCTGTGGGCTAGTGGGTGTGAGTGCTTTACCACTTACTGCCATGGTAGCAGGAGCATGCCATGGGGGAGGAGGTGGAGCCCTGGCTTGGGTGATTTACACCCGAAGCAGATCTGGCATTTGGATGATTGTTATTATTTTTTAACACCCATGAATAAGCGCAGTGATGACTGGGAGTGCAGGATGTGGGCTTAGAGACTACACAGTCATCAAATAATTCAGTTTGGGAAGAGACTTCAGGGTGTCTCTAGTCCAGCTCCCAGCACAAAGCAGGGTCAGCTGTGAGATCAGACCAGGTTGCTCAGCTCTTTGTCCGCTCAAGAGCTGCAGGCTGACACCATCCTCAAAGGTTCAGCTCTGATCTGAGGTAACCCTTGGCCCCTAAGACTAGGTAGAAGAATTTCTCCTCCATGGTATGTTCAGCAGCTTCATTCCCCTGATCCCACTGATACACCGGTGCTGGTTCTGGTGGCAGCTCTCCCTAGTGGTTGTTAGCCTGGGTATTGCTAGCCAACTGCTTCTGCTGCAGGGACTTGTAAACAAAGCAGGCTGTCATGCTACAGTGCAGGTTGTGAATAGAAGCTCTCTGTGGGCATAGGTGAAGCTCATGCTCTAAAAGAAGCCTTGCACCATGCTGTACCAAAGCCCGCACATGTCTTACTGCTGCTTTGCACACAGAGGTGCTCCCATGCAGCTCTGCACTTGCTTAGAATAAAAGGCTACCCCTTGCGCAGCAACAGCCACGGTGTTTCAAAACCCAGCTTCCCACAAGCGGTATTCATTTTCAAGTGGAGATGAAGCCTTGCCCACAAGGGCAACGGGCAGGGCTGTGAACATCACACTGATGGGAGGGGAGCTGCATGATTTTGTCCACTAGGCCTCATTCCCTAGAGTCCAGAGCACATGGGGAGTCTTTCTCCCCGGACTGTGGCTTTGGGCTCCTCAGCACTTCTAGCCCGTGCAGCGTTGTCTGGCATGTATAGTTTGGAGTTCAAGTAAGAGGCTGTACCCTTGGCTGAATTAACAAATCCATTATCCTGAAACATCGGGGATGGGTATTTCTTACCAGCCTGACTCCCCCTCCTCTCTTCTCCCATTACTGCCTTTTTCAGCCAGCACTTGGTAAACACCTCTGATCTCAGAAACGCTGTCCACTTCCCAGCTCCAAAGTCTGACTGAGAAAACTTAGAAGAGGGAGATGCTCTGATGCTCAAATTTCTTTTCAACTGCTTTTGTAAATATTTTTCTTCCTGCGAATTTTGAATACGGAGATGCTCTGTTTACCTCGTCCCCACCAGAACGCGTTGTGTGGTCTCCCCCTTCCGGTAAAAGGAGGCAGGTTTTGAACAGCAAGATGCCGTGTTTGGTGCATTTGTCAGAGGCTTCTGATGCAGAAGTCCCCATCATGTCAGCCATGGAGATTGTGTAGTGCAAGTCAAGGCTTGATAGGCCACTTCTCACCTTTTCTTCTGAATTGTAGCCAGAAGTAGGAGTTCTGACCGTTTTTTTTCCTGTTCTGGGGACTGTACTGCGAAGCTCAGCAGAAGAAAAGTACGTCAGCAGGGAGGGGCTATGCTTGCTATCTGATGGCATGGGCTTTCCTTTGGCTCCTCTTCCAGATCACCTTAGTGAAAATGGGGGTGTCATCTGCTCCAGCTTGTCAGCTTAGTTCTCTCTCTGTGCTTCTTCATCTCTGCAGATGGTTACACAGTCGATGACATTGTCTTCTTCTGGCAAGGAAATGATTCTGCTGTCACGGGGATGGAGGTCCTAGAACTGCCCCAGTTCACCATTATCGAGCAGAGGCTAGTCAGCAGGGAAGTGGTCTTCACCACCGGTGAGTCTCTGCTGAATGGATGTGATGGAATGTGCAAACTTTCTGCTGATCAACATCACTGTGGTTGTTCCTCTGATATAGATGCTGAGGCACTAACTTAGGATCTAGGCTTCAGCTTAGGGTCTTGTTGCTTTGGAAAACAGGCATCTTCTGTGCCCACCAAGTTTGCTTCTTTTTTTTTTTTTTTTTTTGGCTGCTTCCCTTCAGAGATTTATGGGATCTTTTTTTGCTACTGTTGTTTTCATTTCTTAGTCAAAACACCAACTGAGCTCAAAACGGAACCTCTTTAGAAGGTACTCAGCCTTTGCCTTATTTTTACGTGGTTTTCAGCTGGCTCTCAAAGCTAATGTAGGTGCAATAGTAAGCAGAAGAATATATCAGTCGAAAAGCAAGTGGTCTATGAAATGATGCAAACCCATCTGTACACTGCAATAAAAAGATCTGGAGACAATACCTTTGATGATTCAGATATTGCCAGTTGTAAAGTTGGAGGGGTTTGGATTTTGGTTGCTGTCTTCACTTTAATCAGGCATGGAGTTACCTGCCAATATAGCATGCCACACACCTGTTAAATAGGACTATATTTGAAATGCCATGAAATTACAGCCTGAGTCTATTAGTGGTAGTGGCAGATGATGATGTTGTTACAATAGTGCCTCAGGGGCATGCTAGGAGCAGGGTCCTATTGCAGTGGTAATCTAGAGACCCACAACAAGAAGCAGGATTCCTTCAAAAAAATTTTCAGTCTAAATAGGTAAGACCTTCAAAAAAAGACTGGTGAAGTACTGTGTTCAAGCTATGCAAATGGCACATAATGGTGAGAGAACATAACTCCCTTTTTCCCAGTCTACCTCCTTCGTTATTAAAGACTGTTGTTCTCTTGTTACTTTAGCTGCCAACCCACAATTACATCCATATTTCAGGCTGCTGTGTTGCCTACGGGACTGTGGTGGGAAGGAGGAATGACTTGGACTTTGTTTCACATCAATGATAGAGGCCCTGCTTTGTCCCTGACAAAATGACCCTGCTCCAGTGGAAGGACTGTAAAAATACTTATTGTCATCACTATCCCCATTAGGTTTGCTAAAAGATTAGGAGGAATTTGAAAAAACTTAGAAAAAAAAAAATAGGACCTACAGATTAACTAACAGTATTCTATTTGCATATGAATTTGCCCAGTCTGACCATAACCCATTTTTAGAACAGCATGGGAAAAATATGATTCAGATGTTCATTGCTGTTTGGAGGAAAAGCTAGCACATGAAACATGGGAAAATCATCTCACCGAATCCAGATATAGGGTTAAAGTCTCCTGTGTAAGCCTGTATCAAATTGGCACGTATCATAATAGCAATTTCAGCACTGAACAGACATTCTTCCATGATGTCTGATATAATAATGTAATTTATGTAGTTTCCTTTCTTAGTATTCTGAGCCAACGGAGCAGATTCTGAAGAGCCCCCTTCCAAAAACTGATGAGTCTACAAAACCAAATGAAGAAAAAAAAGAGAGATTTGTCATTATCCCTGCCTCTTGAGAACATTTTCTTAATAAAATTTCAATTCCTAACCTAAGCTTTTACCATAAGTACAGCCTTGCCCTCCTCTCAAACAATATCTCCCTTTAATATCTCATTGACAGGCTCATATCTGCGTTTATCCTTGAGTTTCCGGATTAAAAGGAACATTGGTTACTTCATCCTGCAGACTTACATGCCATCTATTCTCATCACCATCCTGTCCTGGGTCTCCTTCTGGATCAATTATGATGCTTCTGCTGCACGAGTGGCACTGGGTATGTACCTTTTCATTGTATGTTTCATTATATGTTTTTGAGGGAAATCTGCTAGGACAGCTGTAAGAATGAAAATACCTTTTTCTTTGATGTAGCAGCTAAGGAGAAATACACATAGGTCTGTCAAACTTGTCCCAAATGAAGGACATTTTTTCTGAGAACAAACTTCAAATTTTCAGCCAGAAGATCTACCTTTTTTTTTTCCAGAAACTACATTTTTACAACAATACATACTGAAACATTTTCAGTACTTTCCAAGCTCGTGTCTGTATTATTTGAATCAGTAAAAGTTCTACCATAAAATTCTGTGGGTGTAAATTTGAACTCTATAAGAAATGCATAAATGGTCACAGCTTCTCAGACATGTGTGACTCTGACGTGCCACGAGCCCACCAGTTCCTTCACTCTGGTTTGTACCTGCTTTCTTAAGAAGAGAAGTCTGGGCAACTTTTGGTTGACAGGTGTGCCAGGACTGGTTAGTTGGATAATAAATGCTGATAGTGGGTGGCCAAAGAGTAGTAAGAATGATGAGTGAAGGGCTAAAAGACAAAAAAAAATAAAGGAAGTGGCATTACATATTGTCATGATAGTTTTAGGCCCCATACAGACACTTTTTGTAGCTGAAGACTTTCACAACCAAGGCAAATGTGGGACCAAGTTCTTCTTAAGCACATGCTCCCCTAAATAGGAATGTTTTCCTACAAGAGGAGAAAAAATGAGGCCTTTCAAGCAACAGAAGGGAAGTGGGGGTGGATTGCAGATGAGGATTTTGAAGAAGGAACAGGAGAAAGTGGGGATGGCTGCCATATGAGAATGGGCCTGTGCAACATGATAGAAAGTTCAGAGGAAATAGGAGAGGTGAGGAGGAAGAAGAATTTCATCTGTGAGTGGGAAAAGGCTCAGAGAGGCAATGGAGCACAGGTAGAGGCTGCGTCTTACAGAAAAGGTTGGGGGCTTCTGAATTAGCTCTAGGAGAAGACAGAGTTTGCAAAGACTCAGAGGAGGGATGATTTGTACAAAGCTATAAAATAGATTATTTAGCTGTGCTTGCTTGGAGAGACTGAAGCAGAGACACAGAGTGAGAACAACAAAAACATGGCAAATTAAAAAGGTAAGTTGCAATGACAAGAGTATAATCAGTGAGAGAAGAAAAGGAGACCATGGCAAACATTGCTGGCACAGTGAAAGTACAAGCAGAAGGGTGGACATGAGTTGCACAGGTGTTGAATTTCTGCTGACATCTGGATTCAAAGGAGAAGACAGAAGAAAAACATTGTAGATCAAAACTGGAACAACTCTCCCTCAGCTATTCCTGACAGCTCTCTAACTTGTCCTTAAAAAGCTCCAAAGAAGGAGATTCCACAGGCTCCTCTGGGCACTTTATTTCCAGATTTACCTGCTCGTACAGTCAAAAAACTCTTCTTTGCCTCTGTCCTGAATCTTCATTTCAGTTTGTCCAGTTCTTAATGGAGATGTGGAGGATATTCTATTCCCCCTTTCTTTGCCCCAGATTTCTGGATATTTAGACTACTGTCTAAATATAGACAATATAATATATTGTATATGTATAAATATACCTCCCTTCTGTTTACTGTTCTGTGAACTATAGACTATTAGTTCTTTAAATCTTTTATCAGGAATGACACTAAAGACATGGTGAGAGTGAACGGGAAACAGGACAAGCAGAGGTCCAGCATGCACAGAGAGGTTTGAGAGCCATCACTTTAGAGGTAGGCCTGAAACCACAAGAGCAAATTAGTGTCATGGAGGCTAAGATAGCTGCCAAAAGAGACATGAGGAGGAGGGACACTAGAAGAAAAGCAGATCAGCAAGGTAGAAAGAAGAGCAGGACAGCTGAGCTAGAGAAGCGGGAAGAGAAGATTAAGTTGAAGAGGAAAAGTTACTGCCCCCAAAAGAAGCATGAAGGCTCATTGCCATCGTTTTGAAGGTGGCAGAAGACTGTCAAAGAGACAGGTCTGAGGCCACTCTGACAGTCCAGAGAAGCGAAGAGGCTGAGAAGAAACCGAAGAAGAGGACTGAAGCTGTGAGAGTAATCAGAGTGCACCAGGCTCTCGGAGACTGAGTAGATGGGAAAAAAAGTGTTCAATGAGACCAGGAAATGTTTATTTAAGAGGCAACAAATACAAGTAGGCCTAAAAAGGAGAGTGTGAGAACCATGGGAGAAGTGTGTACGGATGATAATTGAAGTAATGAGCAGTAAAGCTGGTGAGAGGAAGGTGGGAACTGATGGGGTCAAGGAAGTAGACAGAAGCTTATAAGGCAGGCAAATAAAGAGAGTGCCATGAAGAGGGAATGTCTTCACTCTTTTTCCTATTCATGGCACTGGAAAGACACAGCAAATTATAAATTCATGTCAAAGATACTGAGGCATTCAGTAGTACCCAAGGAAGACTGATGAGTCCACGAAGTGGAAAAAAGGGAGGAGAAGAGGTTGAGAGACTGAGAGCAAAACTGAATGTTTCCTACTACACTGAGGGAAAGAAGGAGGATCAGGGAAGACTGAAAGAATCAGGTCCAGAGGGTGTTGATCCCCATCATCCTGATGATACTCAGCTTTGACATTTTGTCCCACTGTTGGCAGCTGGTTTATTTTCTGCAGTGATTTGTACTGGGCAACTTGGCTTAGAATAATGACAATTTTATTGCCAGTTGCACTGCTCCCATCCCTCCTGAGGTTGTCCAGCTGGAAGGAGGGATGGGGAAGCTGAGAGTGGCATTTCAGGAAACTTGGTAACAGAGCACATACCCTCTCCTTACAGGGGTCACCACGGTACTTACAATGACTACCATCAACACCCATCTGCGTGAGACTCTCCCCAAGATCCCTTACGTCAAGGCTATCGATGTTTATCTCATGGGCTGCTTCGTCTTCGTGTTCCTGGCACTCCTGGAGTATGCTTTTGTCAACTACATATTCTTCGGGCGAGGCCCACGGCAGCAAAAGAAACAGAGTGAAAGGATCAGCAAGGCCAACAATGAACGCCATCGTTATGAGGAGAAGAGGGTGAGAGAGCAGGTTTGTCCCCTTCTTTCATTGAGGCAGGAGAATTCAGACTCTCCACTGTTCATTCAGTCCTGGGTGAGCTGTAGAGCAGCCTTTCTCCTCATCATGAGAGATTAACTCCAGTTCCCCTGTCTGGTGATTACTGGGAATATTGTCTCCTTGATCATTTTGTCATCATCCTCAAGTCAGTCTCATCAGGACCATCTTCTTGCACGGGGCAGGTGTACCCAAGAGTATTCCTGTGGCTTTTGGTCCTACGTTGTTGGCAGAATCACACTACCCTGCTCAAAAATTTGCTGAGAGCACATGTGGCTAGTCCTTCAACTCCAGCATCAGTGGACATTTTCAAATGCAGAAGTCCAGGTTCAGAGCTTACAAATCACCCAGTCAGTGGTATTGTTACACAGAAAACAGTTCAAAATCATCCCTGATGGTATAGCCCTGTGTGCATTGTACAACGGACATCCTCGCTACCTTTCTTTCTGTCTTCCCTGTTCTAGGTTGACCCTTATGGTAACATCCTCCTCAGCACTCTGGAGATGAACAATGAGCTGCTGGCCACGGACATGATGAGCAGCGTTGGCGACTCTCGAAACTCTGTCATGTCCTTTGAAGGCTCAGGAATCCAGTTCCGCAAGCAGCTGGCCTCTCGGGATGGATTTGGTCACCACCCTACCTTGGACCGCCATGTCCCACTGACCCACCACGCCGCGGCCCGCAACCGTGCCAACTGCCGTCTCCGCCGGCGGTCGTCTAAGCTGAAGCTCAAAATCCCAGACCTGACAGACGTCAGCACCATTGACAAGTGGTCACGAATCATTTTTCCAATCACCTTTGGATTCTTCAACCTTGTTTACTGGTTGTACTATGTAAATTGATGCCTGCAGCCTCCAAGAGATATAGGGACAGACACTCAGACAATGACAACACAGGAGTGTTGTGGTCTTTTGGGTTTGGGTTTTACTCTTTACTATCATTATCATTTCTTCCTTTGATTCATTAGACTTATTCTAAGCTTACTCTTCTCTTTTCAGCACATGTAGAACCACGGAGTGTGGGGAAGGGGTAAGGGAGAGAAGGGTATAAGGGAGGGGCTTTGGTTTCAGGGAGGGATGTGGTTTTTCTTGATTTTGGTTTCCTGCTGAAGGACTTAAACCATTGTAAAAAAAAGAAAACCAAACTAAAACCACCAAAAACCATAAAAAGAAAGGAAAAAAGTGACAGTAAAAAAAGAAAAAAACACACACAAAAAAAAAAACCAACAAAAAAAAGAAAAGCTTTAAAAAAAGGGGGGAGGGAGATTTAAAGAAATTGAGTCAAAACCTGATGGGGGATAGGTTATCTTTGGCTGTACTCATTAATGCGCTATCCTCACTTCCATTTCACTACTGAATTTCACCTTTCTCTTCTCAGTATTAGTTTATTTTTTTTTAATCTTTCTTCTGTTACTGCTCTTAACCCCTTCATGTTTAGTCTTTCATGGATTTATGAGATGGTGGGTTTTCATTCTCATGCTATGAGATTTCTCTTCTCTTTTTCTCTCTCCCTCTCTCTTGCTTACAAGCGTAAAAGAATCTTTTAAACCAACAAATAAAAAAAATATTTATTTTGGAAGAGCTGGGAAGGGGGGAGGACAAGGCAATTATTTGGGAGGGAAGGGGCAATATGGGGTTATGGGAGGGGGGGAGAAGGGACCTTATCAAAAACAAAGGCACATTTGCAAGTTGCCTTTTTCCACCTTCAGGAGTTTGCAAGCTGTTTTTCCTGTATGAATGTGTGTGTGTGTGCAGCGCATCTGTGTGTGCGTATGTGAGCATGTATGTAGATACGGATGCGTGTGTGCAAGCATGTTTTCTGGGGAGGGGAACTGGGGAGGGGGGTTTTGTAATGTCTTTTGTAGAAAGAGAACACAGATGACATTTAACCCGCAGTGTTTTGGGGGGAATAGCAGGGTTTTGTTTGCTCATTGCAACTTTGTGTTGTTGGAGGTCGGAGTCCCAGCTTGTATTAGAGAGACAGAGCTGGGAGGTAGATTGTGCAAATATATACTTGCTGAGGAAAGAGAGGGCTTTGGGGATCAGCAATGGGACAGTGCTTCTGTTCACTGCTGGCATCTGATCTCTAGTAGACTAAGCTGATTCAGTCCTGAAAGGAGGGGTTGTTCCTAGTCATTCCCACCCTGCAACTTTCTTAGAGAGTCTGGGGAGAAAAGCAGTTGCAGGACTCTGAAAACTCAACCCTTCCCTCCATCTCTACCTGTTCCTTGTGCCAGACAAGGGACTTCACACTCCAGCCCACTGAGTGACCATAGCCTATGACAAGGTGCAGGAAAGGATGGACGTTGTTTAACTTTGTTGTGCTTCAGGACAAAAAAATCAGGAAATTATAACTATCCCCTTTCCTAAGAAGTTCAGAAGCAAATGGTGGGCTGGCACCCTCTGATCTGTACTGCTTCTGTCAGGCCTTGCTTTATGTCTGTTAATACATGTAGAGTGTAGAATAGAGCACTCTTCTTGCAGAAGATGTAACTAAGGATGCGGTAGAGTTCTACGGAGCATCGCAGCGCGAAGGTTGCAATGAAAATGCTGAGCTTGTCAGTGCTTGTGGAAGCCCCTAAATCTGTAGCAGCTTCCGTCCACAGGCACTCATTACAAAGGTATGGAAGGGTAACTTGGCCTTGGACAGCAACTTTTTTCAAAGGAGCCAGTGACTTTTAGGAAAATCACTGAAATATAGGCTATCAACTTTGGCTATCACTGATGACTGATAATCTCCCCTATAATATTAATAAAAGCCATGAAAATAATAAATTCACAAGTGCAAAACTTTAACCCAAGGGTCATTCTGCCATTCCTGGTGTAATGACGAGAACCTTGTTCTTACCTGATGGAAGTTTTTACATACCAGACACACAGACACACACACACTGCCTTGAATCCAATCATCCCTATATTTTCCTGCTAGCATTCTCTTCCTTTTTCCTTGATTCCCACTGCTTGGGAGAGCAGAGTGATCCTCTGTGACCAGGGAAACCCCTGTTTTTCAGATGACATGCATCTAATGCATATCTTTTCATTCACTAATTTATGTCTGTACAGTGCTACGGAAATGTGAATCACTGTATGCCTGACCTACGAACACTGAAGTCATGGAAAGTTTTGCCTTGGCTTGGATGAAGCAGGATCAGGGCTCATCAGAGTAATTATTGTTATTTTTATATCAGTAATGTGTCTTATGCATTTTCCACTAACAGAATCCTAAGCATAAAAGTAGAGCATCCATCCTTCTCAATCACCCCCAATCTCTGTCTCCCTCTCTCATGTTCATGCATGCATATATTTGGTCCAGGCCTCCCTGGACTCACCAAGTTTTTAGCACAATTGTTAAATCAGACTTAGATTCCCAGCTGCCCTGCAGAACAGTCTCTTGCTGGTTTCCACACTCAAGAGTGATGCTGTTGAAAAGGGTTTTCCCAATGTTATTACAGTTTGTGGTCTACATGGGTCTGTATAGGAATAAGAGTCTGACAGTGAATGTAGCTGGATGACAGGGCTAGGGATGGATTGGGTAGTTTTGTCTACCTGATTTGCAGGAAGTTAAGGCTTGGCCAATAGAGAAAGTTACACTTTCTAGTGGGATTCTATTTGGAAATGGCTATTCAGTGTTTTAATGGAAGTCATAAAGTTGTGTTTTATGACATCAGCAGTATAATGTAGGTGGATATATGCATGTCAGATGACTGCAGTTCCCAGATGGAGGCTGCCTATCAGCAGGTTCTGTTTTTAAGGGAAGTCTAACCAGCTGATTGATGATTAA
>Ga0181612_152636_pt1 | contig 23246 bp, 13 predicted proteins | sample HoacroProtozoa21_FD_119630 | JGI IMG/M metagenome (GOLD analysis project Ga0181612, IMG submission 119630) | Hoatzin crop microbial communities from Cojedes, Venezuel. Combined Assembly of Gp0051906, Gp0051904, Gp0051908
GGGTGTACTTTATTGTTTGGGAAGAGATTTCATTTTTGTTTCCTCTGTAGCATTAACAAATACCATCAGAAAGAAACTGCCTCTTACTGTAACCAAAGGTAAAAAGGCAAAGCTGAATTGTTGCCCTCCTTGCTGTGAGTACTTCATCAGGCCTGGTACGCTAAACGTGGTTAACTGAGATATTTTGTTTGGATAGCTCTTGGGAACAATTCTGCAGTGCAGAAAGAAGGCATAGAACTGAAGGCCTTTTTCTACACTTCAGATCATAGTCAACAAGCAAATGGTATTTGTGTCTCATTCCCTCACACAGCCTTACATTTTCACCTGAAACCATGTTGTTATTTCCACTGAATTCTTCCTTTTATTATTTTGCTTTTCCATGCCTATGCTTCTCTTCAAAATTATTCTCCTTTCTTCTATAGGATTAAATCTCCTTCCCTCTCTGCCTTGGTACCAGCCTCTCAATATGCTCTCTGGTTTGATTTAGGAATAAGAAATACTTCAGACTCATCAGGGGAGTACCTCTTTCCCTGTATACCTTGAATTCATGCCAAATCAGAATTAGATTGCATCCAGGACTAGCTGGATTTATACCTCTAGAGCAGTAATTCCCTGCATGTATTTTCATGTGGATGAGAACTTAGTTTTCTATGTGTATCTTGTTTTTAAAGTTAGGCTTCTTTCTTCTAGCATCTCACAATATCCCCAAATGCATTTTAAGGCATTTCTAGATGTTGCAACAGATTTCCAATGGCAGCATGGAATATTCAGTTTTGAACAGATTAAAAAACTGTACGAAAACCTCACTTCTTTTCTTCTACTTCCTAAAAATAAGTACTAATTAAATTGTGACAATCAAGTACAAGACTCAAATAACACGAAACACTTGTGTTAGAAGACATCTTTCTACTTTCAAATGGTATATTGTGTACAACCTGACCATATGTAGGAATGAAGTGCCCATGGCCAAATTAGCGGATAAACAAGTCACTTCCAAGGCAAGTTTTCGTAACTGTTTATGCTGCCACCATCCACACTTTTGGGCTTGAGGTTGCTCAGGATTGCATGAAAAAAACTCTTGGCAGTTTAATTTGAATATCATGGTGAAAGCAAAATCAAAGCTTTTGTTCTTAAGTCACTATAAAATGAAACAGTATTTTAGGCTAGAAAATAACTTGATTTTAAATGAAAACTTGTGCCTCTGATACACATTACAGAGTGATGATTCTTTTTTAGTTCTGAGCTGAAAGAAGACTGAAGATAGTGAGTACCTCTGGATACCTGTCATATTAAATTAAATGCTGCCCCACTGAAATCAGGGGAGCTATTGTTTTCATGGAGCAAGGCTTTTGCTCAACATGTCTAAACCTGGGTACCAAAGAATAGAGGAGACAGGTAGCAGCTTTTTCCAAACTCTGAAATAAAGGTACGAATAACATAAAATGGATTATGTTAACACTGTTTATATAGCTGCCACAGCCTGGAGGACTAAAATAAATGCTTACCCTCTTCACAGAAATATATTTTCACTGTATTCTAGGTTTTAATATTAGAAAATAACTTGTAGAAAATCTCACTTTAAAATATATGGATCATACTCTGACCCTGATAGAAGTCAACTGTGCTCGATCAGCTGTCAGAAACAGAGATGCTGAAAATAACACTGCTAATATTTTCTCCGATATGATCCTTGAACATTAAGCTACAGTGCTCAAATCTATACTGTAATTAGGTACTGCACGGTTACCGCATGACTATTGGCAACAGCTGTAATCCAAGAAAGAACATTCAGGGCCGTGGTTCCTAGAGCACTATCTTAAGAGAAGTAACAAGGTACAATGAAGTAAGTTGCAGACAACTTATGACTCTGCCTTTGTCACTTACTGTGGAAACCTTCTTGTAAGACTTGTTATGTCAAGATAAATGAAATTGTTTATAAATCAGAAATATCAATGCCCAATAAGGGAAAAATCTATGGAAATATATGATATTCAGGAGTCTAAATTTTCCTCTTGTCTTGTGAAACCTGTTGAATAGAATACTTCTCATTACATCTCTTTATTTAACTATGTACTATGGATGGTGCAAATGTTAAGAAACAAACTATAGAATAAAATGCTTTCTTAGAAACAAATCACCTTTTTTCCCCACAGTTATGCCCCAACTTAAAAGATTTTTTTCTAAATATAAGAATTAAAGAATATTTATAAATATCCTAACACTATACTATCTGTTTTTCTATCAATACACTTTTAGATAAAATCAGTATCTTGAATACATTATGACTCACTGCAGATTATCAGTACTGATAATATTCTTTTGTTATCCTGTGATATTTGGAATACTGGAAAACTGCACACACACACAAAATAATCTTGTGACACTTAACTCACTTCTCAACATGAGAAATAGATAATTTTCTAATGTGGTATTTAAAAAAAATAAGTGAGCAGGGCAGCAGAATTTTCTGGAATGAACTTGAGCATTCAGTTTGTTGATCAGATCTGGTACTTAATTGACAGTAACAAACAGTTCTTTTATCTCACAAATAACTAACTTCAAATGAAGCGATTAAGAAAAATAAAAACCTTTTTCCGAAGCGCTAGAGATCTATCACGCCACACGACTTCTTTAGCATCTCTTTCAAAAATGATACTCTAACCTATCTAGCTACCATGGTCCATCAAGATTTTTTTAAAACAAGATCTCTAGGAAAACACATAGATTCTAATGTTTGATGGTACAATCTAATCTGATAGGCATGTATTACATTGCACTGCATTTTCATACACCACCATACTACATCCACAGATTTGTTTCACTTAAGTCTATCTTTCATGCGAGCAAAACCATGCCAGTCTTCTCTCAATATAGTGCAAGGACATTGTTTTCCAAGGACTGCACACAATCAGAAAGGGAGGCTTGGAGTTGTTTTAATATGCTGTATATTGTAGAGGTACCCCCTTACTTTGCCAGTCAGGCTTCCCCCAGCCACACCTGCTACAATTACTCTGCTGCTTCTCTGCTACTTTAATAGTGAAGGGGGTCCAGTAGTTCAGAAAAAATCCAAACCATCCTGTTTGGGGAGAGAAGGTCATGGAACAGCTCTGTTGTTCTCTTTTATTTCCTCCAACACTTTGGAGAAATGGCTTGATCACTTCAACACCATGACAGGTTTTCTGGAGTATTTGGAGACAGAAAAGCTTCTGTGTGAAGTTATCAAAATTAGAAATATCATAGATACAGATGAGTCAGAATTTAATTTCATTTAATAAAGGCACAAAAAGAAAAAGCCAAATTAAAAGGCTATGGTATAAAAAGATTTTCTGTTCTCCAAATGTGCAATCATGGACACATGATGTAAAATATTCCAGCATCAAGGCAAATGAGTTTAGGAACAATTCATGAAATATTTTGGAAATTCTAATTTCTAAATATTCTGTGTAAATAACAGAAGAAATCCAACAAATTCCCAAGTATACTTCTTTTTTAAAGTTTCTTAAAGATAATAATACATTTTTTAAAATTTACAGAAATTCTACCTTTACTGCAGCAAGCCTTGGATTTCATAATACTAACATAAAAAATTCTCAGAGACCTATCACAAATTTACATCCAATGTGCCTTTAACTCAAGGATTACCGTCCAATTCTCTTTGGCTTACTTAGGACCCTTAACAAAACATACTACTTCATTCTTCAAAGCAAGGTCCCTTCCTGACAGAAAAATTCTATTTTGTTGTCATAAACAATTACAAATATACATCTATGAAAACATTCCCAATTTGAGGGGCATAATCTATTTTAGACAGTAAACCACTGAGACATCTTCATCCCTCAGGCAGCCAAAATACACAGGTCAGAATTATGAGAGTTCATACTGAATTCCCCAGACTTGAAGAAAAATGCAGCTATCTACCCTGTTTCCTAAGACAAACAATAAGAAATAAGGACATTTGAAGAAAACAAGTTATTTGTTGTATTCTATTGTTGTCGACTTTCCAGTTTCAGCTAACTTCTTTGCCATTCTCCAAGCAAACACTATTAATAAACAAAAACCTGTAGCTCTTTAGGTGGTGACAACAGTGTTTACTCAGGAAATCACGCTGAGATTTCATTTAAGGCTAAATCTGAAATTTGTCATCATAAGAGAAGCATCACTTACGTAAGCGGAATTGTGCTTCTGAATAAGAACGTTTAGTCTTCGCGTTCTTTCTTTCATAGGTTTGTCATCTCCACTACCATAAATTCCTTATTTTAAACAAGTAAGATGCATTTTTTATGAGTTAATCTGCATCTAGCCAGAACATCAGGAAACTGCAACTGCATAAGTTACACTTCTATAAGAGGCAAATAATACTGCACGGAAAACTCTGCTAGCTTGAGCTGAGAACGATAAATATGAGAAGTTGGAACCAAAGTGCAGCAGTACAGAAAGCTACAAAAAGGCAGCACCAGCACTACAGGCACAGCATTTAGAAATGTCTTTCTACCCAGGTCCTTTTCATTGTCTTCATAAACTCCTACCTGAAATACTCTGATTCGTTGAAGATTTAGTGTGCTCTTCCAGCTGTTGTCTTCCAGGAATGATGGGAGGACTGAACATGTTCAACCAGTCTCTGAAAAATACAAATCAAAATATCACTCACAAAAGCACAGTTTGTGTTCCTATTTGTTCTAATTCTTTTGATTATTAAAAAAAATTCAACGGAAACTGCAGGTTGTCAAGTGTGATGAAACAAAATCAAGCTGGATTTTACTACTGTAGAAATAAACTTTACAGTTAATACAATTCTTCAATGTTAAGGCTTCCTTCCTTCCTTAGCCTTTTTGCCCGTTCTGTTCACCCTAACATCTGTGGTTTAAGTCAGGTTTGCTTTGCAGATCTCAGCAAAAGGTGTACAAGAGGTGTGATCCATAATCCACATAGATATACTCTGAAAGCCTATGGGACGCATGAAAGTCTTTTCCTGAGGAATAAAGACTTGTGATGAACAACCTGCGTTTGATGAAAGATTGGGGGGGGGCAATTTGATTAAAAATCCTTACTCTCTTTAAGGAAAAAGGCTTAAAGACAGTCAGAAGAGGTGCTTGGTTACCACTGACTTGGCACTGCTTGGAGCGCCTGTAATAGGGTGACAGCAAGCGGTAGATTGTTCACTGTCCGGATGGTTGGTGAGTTAGAGCTGAGCTGAGACATGAAATGGATGCCACTGACAGTGTGACACCAACTCAGTGGTCTTGAACTGTGGGACAGCTGATTTGTATTAAATAATTTAATCTTTCCAGTTTAATTTAACTTCAATATATTCCAATGAAGGGATGGAATTAGTGATCAGAGCTAAGAATAACACACTAACAGTTTTCTAGTGTTTTTCAGAAGGAAACATTGGATTGAGTCAGGATGTTATTGTTGACATTGGAAAAAAGCTTTGCTAGGTAAATACATTATAAACAATTGTTTATAACAATTTTTTATTGTTATAAAATGTTATATGCTACAAATAAATATTTTGTTATTGAGAATAACCTGGTTTTAGCTACTGGCAACAGCATACAGATGACTTCTCATCACAGCTGTCACAGATCTATTTTGCTTCTGTGTGGAAAAAAAATTAGATGGGATCTTTATCACAGAGGAGGGAGTACAGACCTTCTTCACCTATTCAATTTAATAGGCAATTTATGGCTCTCCTGAACACTACTTTGTGATAGCTTTTAAAAATTATTATCACGTTATCATACACACATATAAAGTTCAATATTCATTTCATATATACCACTTTATGATACCCTGTCTTTGACTGTTACAGCTCAAAGAAAACAGAACAGTTGTTTTGATTGTTGTTACTGCTTTTTATTGCAAACTGAACTGCAGATTTTTTCACTGAACAAGTCATTCATATTCTACTATCAGTCAGAGGAAGACAGCCCTGAAAAGGACACATCTAAGTCACAAATTTAAGACATTCCTTGTGCAGGTGACCACATCTTGCAATTCTTCTTGTATATGAAACCAATCTCTGTATACTGGGCATAGCTCACGTTTCCTTCAGTTCCCATCCGTCCTCTTCAACAGTAAAGAGCTATAACACTTTAAAGCTTCAATATAACCATGAACTAGACTAAACAATAGCAAGTTAACACTTGGAACACAGAATTTGAGGGACCTCAGTACATCATCTCATTTTGATAGAACCATCCTTTAACAGAATCCATCCTTTTTGACCAACCTATTTCACTGCAAGGCAAGGGGAACGGAAGTGAAAAGGGGTCTTTAAATTCCCTTATGCTCACTTCATGCTGATGGGAACAGTGCAGCTCTACAGAGTAAATTCAGCTTGGTTTGGGGTTGATTCAACTTGTGTCTGGCCATGGCTGCTCCAACAGCTGGCTCAAAAACATTACGCATGCAAACTTGTACTAGAGGCCAGGAGATTAGCCAGAGCTGTAGAGGTAACTTCAACATCCATGGCTTCACATAGAAGGGATGAATTTTTCCAAAACTTGACAGATTTCTTTACATTGCCAGACCTTAACTATCTCACCTCAATACAACATAAACAGATAATGTACTTCTACTTTTTGAAAAGCCTTGATGATCTCACGTAAGATTTGCTTCTGACAGAGAAATCTGGCAAGACTCAGTCATGTGTTATAATTGCTAAAATATGCCAACTGCTTTTTTTTTTTGTTAGTTTTTCTGCTACTTCTGGACTTGTTATTGATTCCACATCATCTCCTGTTGGCATGTACGCATAATCTGGGGTGAATCAGGGGACAACCACCTATCTGTTTGCAGTCAAAACGGAAAAAACTAATTTTCTGCCTCAGGAAACAGAACTGCTGGTGTAGAAATCCTGCAAATAGTATAGCAGATTTAAAGGAAGAGATATTGAATTTTTCATAATTTCAATATGTAAAAAACATACTTCAAAATTTTTTTACACCATCATATTATTTTCATATATATGGTCAACTTCACTACCAATCCTTCTCCTCTTCTCCTGTTCAGCTAATGGCAGTGAGAACTGGTACAACTAATCCCCAAAGCAATATGCTTGCCTAGACATCTCATTATTAGCTCTCTCTGTTATTGTTCATTATATTTGCATTCCCTGAATACAGCCAAAGACTCTATTTACACCAAAGTATCCAAAGTTTTTAGGAATAACAGTTAAATGCATGCTATGATATCCAGTGCATGGTAGAATATATTTTCCATTTCTGCCACCTGCCTGTGTGGTTTGTGCTGCCTCACAATCAGCCCACATGAGCCTAATGCTAGAATTCTAGGACTCCAGGGCTCACAGGATGTGGTCAGAGAGCATGACGCGGTATCAATTACCTGATTCTCCACGATTGCACTGAAACGCAATGTCAGCAAAAGCAATCTCTTGGAGAAACTGTGGCAATTTTAGAGTACGGAAGAACTACTAGTGCTAATCTACATCTGTGCTTCCCAAGCTACCCTTTCTTCCAAATTCACTACAGCTTTTTTAAAAGACAGTGACATCTGATGTCCAGAGAAGAACTAGAATATTTCTGCTAGTAAAACTGCTGAAGCCAAAGTGGTACAAGGACAGAGGAAAGACAGTGGTTGCTTCTGAAGAGAAATTATCTCAGTCAGACCAACAAACCTAGCTAGAAAAGTACAGCAGCTCTACCGTATACATGAAGAGTTTAAAGATTCAGATACAATATGTATCAGAGAATTTCTAAAGAAAACAGCTGGTACCCAGAAAGCAGAGAGGATGTTAGCAAGGGAAAAGAAAGAGAGAGACAATTAATTTAGAGAACATGGAGGGAGCAAGGTAATCATGTGTCATTAAATCAGTATTTCTATTAAATTAATAGTTCTTATTACTCAGGAAATTTACGTTTTAGTTTGAAGTCTCATGTCTGGAAGCTCTTCCTGAAAGATCAAGTCTGAGAAAGCAGAGATGGGATGATTTGTGAGTAGCTGGATGATTGTGTCTTTGATTCTGTCCTTAATTTACTGGGGTCAATTCTTGTGTAAATGAATTGTTCAGTTTCATCTTCATATTTATTTTGATGCATCTGGTTCAGTAGATTAATTACTACTTTCTCTAGAAGGTGCAAGTGTAAGATCTAGGGATTTTGATGGTTCTAAAGGGAGGCAAAGGAGTTTTTATTTATGATAAAGGCAACTGAGATGTGTTGGCAAGTCTGAGAGAAAAAAAAACAACACATGAGCTGAATCTAGACTGTCTTAATAGGAAATATCAATGTCCAAGCAAAACTACTAGTTTTGCTATTCAAACCCCTCCTACCAAGATAAGTGATCCAAACACTACAGTATTAAGCATTCACTGTTGACTTAATATTACTTTTAAGGTTGAAACATTTTAAACAATATATATAAAAACTGGTTTATTACTTCCACAAGTTAGTTAGCAATGTCTAAATCAACTTTTGTTAAACCTTGGAAAAAAAAAATGTTTAAAAATTTCATAGGTGCTGAAGTCTTCTTGGCCAAATTGCAGTAGATAGTAAAGACTGGCAGGTGATTGATTGACAAACTGCTGAAAAGTGGGTTTACAGTGGTAATTCTGATAGATGTTGTGGTCTGGCAGTCAAGACAGACTTTTCCACAATGAAATCTGCAGTTGCTTTTAGGAAGCAACTAAAACATATGTGTGTGTGATACAGCGTGTATGAGTTAAAAAAAAAAACCTCAAAAATTTGTAGACCTTGCCTAAAAGTAAAGCCCAGAATGGAGACAACTGGCAATATTCTGAGAAATGCAGACTGTGGCCTGTGTTTCCATTTATTGTTTTTATTCTGACTCAACAAAGACTATTTTTTGGGGGACCTTCTTTAAGAAGCTAGTTTATCTCCCTAAAACAGAAAAGCTAATCACACATTCTGACTAATTAAAGACACTCTATTTATGCTATCAATGCCTCCAGCTGTAATCAATACAATCAACGTGCAATAAACTATCTAAAGCTTTCCTGATAACAATGTGGAATGCTAAGTACTGTCTTTTGACATTGTGAGTTGCATTGCGTGAAGGCTCAGAATAGCTTCCACACACATTCAAAGTATCACGCACCTTTAATGCTTGCACTGAAATTCTTTATTATCCTGAAAGCTATTTTCCATACTAAAATACAATAAAAAATGTTACATGATCTTGTTATATTATGGCCTTTTCTCAAAAAAAAACTTTCAGAAAATAATTGTCATATATTGAAACATCACATGATAGCTGAACTGCGATGGATAGCAAAAGAATCTCTTGGACTTCTGAACATCGTTTTTATTTTTATGACAGTATGTTAAATTTTGCAGAAAATGGCATCCATTGGTAAAATCTGCTGAGAAAATTAGCGATGCTTTATTAACTAGCACTTATTAATGATAATGTACCAAAACTGTTACCATCAACAGAAATCCAAAGAATCAGAGGGTTTTTATTTAAATCTTAATGAACATCTCTGATACTTTGACTTTTTACAGGTATTTTTGCTTTTCAGTCCATCCTACTGGCTGGGCTGAGAAAATGGACAAGTCATTTAGTACAGAGATTCTTAACATCGCTGTGAATTGAGATAGCATACTTTATCGCACTTCTTTTGGATCAGATTTAATTTGTATTATTAAATCATTGGGATTATTTAATCCACATTATTAATAAAATTTAAATGCTTCAAAGTTTTAGTATGGTTTTGTCCAACAATCTATACAGGAATTAAAAGGAATATTCAAATTATTCGCTCAGCCTGGCAGTATACTCTAAAAATGCAAGGCAAGGGCTACATTATATCAAATCAGCGAATGAAAAAACAACAGCAGTTTTGTATCATTAAGAAATATCAAATTGACAGACTATTAAGCATCTGAAGAGTACCATCAATAAAGAACACAAAAGATTATATTTAACTGCATAAGCTACTTAGTAAATCTTTATGAATATGAGAGGAGAACTGGCTTGTGCCTGAGTGACAGTAAGAGGAGCATGTTTGCTGAATTATTTTTTACAATGCATAATTTGACTAACTCTGTGGAGGGCCAGAGAATGCCAATGTATGAACCAAGAGTATTAAAATATTTTAAGGAAAAAAGGATCAATTCTTGACATCTTGTGCAACTCTAAACTAAAAAATCTCCGCACATACTTCTGCTGTATTAGTAATATTTAACAGCACATGGAGCAAATTCTGATGCAAACGCTCAAAGTGAATAAGAAATACCTTACCTTGAACCACTGAATGCAAAGGGCCAGCTCATCTTAAAAGTATGGCTCAGTATAGCCTAAATATTAAATTCAGCTAAGATGGAGACCTATTTTTCTCACTTGTTTGGATTTTTAACTATAGCTGTTTAAGAAAGTTTGTTAGAGACTAACTCAGTTCTTAGATAAGTCAATAAAAAGACACCCAGCTTTGGAAGACCCCTCATCTATACCATGCTCTGTCTTTTTTTCAGCATGCATTACTCATTAGGCTCCTCCAGATTAGCAATCTGAATTTTCAATTACTTACCTATCTGCTGGACTTCATGCATATGTGTAACGTTATTAACTTAAATCATATTACCCATACACACCTATTTGGGTTCTGCTTTGTACTATATTAATGATGTGTGCATATTGGAAGGTTTTGATTTTTTTTTCCATGGAAATAAACTCTTCAGTAGCAAAGCATGGACTGATGTAGGCTATTATTGTGTTACGTACAAAATGCAATCATATTAGTTGAAGAAATGTTGAAATAAAATTTCAGGTCCTGCCACTACATACATCTGTAATAACTGTAAAGTCATCTGAGCCTTATGTTGTCTGTTACTGCATCTAAAATGCTTTAAACAATTTCAATTTTGGAACATTCTTAAAGTTTTTACATAAATATGCCACAAACAAAGAAACATTCAATGTTAATTTATACAGTAATAACTGTTCAGTGCTACTCAGTTAAGGTGGGAAAACCAGTGTCTTTAAAATGCAAAACTGAGTATGCAGAAGATGAAGAAGACAACATACTACCAAAAGAATATAGAGCATATTTATACATACAAATCAAGGATTTTTGAACGCACATTTTAATAAAAATCTTGAAAAACAACATAAATATACATGTCCACATGACTTTGCATGAATTGAAAGCTCTATTTTAACAAGTACTGAAGTGCAATCTGGCAATACATTGATGATTTAAAAAACACAAGTCATGAGCTACATTGTATTATTCTCCAGGAGTGTTATTGTAGTTTCAAAATATCATTAAAGCAGCACAAACCAACACTTACCATTTCCTGCACATTTTTCACAGTGAGCTGCATTCTGACTATGAGTAATCTGTTAATCTGTTCTTTGCCTCACAATCCGTCAAAGTGACAGATTCATTCCATCCCTAATACATAATATCTTCATTTACTGTATGCCTTACTGGAACTTTCTGTTTTTGCTAGCACTAAGATTTAGAAAATCACAAGCATATTCACAGAATGCCTTTTCCCTTCCTCCAAACCACTTCAGCAAGTCCAGCCAGCCAAATACCATACTTCTAATGGAGACAGAGAGACCTCCTTAAAAACAAAATTCTTTAATTTTCAATGAATTAGTAACTAAAAAAGAGATCATAAAAAGTACAAATGCAACTGTGCATGGAAGACTTGAATCTGCTCTTAAAGTCTTAAATCTGTAAATGAACTGGTTTATGGGTGCTAGATTAGATTCAAGGATAACAAAGGAGATGCAAATTCTACTTATTAAACAAGATATTTAGACAGTGTAAGGAGCTGTTACAAGTGTGTACAGTATAATCACGCTGATTGGTATTAGCTGCAAGTTTGGCCTGTTAATACTATCTCGTTTTTCTTTCATTATCAAAGTTCAAATGATAAATTTGTGCAGGTTATTAGAAACACACAGTCATCTACATCAGTCTAAAAATACAAACGACCTGAATTTGGATGTTTAACAGCTTAGTAATTAATATATTGTGCTATTTGTCAATGTTTTGCAGTTAAATACATGAAACGCCTATCATAGCTTCTGTTAAATGACAGTAACATTGGAATTTACTTAAAGGCTAAACCTCTAGTTCATCACCACGTTAGATTGCTGGCTAGATTATAGTCTCGATATTCAGTAGCAATATAAACAACACTAGTAGAGAAAACCAGTATTTTATCATCTAATTTAAGTAAAATACTAGCCCTTTTTTCTTTTCTAGTTTTGACTCATTTATCAGAAGATCAGCTGTATAAATTGGAAATAATTAATTTGCAAAGGTGTGTTAAAATTCCTTCTTGTTAATCTAATATTATGCAAGTAAATTCTAATAACAACATCAGATACTAATTGATCAATGAATCAAATGGATTTCCACCTTTAATACAGTGTCCATTAGATAGGGTGTGCTTCCTTTTCTCATATTTTTAACTATTAAATAAACCACTAATTTTAAAAATCTTATTTTAATATTTCACCAGTTCTGGAAACACCTGAATCTAGGCACCTTACAAGTCTTGTTGCAGTTAAAGCAATTCCTTTTCCCCACAGCCAGCCACCACCAGCATCTTACTGTTCTGTGCATCCTGGATGTAGACTGCATTCCTTTTAACTTTTAAAAGATGACATGGAGCCAGAGGGCTATTAAAAATCAATGGAGAGACACAACTCAACAGAGCACTACTTTAATATTATCAGACTTAAGGTGATGCTGTTGAATGTTCCTAGTCTGTGAAAACTATCTTTCTTTTTCAGAAAAGCAAAAAAAAAAAAAAAAAAAAAAATTGCATGCAAGAGAATTCTGCCCTTTTAGCATATTAATGCAATGAATAGCACAGCATGAAGTTGGAAATTTAATCATCCACACAAAGTGAGAAGTATGCTATCTCAGTTTAATTCTTCAAAAACATGAAGTTTTGTCAACAACAAACGTAAAATAACATAAAGGAATCAAAACCAACACTCTTGCATAGATACTGCAATAGCAGGGAAGGGAGATTGGGCACTTGTGCCCTTGGAAACCCAGACAGTTTCGCTCTGTAAAAAAGTGTTGTATGCATACGGGATGTCAGTCAAGCAGCCTGATTCGTCTGCATTTAAATAAGCTTCCAGTTCAGAAAGTGGATGGAGGAATAAATATGTATTTCCATAGATGGGAGGTCGGTTAGTAGTAGTAGCTTTTTCTCTACAGAAAAGGGAACAATACAACTGGTACAAACCTATCTGGAAGCTTGCCTGCTCCGTGAACCACCCTAAAATTCCAAGGCTCTACAAGTTGCCAGAATTTGGACTCGGACCTTAGATGCTGGTTTGTGGCTGGACTGAAGTGTCGTCACCTGCAAACACTGGAGTTCCCCTGGAAGAAGACACACTGGCAAAGGGCCGTAGCAACAGTTCAGCTGAGTATCCAAGGAGAGATTGTAACACTCCATGAACAGGGAATCCTGGACTTGTAACAAGAAAACACTTGTCTCTTCCTTTCAATCTAAGAGATCTTAGAGGCATACAAAATCTTTTACTGCGTATTCTCCATCTCTACATACAAGCACGGTCAGACAACTCTGTTTGAATTGCCCAGGCACATTCAGAAAAAGGGTGGAACCAATAAAAAAAAATATTCTCAGTAAGTTCTCAAGCTACAAAAAAAAAAAAAAAAAAGAAAGAGATAAACTACCTTATATTCACGCAGATGCAATGGCATGTTTAAAAGCATTTGCCATTTTTATATTCAAACCCTTGGTGCATATGCTGCCACGTTTTCACATTCTCAGATTCCCATGCAAGGCAAAGCCATTTTTGGATTATTTTAACAAGCTTCTATGTGTTAGCCACTTGGTTCTCAACAACCTATCTGCAGCTAAGCTTTTTACCATCATGATTAAAAAAATTAACCTTTTCAATTAGACCTTTCCTGTGCCATTTTCTTCTTTTGTCATGTTCTTTTTCATGCATATTATAGCCTGACAAATGCAGCAGAACTTTGCTAATTCAGATTAACGACTGGAAGACCTATTGCGAATTACTCTATTTTGTGGATGAGTAAAGTAACTGAATAAGTGCAATGAAAAACCAAAGTACATTTTGTGATACATTGTTCTTGTTCACTTCTTTTGACAACTGTTGTGTAATTTTATAATACTTCATAATGTAATGCTGTCTGTTTTGCAGAAGTAATAGAGTTGCATGACTTTGATCTTGTAACGAATCATAAAAATAAATGGGCTTCTTTGTTTGCAAAACTCAATCTTTACATGTGCATCTTAACTTTAGGGTGTTCTGCTGTTTAAGCCTTTGCTTGGAAATAGAGGAGACAAAGACCTTTTGTGTCTGAATTTCACAGCATGCATATTGGAGAAGTTCTGGTGTAGTGCAAATAAATGTTATAGCTACAATGCTTCTTTTACTGCACCATTTCATAGGTGAGTTTAATCTTACAGAATCTCTCAATGGTATAATAACACATGCATCAGCTATTGGAATGTATAGTTTTCACCGGGGACGCGTGAGAGTACTTGAATTGTAGTGTCAAAGCTGAACATACATTTAATACTTGAGAGTTTGCAGTAGATGTGTTTTTGTGCTGGAATCATTGATATATTATGCAAATTTCAGGTGCTGTGATAATGGCAATATTTACGGCAAAAATAGGTTCTAAAAAAAGACTTCTCTAGCAGAAACTTTTGAAGAAGGTGAAAGAAATAATTTACTTCCTAAAAATCAGCAGAGTGGTCAGAGTTATGTATAAAAAGACATGTTCATTATATTTAACTAATACACCAGAATTTTACCAATAATCAAGTTTGAAAAGAAGTTAAAAATGTATTTAAAGGAACATGTTTATCCATTTAATGATTCACTATCTGAACTACTGTGCATGCATGTCATTACAAAAATAAGAAAATCAGATTGTTCAATAAAGTAGTAATTAAGGATGTGACTTCTGCTTTTTTTTTCTTAAGATAAAACCTACAACTTTTTTGGAAAATTTTAGGTATTATCCTCCTCAACTTGTTAATCTCCATGTCAATGAAGCACTTATTTTGTGATTATACATCTCAAATCTGTCACATTTATCATAATGGGAGCGATTACCAAGAAAAAAGAACATGTTATTAGCTTTGTTTGGGTTGGTTTTGTTTTTTGATTGTACAGGAAAGAAGAATGATGACATCCTGATCAGTCTAATGTAACACATGTAGGCTACAATGACAAGACAGCTTGCTTTAGTCAGCCCGTATCAGTCCCATGTGAAGTGAGGTCAGTGACTATTAATCATTTGTCAAGGACTGCGGGCCCTTGTCAGCCAATTATAGATATAAGGAACTTTGTATCACATCCACATGTGGCAAAGCTACAAAGGACTTAAACCACAGTACAGTAGTGACACTTTCTATAAATAAAACATAATTCTAGACAAAATGCTGGCCTGAATTGCATTATATTTCCATTTAGCTATTTTAGTAAACACAATAATATTATTGATTTTCCTTAAAATGTTAGGGACCTTGTGTGCTCCTTAGTTTTAAGAGTTTTCTTTTTTTTTTTTTCACAACAAACCCACTGACAGAATCTAATTTAAACACAAAAAATCCCATTGAAGAAGCAACTGACTTGTATGTACAGAGCAGATAAATCTAGCTACTGGCCTGGCTTGATGATGGTCCCGAATCCTACCACTTCAGAGCAACTGTGACACTCACTTTTCATAGCAAAACTTACGGACATAATAATCTCCAGGGATGCAGAGGGTCATGGAGAAGAAAAAGACACGGGAAAAGGTAGATGGAAGCCTGACAAAATGACATCTCATCGCTACTTCAGATTCTTGCTAGAATTTTGGGGCTGACAATCTACATCACCAGCTACAGATGGACTCTCAGTATCAGCAAGGAGGCTTAAGACTCCCCTCCTGTCCCCACATCAGGCCATGATCATCCCTCAGGTGGGGCGAACTCCAACTCACAGGGCTGAATGGGTAGGGTACACTATATACTGATGCACACACACACTTTCGCCAACCAGCCTGGCAAGCCTGAGCTTCCAGCAGCGCAGAGGAGATAGCAGTGGAGCTAATAAGGGAGCACAGTTCTATTTATTCCTGGCAATTCTGTGCAGGTAACCCTGACCAAGCTCACAGCAGAGGCACAGACGATACTCCAAAAGATCATTATCATTGACTGATACGCTAATTGACTTCTGCAGGTTCCAACCACCCTTGGAAAAGCTGTCAGCCCCACATATATACAGTAGTTTGGGAAGGTTGTTGATTTTAGAGCTGTTAACATATGAAACCTGCCAGCCACTAACAGGGACAAGAAATTAAACTTCAGTTTAATAACTATTTTCATTTGTGAATGAAAACCAGTTTGATCACTCATTTTTAGTTTGAGACCACTGAGCAATAGACTTTCTCATAAAACGATGCCTGTGTTTTATGTGCAGATCTTATATTCTCAGCTGTAGTCCAAACCAGGCAGGCATTTAGTATCATCAGATCTCTGTGCCTACAATTCACTACAGAAATACACTATTCTTAACATGTAGAGTTCAATGTCTGGGTAAAACCTAAATTTGACTGTGTATATTTTGTATGAAATTATTTAAGTAAAATATACTTCTTGTGAAAGGATATCCAATGAAATGCTGAAATATTTGTGTCCTATTTCAGTGTGGTTTCTGGGGAACCACTGTTTGAACTTCAGATGAACAAATTTTATTTGGTAGCTCAGGAAGACTTGGGTAGGATGCCAAGAGCAAATCCAGTGAGATAATGTTTATAAAGATATGTTTCAACTTCTAAAAAAACCCTCCCTCAAAGACAGAAAAATCAGCTTTTAACAGAAATAAATTTTCTGGAAAGCATCTGTAGAAGTTCAGAAAACCTATTCATAAAGCTAGGCTCAAGTGATTTTTTTTAAGAAAGCAGCTCTACATTTTTGAGTTCAGTATGGCTGAAAGTCCTCTAGAATATTTATTTTCTTCAGCATTTCCTTTAATGAAACTTCCAAACCTTCTACACCACACAAACATTTTGGAGGACAAATGCTTACGAAGTAGATGCAGTATACATAGCAATTTCCAGTCCCTGCACTGGCGTAAAAAGCAGCACAGATAGATACAGCTTCCTATTTGGAGAGAAGAGAGCAATTCTGGAGTTCAGCTAGGACCATACAGCACATCAGTCAGTGGGCACTGCATAGCTAAGGCTTGAAACACCGCACATCTTGCGCATCTGGCTCCGTAGCCTCTGCAGTCAGGCTGTCTCCTTTCATTAACTGGTTCTACGCCTTGCAAAGCAGCATGATGCGCAGGTGATTTGTATTGCAGCAGCAATATTCTTGGCAGATTTATGACCTTTACCCAGTGGTACCAATGGAAAATGAGTCTAGCTAGGTCTTTTTATTGACTGCATTTCCATTACCTTCACAGGTGCTTTCTTTCCTGGCTTGTTCTTTTATCTTATTATGGACAGAAGCTACATTTACTGGACAATAGCTTCCACATTGCTCTCTTTTCATTTCCCAGAAAATATCACTGCTATGCTTTTTAAAGTTAGTTGAGACCTGTCAAATTCTTTATCACTCTTTACAACAAACTATTTGTTGCTTCAGTAAGTGCACCACATAACTGTTTTCATACCATGGCATTTATACCCACTCATCTACATAGGATGTATCAACTTTCCAAATATTCTGTGTGTTCCCCAACATAGCTACAGCAGGCTTACAAAGATTTAGACATTTTCCAGTTGCTCATGTGTTACTTGTTAAAATTTGCTTTAAAAACAGTTTAGGAACTAAGTTATAGAATTACCATTAATTTTATCTCCCTCACATTTAGGTACACATCCTCTGTGAAAAGCATTACAGAGTTTTCCGTTATAAATGAAAGGTAATGATGTGAATAACAGTATTCAAGTCACACCACCTCCAGTTTTTATATCATGATGCAAACTGACCTCATAATTTTGTCATCTTCTGTATTTAGAGCCCAGTAATGCTTTTCTGGCAGTTCACAAGGGCTACTGAATTTATGAGGCACTAGTGAGTCAGGTATTTCACGAATACTTTGCCTGCATTTCTCGAAAATGATTTCTAGAGAAATTTAAGTCTACTGTGGGTACTGGATTAAAATAGCGTAAGAACTAAGTTGTAATTTATACTATTTTGTTTTAAATTTTATTATATGGAAACACAAGTTTTCATTGTTGATTGTATTAACTTGCTATGATGAAATGCTTTTACAGATAATGGTGTTTATTCTGTTTTTCAGTACATAAAATGTACCGAATACAAAATTGCTTTGGCACATGCATAAAAATAACTTAATAAAACCTGTCTCAACCAATGTATGGACAAAAAAGAGAAACAACGTAGCATGAACCAAAATATAGGCAATTCTAGTGCCATGAGAATTATGAAATTGATTCAGGAATAGAGTCCAAAGTGTCAGTCACAAGGTACCTGGTACCTTACTCTGTGGACTACGGTGAAGTGTCTCTGTCCACTTAATCCATTGTAACAATTCATGAGGACAGAGACAGTCCCTTTGACAACCAGCAGCCAAGGCAGAGAGGTTTTCTAGACCAACACAGGCACTTTGATTCACAGGTGAAAGGGAACAAGAATCTAGGATTATACTTTCACTCCAGTAATACATTGTGTGCACTAGCAAACATATGGCTGCACGTTGCAGTAACTGATGCATCTGGTTGAACTTGCACAGCAAGTTTCATAGCTTTCACTTCATAAAATCTAACAAGAAGACTTTAAATCCATTAAAATGTGGAGGGCAAGTGAGACAAGTGACTGAAAACATCTGTGTGAGGAGAAATACATATTATCCTGCAAAACTGACTGGCAGTGCACTATCATAAAACATTTCAGACTGTTGATAAAAGCTAAAGAAGTTCTGTTTGAAATGTCCTCTCCTCCTATCCCTCTCAACACATATACATCGTCCAGTTAAAACTTGGACAAGCGAAATCCACATTAATGACCCCAAGTGAAAGTGAAATAGGACTACTTTTTAAAATAAATACACCTCTTGTTCACGCTGTTAAAAAACCTGACAAAGTGATGTTAGGGTTTCACAGGTACAAGGCAGTTCTGAAACTGGACAATTCATTTTAATTGTTTCAATTTGATAATTTTCCCTAGCCGCCCTCTCCCCTTGTCTTCATCTCACCTTATATGAAAGTCACAGGGATTTTGTTGCTGATTCCAAACAAAACAGACCAAACTAGAAAACTGACAGCCAAAATATGTTGTAGACAGGATCCCTTTGAACTATCCCCCAGTGCTGTAACACCTCTCCTGAGGGGGCTATCTATTGAAAAAAACTGTTGAAATAAGTAACATTAAAATCTGTTGTAACAAATGGATTCTCTGACACCTACAGTCACGTACAGAATTCTAGTTCTAAGCCTTCAAAGCAGAGAGGGAGAGAGGGAGAAAGAAATAGGTGAGAGTGTATGTCAGATGAGGAAGATTTGCTGAATCACGCATCAAAGCAGATACAGAAGCAAGGCCTATGTCAGTTACTTTAAATACACAGTGGTACACCCAAAACATGCAGAATTCAGTTCTGTGTTCCAGGGCAACGCAGACATACTGCAGACAACGACTAAAATGAGCAATAGTAAAGCCCTCTGAGAGGAGGTTGAAATTGAAAAGAGATTTAAGATTAAATCAAAGAATGTCACATTTAATATTCAGAACGCTCTAACTGAATCCTTACTGCCAGGGCTATAAATGGAATCTTACCGTGGGTTGGAACGGGAAAGCGGGCTCATTTCTTCCTGATAGTGATGCTCCTGACTGATGGGCTATGGAAAACAAAAAATAATAGTGAGAAAGTAACTTTGCAAATATTCTTTCAGAATGTATAGAAGTATGTAAAAGATCTTTTATGAACATACCCCTTTTCAGCTTCTGGTATTAGAATTTTACAGTCTTTTATCTATGAAATTTAAAACGGGTATTCAGATCCTAACTGGCCAAAAGTACAACTTAACAGATGATTTTTGTCTAGGTGAAAATACACAGGAGTTGACCACATGGTCATTTCTTCACTGCCTGTGAGAGTGTTGGGACAGTCAGGAAACTTCAGAGAGGGAAGGGTGGCAAAGTCTTGTCTGACAGAAAAGTTTGGACTGCACGTGTATAGGAAGTACGGTGCAGGAACTCTCAGTTGGATTTGTACAGAACAACCCCTCTCAAGACCAGACAACACTGAGCCAGAGCTAATACAGCGGGCAAGTATGGCTCCTCTCCACTGAGAAGCACCATTAACAGTAATCTTAGCAGTGCCAAGTGAAGTTTGCTGAAGCACATATGATTCTCTATGGCACTGCCAATTTGAAATCTGAATTAAGCTGTTCATGAATAGATAACGGTGGACTGTATGAATATTTACACAAAAAACGATAATATTCCAGAGTCCTCAAATCTTACTGAGTCATTGTAAGAATGTGCCCCAAAGGTTTCAAACTACATTTGGTTTATGGCATTAAAAGCAGTAATTTGCCAGAAAGATCAATATTCATAAACTGGTGCAAAAATTCAAGATTTCTAAAATTCAGAAGTATATTTTCCCTCAGTATATATGTAGTGCTTCCAGAAGAGACCTCCCCTGCCATTATCACACACCTCAAAAGCAGTTCGAAACAAATCACTGAAGCAAATGCAAAAGAAGTGAAAACACAAGCATACATTAACAATACTTCGACAATTTAGTACATGAAATGCTAAAAATAAATACTAAGAATTATGAAAGCAATTGCTTTTTTGACAGAAATCAATATAAAAATGAGAAAGTTCTCATGGTTTCAGGAAGTGGGGAGGGATGTTGTAAAATGTATGTTCAGGATGAATAACATCCTAATTACTGCCAAATATGAGTCACTGCCTGGTGGTGGATAGTGCAATTCCCAAATGATGGCTAGTGGAAGACTGAGGATGAGACAGAAAGTGAATTAGTCAGTCTATGAACCAGAATATCTGTCTAAATAATTTTTAGTCTCATTTCATAGTAAAGAATAGTCTGCCTCTGTTTTGCAATTTGACTTGATGTGAACAGATCCCTCCAGGGGTTGTCAAAGTGAGCTCTCTGTTGGAATAATTCTGGGATTAAATATCACTCCTCTTGTCTGTCAGACTTCAGTTCTGCCAGACCATTTCTGTATTAAATGGCTTTCTTTTCTGAATCATCACAAAGGAGGCCAGAAGAACCTGGAAGTACCCTCTCAGATATTTTGCAGATCAAGGCCTATGTGACTGAATTTATATTTAGGAAGTTGCTTGTGAACAAGTAATTTTTCTTTCTCTCTAGGTACTCCTTACTCAAAAGACAGGTCTTAGTGGTGAGCATATTTTGGAGTCTGCTAATGGAGCATTATACCACTACAAGCTCCTAGGATATATCAATAAGCAATCTAGGAGAATCTTCCTTCTCCTTTGCATTCCTGAGAATCAGGGACCATATGCAATCAGATATCCGGAATTTTCTTATATGTGATCTTTCTCCAGAATGTTTGTGTTGTATCTGAAGTGGTGTCTGAAGTGTGGAAACAGCTACCCAAGAAGCTAAATGGGCCAATTCCTGACAGGGCAGGATGGTCTTACTGAATCTCTAGACTAAAGCAAGGCATTTAAGCAGAAATATTTTGTAAGCTTTGCAAATTTTCTTGGATAATGTGTATATGCGTGGGTATAAACTTCACATTATACTCTGCAATATATAGAACTGTGTCTTTCATATTGCTGCAATGCTAACATAGAATTTCATAGACTTTAAGATTTAAGAAAACATTCAGGTAAGACATGGTCAAATAAAGTCTTTTGAAATACTTAGTTCTACACATACATATTATTGATTTGGAACTGTGCCCCACACACATTTTACACGGGTTTACAATTCTCCTTCGAAGTAAATCCATTTTAAAATAGAAGTTTTTCATTTCTATAACTGATAGCTATGCTGGGTGATGTATAATATTCAAAGCTATTTTATTCCTTTTTGGCTCTCATAGTTTACAGCAGCTGCTAAACCACTTATATCTCAGATTTCTCCTGACAGCATATATTCAGTTCTTGGTAAACCATCGTAAGATATAAAATACAGTTTTAGTATACCTGTTTTATAGTTATTTAAGGACATCTGTTCTAACTGCAACTTAGCAATACGACTGATCTATGTGCCTTTACATTCAGAAGGGTTTCTTAGATTCATTAGTCAGTAACACGAGAATTTTCAATGAATTTGGAAATCAGACTAACAGTGGCAAGTGATGAAAAAAATACACTCACCAAAAATGTGTCTATATATAAAATACTACTTTGAGATAAAAGTTCACTATTTAACACGACTATATCCTCCCCTGCCTTGCAAAACATCATAGGTATTTCAAAATGAAAGATACACAAAAAGCTGCCTTCTGGTGGTGCTGTTGCCATAGATCCTACTAAGGGACAAAAATGTTGTATAAAATGAATGAAAAATTGGAATAAAAATACTCCTTATCTTTGACGAACATAAGAGAAAGCAATAGATACTACTGATCTAAATAATCAGAAAGATACAACCTGGAAACACACGTAAGCATTAAAGTTTAATCATGATAAGAATTTCAAGCTGTCCTTAATTGCTCAAACTGTAATATGAGGATTATTTCTATATCTTTTCTATATATTGCACTGCTAAAATAATTTGCCTACATAACTGGAAGATGGCTACTGATATATATATAAACTGTTCTGCAGTTTGTATATCTGATTTTGGAAGGATTGATCATTTGTAAATTCTCTTTACTCAAACAATGGTGGTACTAAAGATCAGTGACACAAAAACAAATTTGCTTTTATTCTACAAATATATATTTAACATAATATATAAGGAATAAACATACATATAAGGAACACTTCTTGGTGAAAACTGGAAGCTGAAGAAACGATGACTTTACTCAGGCTGGGGGATGCAGGGATTGAGAGCAGCCCTGCCAAGAAGGACTTGGGGTGCTGGTGGATGAAAAGCGGGGCATGAGCCACCCATGTGTGCTTGCAGCCCAGAAGGCCAGCCGCACCCTGGGCTGCATCCCCAGCAGCGTGGGCAGCAGGGTGAGGGAGGGGATTCTGTCCCTCTGCTCCACTCTGCTGAGACCCCACCTGGAGTCCTGCGTCCAGCTCTGGAGCCCTCAGCACAGGACAGACATGGACCTGTTGGAGCGGGGCCAAAGGAGGCCACAAAAATGATTTGAGGGCTGGAAC
>Ga0181612_172176_pt1 | contig 23246 bp, 8 predicted proteins | sample HoacroProtozoa21_FD_119630 | JGI IMG/M metagenome (GOLD analysis project Ga0181612, IMG submission 119630) | Hoatzin crop microbial communities from Cojedes, Venezuel. Combined Assembly of Gp0051906, Gp0051904, Gp0051908
AAAAGGTGTCCCATTCTACAAGGCATGAGAAGCAAGGTCTGCCAGAATAATTCTGTGGACCACTTCTATAAATGTCAGGAGCTGATACAGTGTTTCCTACGGATATGGTTGTGGAGTGTTCTGATTTTTTTACACACATACAAAAAGGAAAGCAAGCCTTTGCATAAAGGCAGGTGCAATAACAGTTGCGAGGGTTGAACAAGACCTAGAACAATTACATCACTTTTTAATTTTTTGGAACATGTTAGCAGACATACGCTGTTCTAAACATAGCTGTTTAAGAAGTCCAGTATTTTAAAAAAGCAGAGGGAATTGTGTTCATTTAGATACAAACTATTTCCACCTAGACTGTCTCCAGTTTGCGTAGCAGATGCTCTGTGACAGGACACTGCCGTTGCTCTGTGGACACGGGTTGTCCTCTGCAGCGCATCTTTGGGATGACAGAGAATTCAAAGGAATGTTTCATTGCTGCTGAATGGGCCAATGCCTTTACAAGTTAATATTTTAACAGCTCTTATGCCTTACATTTTTAACAGAAATATTTTTATCTTAAAATAATGCATAAAATATTGCAAAAATATTATTGTAGTACCTTACTACATAAAAACCACTCCTCTTGTTAAGGGAAAAATCCAAAGAAGTCTCCATGGAGACCAGATGATCACACCAAGCTTTCCAGAAAAAGCATAATAAAACAATGTATGGGGAAATGGTCTATAAAACAGAAGGATGAGTCTACCCTCTCTGTATAAATATATACATACACACGCACACACACATCTGGCTTGGTTTGCACACGCTGTCACTGAACAAGGACAGCGCATGCAGTCTCTGCACTATGCTGTGGTCTCGCTCATCCAGATTTCTCTGTCTGCTCAGCACAGGTGCTGAGTTTTGGATTTGACTCTAACACCTGTAAGAAAGCATTGGCTTTAAATTCTGATATTTCCTGTTCTTTTGAATGAAAGATCTACAAGGCAAGAGTGCTAGAACTACTAAAACAGCTGGGCAAAAAGACCTGTCCAGGTAGAGGACAAAAATATACGGGGAAACTAGTTACCCAGGATCTGAAATATCTGTTCAGCTACTCCAAAAGAGACTATGGCAGTTGCAGCTTCAGAAAAAGAAGCAATAACAGAGAGAAAACATCTAATTTTTAAATTTCAGTTCTGAGCTAATCTTTTGTACCTTTTAATGTTCTCATTTGTGTTCAGGTTTATATTTCACCTCGTTCTTGTAATTTTTTATTTCAGTAAAGTAGTATAATAACACTGTGCATGAAAAGAATCTTCTCCTTAAAGCTGTTTGCATGGAAGTAATATAGCTACTGCTTAAAGTAATCTCTACCATTAGCACAGCAGGAAAAAAACCCCAATTTTCTAATACCAACGCTATTAGTAGCATATATGAAGGTGAATGAATAATTTCAAAAATTAACAAAACCATCATTTTTCAGGAAGTTAACACATGATCCAGAGAAATGAAACATGAGTCATACTGTAATTTTATGGCTTCAGTTCTACAGTGTTCCTGATTAGTGGCATTTTATTTAGTGGTTTTTTTGGCTTTTTTTTTTTTTTTTTTTTGGTATATGAAGGACATATACATATGATGCAAATTTACCTGTGAATTAATGGGATAATCAGATTGTAGTTATTAAAACTGATTGCTCATATTCAGCCATATCTGCTTGTAAACCACACATACATCATTTGTTTTTGAAGTTTTTTGTTTAATTATGACATAATTAAATTAAAACCAGTTAATCCCTGGGATATGGACACTCGCATTAACAAAAATGCAACAAAGAAGCACCAGCTGAAAAATTATCTCTGAAGTTTCTTCTGTGACCAAGTTCAAAGGGATTATTCTGGGGGAAATTAAAATTTTAATTATGCCTGAAAACAGAGATCTCAAAGATAAATAAGGTACTGAACTAAGCAGAACACGCATTAGCCACAGAGTCTCTTTGGTAATGCTGGAAAGCTCTCTCAAAATTTGCAGAACTATTCTGTTTCACTTTCAGACTTCTCTGGACTGCATTTCACTGAATTGCAATGAAGTCTTTTGTAGCCTGCGGTTCTGTAGTTCTTTTGCAATCAAGATTTCCCAGGACTGCTGTAATCTGAAGTAAAGATGAGAACTGATTTTATTTTTTTTTAATTTAGAAAAAAAAATATCAAAATCTGAAGCTTTGCTGCATTCCTGAATCCAGATGGAATTTACTTAATAGTTTGAGAGGGGGAAAAAAGATGGAAAAAGAATCACAAAACTATTGAATGGGAATGATATGTTACGCACACGAGCTTTTATTGGCATTTTGGAGATGTGGGTTCAAAACTTTTTAGAGGAGGTAATACAACAGAAGATCTGCAGACAAATAAAAAATTAATTACTGACCCAGCCTAGCCCTGAAGAATAGTTGAGAACATGAATAATTTAGAAAGTACATCTGAAAGCACGCCTTATTTGAGTGCAGAGTTGAGAGCCTGCTGACAGGGATGGTGACTGGAGGTTTGCTGGGCCACCATCACCCAGTTGCTGTAACAGGACTACACCAGGCATTTGCAAGCGATGAGGAAGGACTTGGGTAGAAAGCAGTCTGCTGTTCTATGCAAGGGAGGTTACCCCTGAAACGCTGAAGTACAACTTACCCAAGGGAACCTGCAAGACTTTACTTTCATACTGTGAAATATCCACCAGTTCTTGAGCTATACCAGCACGGAAGACCTTGTATAAATGGATTTGCCATCAACATATCTGGTGAATCAGTTTAACATATATACCCCAGACAGAGCAGGAAAGCCCTAGCTATTGTATAGAAATTCTGCGTTGGGTTTTTACGTATTATTCTATCTCAGTATGTTTTTGTTTTACAGGAGACTATGTAGTCATGTCCGTTTACTTTAACCTGAGTAGGAGAATGGGGTATTTCACTATTCAGACCTACATTCCCTGCACACTTATTGTTGTGTTGTCCTGGGTCTCCTTCTGGATTAATAAGGATGCAGTTCCAGCCAGAACATCACTGGGTGAGTTGTTTATTCTTCCTGCCTTTATTCAAGCATTCTGATGTTAATTGACACCTCTGCGGCTCACCAGTTCGTAAAAGTAGGAGAGAGAATTTCACACGAGCTGCCCCCATTTAGAGGTGTAGCAATTCCCAGCGAACACCACAGCCTAAACCATATTTGCCTCTTCCTTTTCACTGTGTCAGATCTCAACTCTGAGTATTGTAGTTTGCCTACAATAAAAAACTTTTGCACCTTTCCTGATGACAGCAATTTTTTATTTTATATAAACATCAAGAGGAGGGGGAACATCACTCGATAAGAGGCAGAGCAGCTTTAGTTTTAGTTGCTCTACTTCCATATCATAGTGACTAGCAACAGCAATGAAATCAATACCAAGACGGAATCAATCTTTCTGGCTGCAGCAGTGGTAAAATGGGGAGAATGTAGTACCCCGACTTCTACTTTAGGGACCAATAATCAAATGTGGTCTTCAGGCCACAAATGCAACTGAGTTTGGTGGTATCCAAAATCCTATACGTGAAAACGTGACATGCAATTAATCAGAATTAGCAATTTCTACGCATTTGGCAACTGTTCCACAAATAAACTAAAAGAGAGACCAAATTAACCTTGCTTGCACAAGCAGCTGTAGCTGTAAGATTAGCAAAGTAAAAGCATTCAACTAGAGAAAGTTAAACACATTTTCTACTTCTGCATTAAATCTACACAAGCGAGAATCATTTTAGTTTTGCCTTCTGCATTTTCACCTCTTCACAGAACTACAGCACAGAGCATGCGTGCAAAGTGGACAGCATTTTCATTCCAGAACTCCCCTGAAAGAAGCACAGGAATAGAGGACCAGTGGCTCCCATGACAAAAAGTTTTAAGCTTTTTCTTGCCTTTTTCACACCCTCTCTAAAAAGAGGTTATAAAATATGCTTTAAAGAAGTACAAATTAATAAAGGCATTCAGCCATTATTTTAAATTTTACTTAGATATTCAAAACAGACAAGTCCATCTGTTGGGAATTTGTCTGTACGACTGAGGAGGTAAAATCAGCAGTATGACATTTGCCATATAAAATGTGATTTTAACTGTTCCGATGCAACCTTAACACTCTTCACACCATAGTGCAGGGAGTACCTTTCTGAAGGCATGTCACAGCACTCAGTCATGGACCACAGCCACTTACAAAGGTCAGAAGAGATATTGCCCTGGCACCAAAAGAAATCAGTGTTACATTTACAGGGAGACTCTCCCATCCAGCTTCATATGCAAGAGATCAGTTAAATAACGAGCAGCAGATAATTTGTGTGGGCCTAGCATGTTTTGCCTACAATTGGAATGTATTTAGGCAAGAGAAAGGAAAGTTTTATTTCTTTCTGTAGCACACATACAAATCTACACGTTTTTTCCTGAAGTTCCTGCTGGATTACACCCTTTCTTACATTTCTACCTCATATAACAGCTGCAAGTGTGTCCCTTATTGACCCTGGTATCATTGCCCTGCAAGTAAAAATAAGAAAAACTCATTCCAACAGCCCAACATTTTCAAACTGATCTTGAGCTTACTTTGAAGGATGGAATAAAGCAATTTTTATCCTCCACCACATTTTTCGCACTCTGATACAAGCTCTTTTCTCTCTAGCTCTGTTTAAGGGTTTGAACACACAAACCCTAAAACTAAATTGCTCAATTAAAAATAAAAGCGCCCTAGAAGTAAACTACAAACCTAAAAAAAACTAAATTAAATTTCTTAGAATGACAATCCATCTAACCAAAGTATTCTGCAGCGACCACGTAAAAATGTTTCATAGCCTGTGTTCATCCCTGAAGCTCTCATTGAATCCACATTTCACCGCTTGGATGTGCTGGTTAATGTCTTTGCTGTATGTCTGAACTCCAGGCATACTTCAAAACCCATCAGAGAGGTAACTGGCAAAATCAGTTTGTTACTTGAAATAATATTTCTGTTGTTTTCTATCTATCCATCTACCAGGTATTACAACTGTCCTGACAATGACTACCCTAAGTACCATTGCACGTAAATCTCTCCCCAAAGTCTCCTATGTGACAGCAATGGATCTTTTCGTGTCAGTCTGCTTTATTTTTGTTTTCTCTGCACTGGTGGAATACGGAACTTTGCACTACTTTGTCAGCAACAGAAAGCCAAGCAAGGATAAAGACAAAAAGAAGAAAAACCCAGTACGTATCTTTTTACCAGCAAGGTCTAAAATTCAATTAGGTTTTCTGAGAGAGTATTTAAATCTCTCTTTATGCTCGTACTTTCTTTTCAGACTTCGCAATTACATATATAGTCTTCCTTTCTATTAAAAGCAATGCAAACATTCACTTCAAGAATGAAAAGCTCATGTATTATGGCTGTCTGGATGCCAGAGAAACTAATTTCTTAGAACAAGGATCCTTTTAACCAAAGTGTTCTGCAAATCACAACTCTCACCAAAACCATTCCTGAAGTCATGGAGCCAGCTCTGGCTGTGACCTTTATGGGAGGACTGTCAGTTGCTCTGCCTTAGCTTTAGCAATACTCTCTGCCATTAACCGCTGTCTGTATTATTGACATGACTGGTTTTCTTATTACCAGGTCTACAGTCAAACTTCTATATTCAAGCTACATAGCATGCCTTTTCTAACTCCCCCTTAAGCATCTGTCTCCTTTTCATTGCTTCCTTATCTTCTTTTTCTTGTATTTGATACCTCCTTTACCTACTTCTCTCCTTTAGGAAGTTCTTTGGCTAGCAGTTTACCATTTTAGAGTTGGATGCATGCTACGCAATAATAAAAAAAGGTATATAATAGCCACAATAACAAAAAACCCCACACCTTGAAATACCCTCTGCAGGGGCTTGGGGGTTTGCCCAGATAGGGAAAAAGTTTGTTGCTTCTTTTGTCTAGAACAGATTTCTTCTCGCCTTTTGCAACCGAGCTGAAAAGTCTGTTGTCTAGAACCTCTGAGGCAAAAAGAAATGGTGTAAAATCCTAGGGGGAAAAGTAGCCTAACTGTCTAGAAAAAAAACCTCAAACATCCCTGTGAAAAATGTGAAGAACAAGTGTTCTACATCAATAGAGAGTATTTCCAAATCCTTTTCAGTCATCTAGGAAATAACGATGTCACTTGGATTTGCTCTACTAAAATCTTCAAGCACTTTTGAAGTTATTCTCTTTTCGTTATAAAATACAGCACAAAAACACTACAGAAAAAATAGCAATTAAAGAGCATTTCATTACACATTATTGCTATAATTTCAATTTTAAAAGCTGTTGAGAAGTAGACTGAAATAAAAAATATTCTCTGTAGCAGATAAACAGCCAGAAAAACACCTATAAGACCATAGAGGATAAATTCTCACCTAATTTTAGCTATGCTAAAGTTGGATTTGATCATAGGCCTCTCTTTGGTCAAAAGAAAGAGGCACTTTCAGAGGGTGATGCGTCCTGGCCCATGTTAGGCTGAAATAAAAGGTTGGTTGTGTGTATGTGTGTCTTTCACAGTTAATTAACAGAGCAAAAGTTAACTACCTGAAATTTTGTTATCTCACTTAAAGACGTCCACATAAGGCAGATTACTTGTTCTTTGCATTAGTTATCTGAGAGCATTTGGGGACAAACAGAACTATAGATAACTGCCTGGATTCTAATCACAGAGTCTGAAAAAATTAGAAGTAGAATGCTCAGGACTCAGTCTGCAGGCAAATAGATGTTATCCTAAAAAGTGTTTTTATAAACTGTGAATGGTCTCCTCTTTTATAACAGTTCAACATGAAAGACTGGAATCCCCTGGGAATATCAAAAGATCTAAATGAATTTCGGTATCTTGTGTCTTTGGCCCAGATGTAGTTATAAGGCAATGACAAGTCAAAAACGCGGGGGTTTCATACTACAGATACTTGTTTGAATTGCTATTATCCCAACCTCTCTATAAATTTGGTTCTTTTTGACTTACTATGTTTTAGAAACATATTTTTAATTTACATTATTTTTGTCTCTTTCTTTCTTTCCTTTCTTTAATTTAAAACAAAACCTTCTGATTCTCTTTTCTGTCTACAAAATGAAAGCTTCTTCGGATGTTTTCCTTCAAGGTATAATGTTTTTTGGAATGGAAATTCACTGCATGCGACTGCTGAATTTAACTATTAGAGCTTATATGAGAGTGGTGTTTTGTTGTGGTTTTTTTTTAATAAGACATCTAAGCATTCTACTCAAGGTAGCCTCCTAATTAAGTAGAATGGTTACATATTTCTAAACAGTTTGTAGAGTTGATTCAGCAGCCCAAATACTGATTCACTATGGTTCTGAACTTGCCTAAGTTCAACTGACCAATGTTACTGGATCGCATGAATTGAGAGTTTAATGTTAAAACATTTCTGCTCCTCTGTTTCTCAATTTGCCATGGGATCCAGTATCACCAGCTACACCAGAAACCTGCAATACACCCTTTTAGAACTCAGCTCTGACCTGCCTTTTAACCTTTGTGATTTCACTCCAAATTATGAAACCAGGTCTGTTCTGATGTTGACCTGAACAAAATTCAATGTTACCATCAACTACTCAAATGCTGTTCCTTACGCATAAAAGTCAGAGTTTTGAAAGGGCTTAAGATGCATATATATTTTTAATGCTGTCACTTGATCAACACACTCTTAGCAAATAAGCAAATATATCTAGCTACGTTCCACATCTAAACCTTATCTTCATTCAGAAATGCAGAGATTCCGTCAAAAAAAACAGGGGAAAAAGAAATCACATAAAACAAGAGCCAAGAAATTTACATACTTATGGAATGGAATAATGGAATTGTTGTTATTTTACCCTAATAACAATTAGCAGGAAATTTTAATGCCTGTCATCCTAGTGTTCGCCAAGTGTTCAAATAATTTTAAATACTTGATTTGCTCAATTCATTCCAAATACATATATGTTCATATATATGTACAGCTACTATATAAAATTTGGAATATGTTGAAACTTCTTATTGGTGAACATTAGTAGACTGTGAACCGCATCTATTCAACCAATTGGAGAGTCTTAGAGATTCTTCTAATCTTATTCAAAAGATCTAGCTTTTGCCTCTTTTTTTGTAGATGTTCATTTGCTCCTGTCTCAGCACGAACCAGCCCTATATTAAATCCTGCATTTCCAATTGATTATTTCAGCTCCTTCCATGTGCAATACATGAATTGCCTTCAGATATCAAGCAGCTACGTAAAATACAAAACACAAAAGGAATTCAAAATTCTATCAATTACATTCCTGAATGTTTCCCTTAACCTTTGATGTTTACTTAGTTTGGCTTTAGAGCTAATTGTCCACAGCTGTTAGCTTTAGATGGATTTGTGCTGCTTTCCTGTAAAGTTAGTTTACAATGCAACCTATTTTAATAAGTTCAAGGCAATATTACCATTAGAACTCCTCAGCAACTTCCCATGTACCCAACCACCATTCCCATGTTGACCATTAGTCTCCACCTCCCTGTTGGTCTGGTGATAACAGCATCTCTCCCTCCTGCCATCTTTCTCTTTTTGCCACTCCACCTTAGGCACCTACGATTGACATCCGGCCTCGATCAGCTACTATTCAAATGAACAATGCCACACACCTCCAAGAAAGGGATGAAGAATACGGGTACGAGTGTCTTGATGGCAAGGACTGTGCCAGTTTTTTTTGCTGCTTTGAGGATTGTCGGACAGGAGCGTGGAGGCATGGAAGAATACATATCCGCATTGCCAAAATGGACTCCTATGCCCGCATCTTCTTCCCAACTGCCTTCTGTTTGTTTAACCTGGTGTATTGGGTATCATATCTTTACCTTTAAAAGCGAAGGAAGTCAGTGATACGAGCCTTATTCACTGAATTTCTTAGACAGATGGTTTCCTAAATCCACTTGAAGTATTTACAACGCGCTTTATAGTGGTCTGAATTCTTTAGTGCCATAACCCAGTAAATATCAATCATACCATTTGTCCAAAAATTGCCATCAGGTTATTGTGAGTTAAATGTCCGTTCAACATGCCGAAATAATTTGAAATAAAAATCATATAAACAGGTAATATACAGCTATACCTGCTGGAACAGAGAGAAACAGAGCAGACAGGGCAAGGGGTGCACGGCCACATCCCTTAATAGTTGGTACCGCTATTTCTTAAAGGAGTGCGAGAGAAGAATTCCCAGGTGAAGTGCTGTAAAGTTTGTTAACATCAGCTATAATTATGCTATAGCTTTATTCTCTGTGGGCTTTTCTTTTTGGAAGAGTCATCTCTCACTTTGAATAGGTATTATTAAGCTAGGAAAGTAACTTCCACTCCCACCAAGATAAAAATAGACCTTTCCCTTTGCCATCCCTTTCAGAGCACATGTACAATGCTGTAAATATTTCAGTACCTTGTAGTACATGAAGTCTAGTGCATGCATCTTTTGGGGGCCAAAATAAATGAAACAAAGGTACCATAAATTATTGTCTTTTATTTTGTCTCTCTGGATGTGCTATTGTAATTGAAATGTGGACAAATTTTTTTTTCTCTCCTTGAAAAATTACCCCATTCCCTCATGCATGGAAGATCCAAGCAGACAGCACTTTCATGTAAGACATTAGAGAAGCCTTAAGTATTCAAATAAATAACATATAGACAAATCTGTATGGCCAATATAATAGCTCATAAAGTATACTGTACGTGTCTGCTGCAGTCGCAGCCTTCATTTTCCATTGACAATGTTGCTATACTTCAACTGAATTTCCAGTAATTACACATTGCAAGATCATCTTCTGAAGTTAATCCATGTGCTTCTATTGTTCTTTTGCCACGTTAAGCTCTACTTTTTTCCTTACACAAGTGTTTGTGGGGTTTTTTTTATTCTTTAATCCAGACCAGGAAACAGCTTTTATTCTAGACATGATTTCTACAGAAGAGCTTTGAGTTCATTTTGAAACACTAGATTTTGTATTATATATACACATAGAGTTCTCTGCCCATTCGTGTCCTTGATCAGCAACAGAGGTCAGTGCTGCTTTTCACTCGGTGAGTACCTTCACTAAAACCGACCTTTACCATGGCCAGCACACAGTTTATAGATAGCCTTGGAAATGAAGGGGAACAAAGGGTGTCTTGGCTACTAACTCACACGTATGCAGTTTCTGTGTCTTTAAAACCTTCAACCCACCTGGGTGAATCTTGAAACCCATTTATCCACTGGTTTTCAGAACCTGTATGATGCTCAATTATGCAACCTTAAGCACATGTAAATATGACCGACCTTTTTTTAGTTGGAGATGTAAAGTGTCACCTCCAGGAAAGCGGGCTTGCAGATTGAAAACGGAGATATATAACTTATTACAGAATTGTTAATAGCAAAATGGAGGAAAAGGAAAGTTTTCCAATGTTTGTATAGTTTTGGAAATTAAAATGTATAAAAAAGGAATAAATGTTGATCACCAATTGCTCCTCGTCTAATGTATTTGAAACCATTTTAATAAAGGAATTGCACACACCCGTGGACTTTTTCAATAAAACCACTGCACTCAAACTCCAGTTTTCTTGTGATTAGTTTGTAAAAAAAACGTACTGCAAGGACTAGATTGCTTGACTAGTTTGATTCATCAGCTGCCTAAATATAAGTGATTATAATCCTCGTAACACTCTGCATTGTCTCATTCCATGGCCAAATGGCTCACCCACACAGCTTTCAAGGATGGACACTAAATTTTTAAAACCATTTTGAACATTATCTTAAAGAAAGGTTATCTCTCTTCCTTAGGATACTTCCAGTTCAGTGATTTTTTTTTTTTTTAATCTACTTAGAGAGTGTCTCCACTCCCTGAGTGTCAATCATCTTTCACATGAAAATGTGTCTCAGCTAGGGCCAGACAGATCACTAATTTTTTTTTATTTTTTTTTTTAGTGGTTAGTGATTTAACAGCTTTCTATTAGGTCCTTGCAGCTAATAAGAGTAGCTAATGTTATACATGGGTTTTATATTGATCATTAAGAATCTCAGCCCAAACCAGCCCTTTAACTCCCTCAGTCCAAGGGCATTTCCATTAACTTTAGACTTTTTTTGTCAAGGTGTGTGAAACTAAGGATCTGGTGACGCCAAGTACTTTGCCCTAGTTCAGCCATCAGATTACTTATGCCTACAGAAAGCCTGCGACAGAAGGATGGGATGGGATAATGAGGACCAAGCGATCAGATCCCTCACTTGAGCAAGCCGGCCTTCTCCTTCCAGCAAGGGAGGAGTTCAGTTAAAGATTGATACACCTCTATCTCTGTAATGCAACCCACAGAAAATGGAAGAGCTTGCCATGCTTGTAGTCATGGTGTCGAGTGAACTTCTCACCATGTATCACTACACAAAGTAAAGGAATTAAGCCCTTAATTAGTCATCACCCAACACCTCAGCTCCTACCACCTTCTTTAGGTGATTTGTCACTTCATCTTGGGGAAAACGGATGAAATTCAAAAGGACAGTTTGTGGAGACACATGTAATGCCCAGTGAGAATTTGGTGCTAACCAAAATCAGAGTGTTCCTCTGAAGAGAGACTGTATTAGCTGTTCAGCACAGAATCAAAAGACGACCTCTGTATTGCAAAGCCAGAGTGCCACCACAGCAAGCAAAATAGTATTTGGATGTGATAGAGGTTATTATTCAGAAGAAAACTGCTCAGAAACCTATCTAGATAGACATACTCACACATACATGTTATATAAAATATTATATTGATATATACATTATGCATACTAACTCTCCCAGTTGCATTCCAGGGAAGAAACTCATTCCTGATGCAACCAACTTGCTGAAATGTTTTCAGGCTCATCATACTGCAGGTAGCTATTACTGCTCTGGGATATTTCTGAGGATGGTCAGATTGCCATTAAGAGTTTCATCAAGTATACACTAGTGGCACAATTATTTATTTGCTATGTAATTCCAAAAGTATGTAGATGTCCTGACTGAGACAAGGCATGTCATACATCCATATCAAAGTGAACACCCTCAAAGTTTTTATAAATCTTTATACATTTATAACATTTACAAACTCCAGTTTGTAGATAGAGTCGGTATTCAAAGTTATAATGTGGCTCAACAATAGTTCTTTATTTTCAACATCAGGCAGTACAAATGACTATATTTTAACTAGCCAGTATTAAAAAATTTTAGCCTCTATAGAAAACAAAATGCTAAAGCTCCTAAAGGTGCAGTTCCCAGCACAGAATATACACCGACACAAAAAAAAGGAAAAAAACCCCACAACAAAACAAACATGGGTTTTTTCTTTTAATCCACTCATTTCTACCTCATTTTCCCGCAGTCACAAAAGTCTAACACGAATGGATTGGCCAAATATACCACGTGTACCGGTTTCAATGACACAGCTATAGCAGCTAATATTGGCATATACGGGAGGTGCGTTTAGACCTCCTTCCTCCTGTGCCCTTAAAGTCCTTCAGTCAAACATGGGCAGAAACACGAAAAGCAGCAGTTGTAAAATACCCAAGCAAATGAATAATGTGTGAAATAGAACAAGAAAGCTTGGTTAACTGCACAAATTTTAGCAGATAGCATTAGTATAGATGGACCCAAAATAGAATGGGAAATAGAGTTTTAAATTATCTGCCTTACCACAAAATCTGTTTTGTAGCATTATGGTAGAGATGAACTGTAAATTGGGATTTGAAAGAGGATATGCAAGGATTTTTTCAGGTTTGCTGAAGTGTTTCTCATGCTACAGAGGAAAGGCAGGACTAAGTAAGCAAGTCTGTGTGGGAGAAGCTGGTAGCTGAGGAATGAAACTGAGACATGACAGCGACACAGAGGCCGAAGTCAATATTGAGCTGCTGTGCTCTATCCAGCCCGCAGCTGGGATCTGAATCAGAGAAGTAAACAAAAGAATTTGCTGAATTATGTAAGAATTATGTACATTAATAGACTAAAGAGACAGCCCAAAGCAAAAAGCTAGGAAGAGGAATTCAGAGGCAATATGATCCATAGAAAATATAATAATTATCAAGGCCAGAATAATGAAGGCTGCAGTATTCTGAACCAAATAGAGCACGTTCAGGGTTCAGGCTTCATCTGCATGGATGAACCACCAGATTTTGTTGATGCTGTGGCAGAAAGTTAATGTTATTTGGAAATTAATAGTTAGGTCCAAGATATGGGATTAGTGAAATAGAAAGCCTGTCCATGGGCTTCTGCAGCTGGAAGAATAAAACCTGTTATTTTAAGCAAAGTGATCCAAGGCAGAATCCAATAGTAAGTATGAACACAAGAAGATAAATAAAAATATAAAAGAGCCATCTAAATGAAGCTTAATTACAGCCCAGGGGAAAAAGTGACATTTTAAAATGCAAATGTTGTCTTTCAAAAAAAATTTCTGTTGCATTGCAAAGACAATTTAATTAAATCTTACGAAAAGCTTTAGAGGTAAATCAATTTATCGTAACCATGAGAGATCTATTGTTCCATTCATAAAAATTAAAAGCAAATGCACTTTTATTCCTTATTTAGAAAGATCCTGTAGATGAAAAGATTTATACTTCCTACTTACACATTACTATGTCTTTCTTTTTCAAGTCAAGATTGTGTAAATTACTCTATACCACTCTTGTTTAGTTTCTGGCTGCTCCTTTTAGTAATGGTATCAGCTGGGACCAAAAATTGCCGAAGTGTAAGCTGTAGCATGTATCTTCTCTGTTCTTGCATGCTTTAGACATACTGTGAAGCAAACAAAAATACAGGATGCCTGCCCAGGAAAATTTAAGCCGTTAGCTGTGCTTAAGATCTCTGAAATTTGAGAATCATTTGCTCCACTTTTTTTGGTGTGATTTTGTCCTTTACAGGGAATTTAAGGATAAAACACTGATCTTTCTGAGAACTCTTAAAATTCATCCCAAACCTAAAATAAGATACGCTACGGTAAAACGTCCTAGGGGACAAGCTGATACAAGCTCATTGTGTGAGCACATAATTTAGTCTCCACAGTTCCTTTTTCCTACCTGTACAAAGAGGAATAATAAATAACACTGAGGAGTTCATGCAGAGGCACAGGCTTTGATTAGGTACATAAGTTGAAGTTCACACCCCATGCACATTTGAGATAACTGTAAAAATTCTGCTAAGGATTTTGCCAAATAAAAGCTAACTATTATGTTCTTGCTCCTTCTGCCTTCCCTCGCAGTCTCGCTGGCGCCTAGGCAGAGAGGGAGCTAGCCCTCAGTACACCTGAATTCCTATGTGGGGCAAAGGAAGAGCACGATGCGAGAAGATTTTCCTTTCCAAAGATGTCCTTATTTTACCCCGTCTTTTAGGAAAAAAAAAATGCATAGAACTGAAAAGTGGTGTTTGAAACTTTTAAAATAGAAAAAGTTTAAATTAACTCTGCAATCAACTTTTCTAGGTAAAAAAAAGAAAAGCATTGGCAGCCTAATTCCTGTTCCTTATTTGTCTTACTAAAAATCCCAGAAGATTAAGCAGCTAGTAATTTAGAAAACTAATCTTAGTAGACTAAGACCATCATGACCAATCCTATGAGAAGTACATTAGATCCCTACTTCATTTTGAGTACTAGTACAATTAAATAATTCTACCTTGTCTGAACAAGTTGTCACAGTTCCAATAATTGGACTGACATTCTGATCTTGCCTAGGAAATCTGTTCAATGAACATTTTGAAACAGAAAGGGAAAATGCCAGTTTTTCAATTTCAGTAACAAAAATCTTATTAACTTTTAAAGTTCTATTTAAATCATAGGTAGCAGGCAAAATAATAAAAATGCTAATCTTAATAATTCATGTTATAATAGAACAGAACGCATTTTATTCTAAACAGCAACAGCCAGTTTCTAAAGATGATCAGCAATTAATATCAGTTATGAGGAATAACCCTTTGAAAAGCATGTTAAAATACAAAAGGAGTCCTTTACTTCTTAAGAAAAAAATAATCACATAGAAAATGAAAGTAAAAATAAAGCAGCTGAAAGAAATATACATCTGAAAATACAGCAAAATAATGGAACCCATAAATCTAAAAACTCACTAGCTACATTTTTAAGAGCTAACACACTTGAAAAAATTTACATTTGTCTTTCCCCATAATTTGAAATATATTACTATTCAAAAATCAGAACCATTGGCGAGTTATGTCAGATATATCTCAAGCGACTTTTGTTTCAAGGACTTTTTTTGCAGGTTAGGGGCAACATATAAAGATATATTGCATTACTGCTCCTCTTTTGAATCTAAAAAGCCCCTTTACCTCATGTTAACAAAACCTATAGCAACCTATACTCTATGTCCAGACCTATGTCCAGACTCTTTCAGCTTATTTATTACTCTTCTGAAACAAATGATCTCCCATGTCAGAACAACACACCCACGGGGAGTGAAAATCCCAGGGTTTATTTTCTATGACCCCATAATGACTCCCTAATCATTATATAAAAAACAAGAACATATAAAAACCAAGATATTTCTGTTTCAAGAAGCAATAGCTAAAACCAGCCAGGATTCTCCTCTACGAAATCATGCTCAGCTAATAGCACAAAGCGTACCTTGGCTTAACATCTACAGGCGATCTTCCAAGAAATTCCTTTTGCTACCATAGAAACCAGGGACACATACTCTACAGCTGATGTAGAATTTCTATTCACATTTCCTGAATTTGCTTATTTTATTCAGAAATGAAGATTTTGAGGCAATGATGTACAGAAACCCTGTTTCTTAAAGCTATTGTCGAAGGAAAATAAAACCATGGAACCAACATAAACCAAATGGACAGCAGGAGGATGGCTCAGTTCCTACACCTTCAGAACGGAAGAATCAGGGAGAAAGCAAACGAAGCAATCCTGGACACCTACACAAAACTTTCCTCCTATATTCCTATGTAGACTCCATGATCTGCAAGCAAAAAGCGGGTAAATTGGTTCACGCTGCCAAGCAATTCTTCCTACCAAGAACTCATCTGACAGTACTGCTCTTGGGGGAAGTGCTACTTGCAACAGTTATTCCTTCAAGCCTCTTCTTGCTTCTCTTTTTCCATTCTTTTGGTTGCTTTTTTTTTCCTCCTGGCCTATTTTACAGACTCTAGATGATGTGAAAAGTCAGCTTGAGAGACAGCTCTCCTTCCCTACAGATATTAAAATTGTAAGCAAATGATATCAGATGGCTTTCAAGGAGCCATTCAAGGTTGCTTAATGTGTAATTAAAAGCCAACTTGTGAGTTTCTTCAGTTTGGGAAAAAAAAAGTCTGTTTTGTTTGCCCAACCATCACAAATTCACTTATTTTAACTGGTGCAGAAATATTCTCTTGACTGACACTGTAAGGCTAGAAGACTGTATACATCGTCAGTATTTGCATAGCTTCCCAATGTATATAAATTAGGCTAAAATAAAACAAGGCATGTTACTCTTAGTTGAAAAGGAACCTGCTTTCTCGATGAGTTGAACAGTATAAAAGCCAGATGAGATATAAAGCCACAACACCTAAATGGGAACACCACCCAATAAGTTGCCTTTATGTGAACTAATACGAGTAAAAAAGAAAAGCTTCTGATAAGAGTGTTTTAAAATGTTGGTATGCATTTCAGATTCTACTGAAGTTGCCCTTGAAATATCCTCTGCTGTCTGTGTGGCATCAGAAACATGAATACTCATTTGTGCTTTAGTTCAGAGCTAGCAACACACTGAAATATAAACATATCCCCACCCTGCTCACATCACTGAAGAGATATTTACTTCATGTTTGTACTAGGCAGATTTGATATTGCTAATAGATGCATTGTTTGGAATGTTTCATTTCTCTGAAGACTCCTGTATGTTTTCCTCCTTTGGCCTTGGTTCAGGCGGCTGTATGGAGACATACACTGAGCATGCTCTTCGTCTGACTTTCCACAGGGCTTCGGCACATGCACAGCTGCATCCCTGATCTGGAGTCACAGCATAACATTTATCAGGCCTAAATTTCAGATTGTAGCATAGTTAACAGTCCCAGTGCAAAACACAGACTTTTTGAGATTACAACATCCAAAGAGAGAGAGGAATGCTGTCATTGTAGAGAAGAGGAAAAGAAAGAAAAGAAACAGGCAGTGTGAAGCTTAAACCGACACCCATACAAAGTTTAAATCAAAAGATGTAAACTGAACTAGAATCCTTTGAGACCCAATCTATGCCTTCATCACAAGTCTGTCCTTTCTATGCCATAAAATGAAAAATCTCCCCAACCTGCCTGTCAGCCAGTGACAGCATTATGAGAGGATTGAAGATGAAAGGTTTTACAGAGGTTTTTAAACTGCAGATCTTACAGCTCCTTTGCCTTCTCTCTCATGAAGATTTTATATTTGTTCTCACTTAGTATTTCAGTTTTCCTAATCTAAAATGAAAGTCATTGAGACCGAAATGTACGCTTTGCTCTTTATGCACTGAAAACACAGCAAAGAAAGCTGTCACTGAAGATCAAACTGTGAAAAACAACAAACTGCTTAGAGCAAGGGGAAGGTGTGAAGAGGATTCTCGCATAAGAAACAGAAATAATGAAAAAGAGCAAACAGAAAACGCAACCAAGCAAACCAGCCTATTATGCAAACATAGAAGTTCTCAGTTTAATTAAAAATATGCAAAAAATCTTGTTATCCCTTGCACAGGAGCAGTTAATATTTTCTGCAAATGCTCCTGAATGAGTGTTTTCTAAAAAAATTCTGTGGCCCTTGTAATTTTCCCTGGGACTACTCATGGAGTAAAGAATGACACAGTGTGAGTCCTAAAATTATTCACAATGGTATCAATTAGGCAGTACTAGTTGACTTTGCTTTTCTTGGTATTTTAAAGTCATATAGAGCTCTACTACACAATGGGGCAGGGGGGGAAGAGGGGCAAAAAGAGCTTTTTTGTGGATAAAAGCATGTTAGGACACCCCATGTAGGAGTGCAAATCTGGAAAGGAAATATGTTAAATTCGTTGTGATGCAGCACCTTGGGCCTCAACTCATGCACTTAAAAACTATGAGGAGTTCCCACTTAAGTAGGACCATCACAGTGGTCTGCCACAATGTATGGAAGCCCAAGAGTTTCCACTTCCACCACAAGTTACACTCTTACCAGACCTGCGAACAGCGTACTTCAGCCCCACACGTAGCCTAGGTCAGAACGGAATCATATCAAGTCTCACCAACCGTAGAAAACAGATCAGATGACATCATGTGCTCACCAGCCTAAATCCCTGTCGTGGTTTAACCAGCAACAACGCACCAGGCAGCCGCTCACTCACCCCTTCCCTTCTGCCTCAGCAGGATGGGGGGGGAGAAGGGACAAAAGGTACAACTTGTGGGCTGAGATCAAGATGGGGCAGTCGATTCCAGGTGTACTGGACACCTCTCCAGGTGAAAGCAAACCGTGGCCTGCACATGGCTGCTCCAGTTTACAGCGGGCAGTTCCCCAGTCTGTTTTCTACTCAAAGCCACCCTGAAGCTGGGAAGACGCAGTGGAACATTAGCAGTTGTGTACTGCATCCACGCAGTACAAAAGGTGAGCCATCAAGCCAACACTCTGTTAGTTTATGGTGATTTTAATTGTTTGGTTTCCAAGTTGTAGGTCTCGTTAGCTGTTTCTCCACTTTGCAGTACGGGTGCTAAAAAATCCTAGGGGTGTTTAGAGATGGCAAGACCATCTGTGTTGATTCTGCTTGATCCCATGGCTCTATTTTCTTAACATACCATAGCGATTGCCTGAGACTGGATGCAACTTTTCCTGCTATTCCTTCCATGAGGATTTGGATAAATTATTGCACTATTGGTATTCATCTGTTTGGGGTAACAACTGCCTACAACTGTGAGGAAGCCTCTTGTTACCCACCACTGTCTCAAACACTGTCTCATTGTGCAGAAATATGAAGCATCATTTTGACAGTGATAGTTCCAAAGACTCCAAGATCATACTGTGATTTTGGCTTACATCTTGCTCTTTATACTTCCACAACTCCCTGAAGCTTTAACAGCAGTTTCTAACATTGCAGGCATATTTGTTTTCAGTTTTCCCTTGAGCAAAATGTCAGCAGGTCATAACCATTGCTCCATTGTGTTGTAATTTAACAGTGCTAAATATAGAGCAGTCTGACTCTGCACGCCTCTCTACTCCAAGGTCTCCGGCTGAAGCAGTATCCTGTATCATCATCCTGCACTCTTGAACAGCCCAAGATGTCTTAAGTTTATCATGGACTAACCTGAATCAAATTAAAGACCACGTATATCTGAAAGTTCTTAGCATAGACAAAAAGCTGATCTGTTATGAAGAATATAGAAACTGGAAAATCTTTTTCTAATTCCCCAGTTTGGAGAATTAGCAGATTGCTCCTTACCTGCTTCTCCTTTTCAAGCTTCCAACTCTGGTAACCATTAGGAGTCTAAACTTTTGAGTCATTTAAATACACAAGTCCCCAAGCAAAAATATGTCTATACATATCATTAAAAGTTTTTTTCAGATTATAATGGGTTATATTTATATTACTTAGGATTAATGATGCAACTAAATGGGATCAGTTGCCACTGTAAATGTAAATTAACACAATTTTATTATTGTATTAATTTTCAACATCCAGTACCAATAAGAAATTGTTAGATGTTCTAGTAGCAAACTCACACTAAAATATCCATGCTGCTTATTCTGGCACCAGGACCCATTCTGCTCACTATTTAAATTCTCTGACTTTCCTAATTAACCTAAAATTCTGTGTGTATTGCACATTAATTGTTTCCTTTGAACTCGTACATAAGTTGATTCAATAAACTCAGGACAGTTGACATTTTGGCTTCTCCAATCTCCATGTAGGCAGCCTTATCTGAAAATCTCAACCAAAAAAAGAGAAAACCTCTTGCCTTAAACACACATCATTAAATAAATTCTGTGATGTCATTGTGAATGGAACAGACGTACACAACATTGCGATAATTCATTTGATTTTTTCTCTCTCAAAACTATCTATATTTTATCAAGATACTACAAGCTGTGAATTTCAACCTATGGAGAACTCAAAATGTGTGTTGGACTATTCAGTCCTTGCACTGTGGTCTAACTCAGATGAGATTCGTTCTGTTCCTGATTGTGTGATCTGACCTTTGTAAACTATTTCTACTTGTTAAAAATTATGTTCTGATTATACAAATCTTAGTACTATATCAAAATTAGCATTTAATCAGCATTCACACTAACCAAATCACGTCTGCAAATGAGATTATGAAGGGGCTGCACGTACGAGGCAAATACGGTGGATATAGTATTCTAGTTAAAAGTCAAAATATTTAGAAGTTATTTTTCCCACACACATTTTAACTGTACTCATGAAGCTCCAGGTTTCCTTTTTCTGAAAAGAGAACTATATACCACACAGCCCTACTATTCCACTACTCTGAGGCAAGCACCGCTTTTAGGATAGTAGCTATTACACAGAGGAAGGAAGACAGTCAGTTGATATTTTACATGCCTCTCTACCCTATAAAGAGGTTGCTAATACTTTTGTTAGAAAACTCTGAAATACTAGAAGTTATCTAGACTGGAGAAGAGAATATCCCAATATAGAAATACAATACCTATTAAATACAGGATTAGAACTTCATTACGCATCCCCAGACTGTAATTCAGCTATTGACTTCCCCAGTCATTCTACAGTAACAGCTGCTGGGAAACTTAAGAACAAGAGCTTTGGCAGTAGGGACTCCAAGTAGTCCCGAAACAAAAAAAATCCCTCATTTTTAACATTAATTTTTAAGGAATAATTAAAAAAAAAAATCTTTTAAAAGCTAGCGGGGAACCTTTTATAACTTTTGTAACAAAGCAGATCGTCCACACCCCAAAGATGAATTTTTGCCTATGATTATTCAGGTTGAAAGTATGCAAATTGTATTCACAGCCATATGCAACAGGTACACAGTTTTTGTCTCTATGATCCGTAAATTATTTATAGTATGTTCTTTTACATAATGCGCAATCTCAGACATCCACTATGTGTGGGTATTAAATATTTTGTACACTATATTTATGTGTTTCAAAGCACTAATGAAAATAAACAAATCAAGAAGTTTGTTTCAGTTGCCTTCAGAACAAATATTTGTAATGTTTCATTTTGAAAATATTGATGTTTTTCTATAAACTTTTTGTTTCCTTAAACCAGAACAATAGGACATGACTTCTCTTTCCTCCTGAAGAAAGTGTTATCCCAAATTTGTTCATGAATAGATTTAGGAAAAGCATCTGTTTTCACTCAGACTCACTGTACTCCATTCTGCTCTTAAAATCTGCTAACCTCAAATTAATAAAAAAAAAACCACAACAACAAATATCAGGGACTGATTCATAGTAGAGAAGTGCAAGACAAAGGATTTAACAAGAATGCAAAATTCACAGCCTCTCACTAGCGACATTGACTTACACCAAGATCATAAGGTTACTCCAGGATTTCACTCATCAGCGAGGAAAAGCTTATCCTGGGAAATCCTTCTCTCTGGTTCTATCTCTGAAAATTTCTTTTTCCCACGGCACAGGCTTTTCAGCTGTTTACAAAGTAACTGTTGAAGCATCACACAGTAAATCGGCACTGACTGTAGCTCTGTCCATGAGCTGCACTGCAAACAGGCAATTCTCCCACACAAAGTGGAGTCCCCTCAGCACAGCGGAGGTGGGAATCTCAGCAGGTAAGTGGAAATGCAGCGCAAGACAAAGACGTCTTACAGCTATCATAAGATGAGCCATCATCTCTCATAAGACTGAGCTCCCTCTAGAAACAAGCAGGCTATGATGGGTTATGACTTTTACCAAAACTTAGGCTTTAGAAACTTGCTTTGTTTTCTGTTGATGTCAGAGCAAAATCTTCCCAAAATTTCCAGCAGGCAAATGGTCAGATTTGTCAGCTGTGCCCCCATACTCCCAATCCCATGAAAGTGCATTCAGAGTCTACCACAGGACTTCCAAAGGCTCAGTGCTGAAAACTTCATCAACAGATATACTCCCGTCCGAAGTCTTAGCCTCAGTGAACGAGAATTATGTTTAAATAAAATACAAATTGGAGGGAGTAGCCAATTCAGTCTTCTCTCTCCAAAACAATTATGTAAGTAAATACAACTGAACACAAATCTACTATGCTTTTCTCCATTTTGAAGCCAAAAATTATACTCAAAAATGTTTTAACCATATTCTTTCCTTAATTCCTACTACAGGCAAATCATTTTGTTGATGCAAGACATGCCTCTATAGCATCTCTGCTGGCCCAAAGTTGCCTCATGCTGTGTGAATATTTCAAACTCGCATGCTACATTTCACTAGAAATTAGAATAAAATAGGTCTGGCTGAATTGCAAAGTCTGGCTCTTAGACTTCTGCAAGATAATGGAGATATATGGTAAGCGCTGCTGCAGGCAAGTTGGCTTTATTTGAATTTGCAGTGAGACTAAATCAGCACTATCATTAGAAAAAGTAGGACTCAAAAGCATAAGACATTTAATTAACCTTTCATTCCAAAGGGCTGATCCTCCACATCAGGGTTCACTTAAGCTGGTCCTATAGAAATTTGCACTGTTACCATCTGCTCTGTGGATGAATAGCAAGCTTCACAGTCCTCACCTTCTGGGAGCAAAGTTCAGATACGTACTGCAAAGTGGTTTTCAGAGAGCTTTACGCTCTGGCAGTAGTCCAGGAAAATGGCCCTTTGTAATTAACTGTGTACAAATCCATTAGAGAGGGACTGAAAATCACAAGTTACTGGCCTGTCAGTGACCTAGAAAGGGCAGGCGAGTATCGATAGGTCTGCTGGTGCCTTGCCCGGAACTTACACTACAAAATGGACCGCAGTCAGAACGACAAGTCACTACAGTCACTTTTGGAGACAAAGTTGAAATTCTTTTTGCACATAAAAGCCTAAAAAGACTATGTTCAAGCTAGCTAATTTTGTCTTTGTTTTGCATAGCTTTTGAGGCCCACAGTTTCTACTGCCTTCAGATCTGAAATTCAGGTCACTAAGAGTAACCAAAAGAAGTTTTGGGCCAAGAGCCAGTAAAAGTTAGGTATTAAAAATTATTGCTGATGAAGGACAGAAAAAAAGGGACCTGCTAGAGATATTATCACTAATAAGCACTGCCAGAAAAATCTAAAAGATTTCTGGAAAGTTGCTGAAAATACTTTTATAAGGGGATAGACACCAATGAAAGACTATTGGATGAAAAGTATGGGGTGTGATTTTGGGG
>Ga0181612_173160_pt1 | contig 23246 bp, 23 predicted proteins | sample HoacroProtozoa21_FD_119630 | JGI IMG/M metagenome (GOLD analysis project Ga0181612, IMG submission 119630) | Hoatzin crop microbial communities from Cojedes, Venezuel. Combined Assembly of Gp0051906, Gp0051904, Gp0051908
TAGAAAAGAAAAGAAAAGAAAAGAAAAGAAAAGAAAAGAAAAGAAAAGAAAAGAAAAGAAAAGAAAAGAAAAGAAAAGAAAAGAAAAGAAAAGAAAAGAGAGAAAAGAGAGAAAGCGAGGGAGAGAGAAACCCTTTTGAAAGCCTTAAACCTGTCTCTTTATCTCCCTAATCTGTATTTCCCCCCCAAAGCCTCTTTCTGTACAGGATGAAAGCAGATTTCTCCTCTTTATTTTCATCTTCTGTGTCCTTTAGGAAGGCATTTGCTCGAGACTAATTGAATTTTCTGCCCGTGGAGAGAAAGACACGACAGAGAGTGAGTTAAAGTCCGACGCCAGGACAGGGCGCAGGAGCCGTGTTAACTGGTGTGGGGGACAGCCCCTCACTTAACAAAAGTGTTTAATTCTGTCCCCTCTTGTTAAGAAGGGGCGGAAGGAGGGGATATTTATTCTGTTCTTTTCTCAAGGTTTTCCCTTTCGGGTCACAAAGTGCCCCCCACGCTCCCGGCCCCCCTCCTCTCCCCGCTTTTGTGGCAGCAGCAGCTGGTGGGTTGCAAAGGGGACAGGCTTTGTCTTTTGACACACTTGAACATTTCTGCACAGAGCTGGGGAAACCTTTCCCTTCCCCACCTCTCGCCTTTCTGGGCAAGGAGGAGGGAGCGAGGGGCAAGCGTCGGAGTTACGGCCGAGGGGATAAAATGGCACAAAGGGTTGTGGAGCTGCAGTGGACGAGGGATCAGGGCCGGGCTGTGTGGGGTTGTGGTGAGCAGATGGTGATGGGTGCTGGGGAGGGGGTGGGATGGCCCTGAATGCCGGTGAGGCTTGTGTCGAGGAATGGAGGAAGAAAGCAATGCAAGAAGCGGCAATCCCATAAAGAAGAGTGCAGGGACTGCCTCTTCCCAAATCCAACAAAGAAACCTTTTCTTTCCCTTTGTCACAGTCCCAGGGATGGGCTCCAGTTAATCTTCTGGCCACGACACGTGGTGGATTTGCTTGGTTGGTGCTACAAGTCCATAAAAAGGGCTCCTTTTTTTCCAAGCAGCACCCTCAAGTTTTCCATGAAGGATGTGCAAACCCTTCGGTCCCTCCACACCTCCTCCAGGAAAAGGCCATCGGGGCTGAGACCTAGGAATGGGTGCAATTCAGCTGCCTTTGACACCAGGACCACAGCTAGACCTGAGGAACACCGTGGCGCAACCCAGTGGAGGTGACCTGGGGCTGGAATGAGATCGATCTCCTCATAGGCATGAGCAGGAAATTGGGGCTTGACTCCTGAGCTAACCCCGCAGTGGTTAGTGTAACCTGCCTGCGCCCTCCCCTTACCGTATGGGTTTGCAGCATGGGAACGGCCCCAGAGCCTTCTCTGTCCCGGGCAAAGTGAAAAGTAGAAAGCTAAAAGCCAGTTTAAAGTAGAAAGCTGAAATCCAACTCTCTCATGAGCTCACAGCTTGAACTGAAGACTCCACTGTCTTCTCCATGACCAAGCACCTTCTATGAAACCCTGGACCCTTACCCTAGGGCAAGACCACACCTTTATTCTGCAGTGAAAACTAAGCCCTCGCAGCCTAATTACTGCTACTAGGTGTTTACCTACAACTGATACCCGACAGCCTGCACCAGGAGAAGGCCCTCCCTTCTCTGGCTGAAGATGATAGTACATGTGGACAGTAAAGGACAAGCCTCCCGAATTGCAGCCAGTGGCCTGATAGAAATCCACCCAGCTCTCCCTTGTGCTGGTACAAGCTGGCAGCTTCAGTGGGTGGACCAGAGGCGTAAAACCAGTATGAGGTGACTGAGAAGAGAGATGTGAATTTTAAATTTTGCACGGCACTGGACATATACACAATGCTTTGGGAAATGCCTGCTTCCACAGGAGTTTTCAGGAGAGTCCTTAAGAATGGAAAATAAATAGATACATTCATTATCCAAATTGTCTTATTTTTGTGGTGCCTCTTGAGTAAACCCACTTCTGAGGCTGTCCTAATTGCTTTGCAATAGAGCAGAGATAAATATTTATCAAACAGCTGCATCAGGAAACCACAGTTCAGAGGACCAGTATCGGGTGATGTGTCTTGGGAAGGATGAGTCTGAGTGGTTTTAGCTTGCTGACCTGTCAGGCTTCCTCCCTCGCACGAGGCAGAGCTTCACCCAAGCCCAGATGCACGTGGCACCACCCCAGTCCCATGCCATCGCTTGGAGCTGGTCACACACAGCCTTTGGAAGGACTCCTCTTCATGCTGGAGTCCCCCTGTTGCCTTGTCCCATTGACCTGGTGTTTTCTGACACCTTTTCTTCCTCTGACTTCATGGCTCTGCTTGCTTTCTATTAAAAATCCCAGAGATGTGGCCCATATTCCTCTGGGACCCTCAGCGCTAAAAGAGGACTGCATGCAAATATTTAGCTGCACTATTATTAGCACAGAAACATCCAACCAGATGGCAATGTTTCTAGGTCTCGCTGAGCAAAACTGGCTCTTCGGAATAAAACAGGCTGGAACAGAGCTCCGGGATTGCCTGCTGCTCCCTGAGATCCCAGACTGCTGCTCCGAGGCAGCGGGACACATGGGACAAGGGCTTTTCTAGCATCTTGCACATGTGGGACATCCCCTCGGCGAGCAGTGTTTCATCTGAAAACAGAGGAAGTGATGCTGACAATCAAATTTTGAGGTTCAGTGTGTCAGACTAGAGGGTTGGCTTGCACATGTTCACAGCACGGATGTGCAGGTCTTCCCTTGCTCCAGGCGTAACAGATCCCTCAGCAGAGAGGAGGCATTTTGCATTTACTGCAATCCACCACGTGCTGTCCATAGCTGGGGAGGGCAGAAACCCTTCTAAGAATGTTAACATTAACGTTAAGCAGCCTCAATAGCAAAGAAGAGCACAATTTCCTCTGCTGCATAGTTTGTGCCCATCCTCCAAAAAACTTCATCCTCTCAGGAGCACGCTCTGAAACTAGAAATGCCCAGAGAGATGCTATTAATGCTGAGCACGAGCCAGCTGAAGTGCCGGTCTAAACTTCAGATGGGTGACATTCCGTTTAATAGGGGGCGGGTGTTTTTTTGACTCATGCAAAGACCATGCTATTTTTGTAATGTGCTGATTTCAGATCACAGCCTCCTTATGTTAGGCTCTGCACATATATCTAATGAAAGCCAGGTCCTGCCTAGAAGCCCATACAACAGGCTGAGAGTTGGGAAGAGCGCTCAGAAGCATCTCACCCAGGGGCTTTGCGAGGTTGCCTGCCAGGGTCTATTTTTTCCATTCTCACTCATGTCAGAGAAGTTAAATATTTACTGGATCCATTAAATATTTATGCTAAGCTACTCCTCCCGTGGGGAGGCATCCTACCGCCGGCTCCCGGGGGTCTGTGGCCAATTCGTTCACACGTCTGTGCTCAGCTCAGCTCTGCTCCAGAGTGGAAACACGCGGGGACTTCATGGGGCTGCTGTGTCCTGTAGGGAGGGGAAGGCTCCAGTTTTGGCACCAATAACACTATTAGGTGATGGACTTCATGGTTCTTTGGGTGTCTTCCTTAAAGATCAAGCACTTTGGGAAGGTGTGGGTTGCTCTTTGCTGTCCTTCTCCCTGTGGTTTGCCTCCACTCATCCCTGGTGTGGAGGAAGCTGGGTGAGAACATCCAGTCTGACCCAGCTCCAGCTCCCTCCATCCACCCAGCAGGTCACTACCACCACTGGGAGAGCAGCAGGTCTTGAGGGAGCAGGTCTCTAGTCCATAGCATCCAAAGGGAACCATGGTTGATACAGTAAGAGCAGGAAACCCAGTGGCAATGCCAAACGTCACTGCTCCACAAAGCTCAAGCCAAATGGGAGAAACTCCATCCCCAGGGTAACCAGCTGCAGCCCTGGGACGAGCTCCCCACTCCCACCCAGGCTGAGTGGGTTAATGCTGCTGAGCCTTCCAGTTGGAATGGGGCCAGAGGAAAAAGGCTCCACCGTTTCCTCGTTTGCCTGGAAAGCAGGACGGCTGTTTTCTCCAGTGGCAGAAGGCTGTTTATTCTGGGCCAGATTCAAGACCGTGTTGTTTCCCCCCATCCCAAGCCCCGACCCGCGGGGCGGCTGAAGGGCACAACCTGCCCGGGGGAGCCGGGCGCTCTCCCCGCCTGGTGTGACCCTCCCCGGGCGCCACTCTGCCCTTCCTGTCCCCGCCCCTTTCCTTTCCTCCCCGTCCCACTCCACGAGGGGCTGGGGACGCCCTTTCCTGCCTGGCACCCGCCTGGCCCGATGACGGAGACGGTGCTGCCGAGCGCCAGGACATCGTCCCCGCTTCCCATTCCTGGCCAAAGCCCCACCACGTTATCACCCTCTCCGTCACACTATCAACCTAAAAAATGTGCCTGAGAAAGAAAGAAGAATGAAAGGAAAAAGAAAGGCAGAAAGAAACCAGCCTTTGGCTCAAGCTTGCTGATGGGAGCGACAGCAAGCGCGGGTTTGGCTCTCTTTCTTGCCAGCTCTTTTCCCAGCAGAGTGATAAGAGAGAGGGCGAGCGCAATCACGAGCAGAGCAGGTCCCAGTGGCTTGGACAGCTCTGGATTGGGATGGCCAAGGGACAATGAGTGCTCCACAGGGACATATTTCCAAAATAAAGTCATTCTGGTGCTTCTCCAGCGCCGCCAGCCACCCAACAGCCTGTTGCAAAGCACTGCTGCCGCCCCCACAGCCAAAATAAAGCTGTGAGGAGCCATGACCCAGCAGAGGAAGGTTTGAGTGCTCCCCAGGCAGCCCCCTCCTCCAGCCGTATCAGTTTTCAGTGCAAAGAGCAGCACATTGGCTTGGCCAGATGAACCCACGCCCCTGCAGCCTCCCAGCACTCCCGCATTGCCCTTGGTCCTGTCTCCTCTCCCTCCTGTTCTCTGCAACTCCCGTTTCTCCCCCAGCATCACTGCCTTCCTCTCTGGGTCCACACTCAACAGGGCACAGATGTGATCTGAGTGCACAAGCTTGGTTTGCCTGCTGCAAACTGGGCTTGGCTCATCCCAAGTACAGGATGGATGTTTAGAACCCAAAATATGGCTGGCGTAGGAGGGCAGCTTGGAGGTCGGTTTTGAGCCTGCCCCTCAGCTTGCAGTACTACACCATATACCCAGCCTGCTGGAGGATGGGGTCTGTGGGCTTCGGTCACTGGGGGAAGTAGGACACCTTTGAGCACTCAAGCCAAGAATGTGAGATACCAGTTGTTCTGGGAAAGGGCTCCAGAGGAACTTGTTAGTTGAAGATAAAGGCTGGAAAAAGTTTAAATACAGCCCAGGAGACAGACCCATGAGATCCAGCCCACAGAACCTCCAAAGTCCACTTCGTTCACCTCAACCTGTCCAATGTCACTCGTGCTCCAACCCCACAACCAAGTGTCAAAACCTCTCTCCACCCCTCAGCAGCCCCACAGCTAATCCCCTCCATCTCCACACACATGGCTGAAGAGCAAGCCCTGTCCATCCGCTCTCCCATGGGACCTCACTCATTTAACCCTAGCCTGTGCTGTCCTAGAGGTCCTGGAAGTGGATAGGATCCCAAGACCATCATCCACCCTGAGGCAATGGTGTCATACAATGCTCTGTGGAAGATGACAGCCCCAGCCCTGAGCTCTTCAAGAAACAACCTCTGAAATCAGGAGGTCCTGCAGAGTTTGTTGGCCTTGGTCTCCAGTACAATCTGGAAATGCCACAGCATGCAGCTGGCACACTTGGCTCACCCTGACCGCTGCTCCCCAGCCCTTCCTCTTAGTCACCTCTTCCTTAAAAATCAAATGGGTATTATGGCATGGATGGCCATCCCCATTATCCTCTCATCAGCATTAAAGGAGCAACCCCGACAATGCCTTGACCGTGGCACCAGCAGGGCTGAGATGAGCAACAATAACAAAAGGAAATCAATCCTCAACGGCAGCCCGCGGGGCTCAGGGTGTCCTGGCAGGTGATGCATGGCCAGGCTTTCAGGGTCGTCACACCAAACAGCCCATCTCCCCATAATCTCCACACCAGGGATGCTCAGCACCCTGTAAGAGACCCCAACAAGCTGGGGGCCAGCAGCTTGGAGCCGCTGGGTGGGCCCAGGAGCCTGCACCCTGCTGTGGTGCAAATGGGATGGAGGAGAGATCCCAGTTCCCGTTAGAGGAATTAGCACTAAGCAAAGCTAATGGTGTGCTTACAGCAAGCAGTCTTCTCCATGACAGGGAGGCAAGGATGTCTGCAGACACCCTCTGCCTGGAAACCTCATCTGAAATAGTTGTGGATGCCTCATCACCATGACCCATCCCCAGCTGATGTGAGCAGAAGTTGGCTTGAACCCACCAGCAAAGGTCTTGGTGACGTTTTGCTCAGAGCCTCTTGCTGGAAGGGGTTATGAAGGGGGTAACCCACCTCTCCTTCCTCATCTTCATGGAAAATGGGGAGAAAAGGAAAAGCTGCAGCAGTCAGAGACAATTTCACCCCAGCTGCAGGTCTGGATGGAGAAGCCCTTGGAGGCAGGAGGGCTTTGGCCACCCCCACTCCCTGGAGAGAGGTGCACGGAGAGGTGGGACACACACCCCTTGGGAGGGGTTCCTGTTTTGAGGGAAGAAGAAAAAGACATGGACGTGGCGGTCAGGGATGTACTGTTGGCCCTGCTAATAGAAACCCTCTGTATAAACAGGGAGAGGATCCAACAGAGATCAGAGATGGTTTTTCTTTCAAGAAAATTAAACATTTAAAACATTTGAGAACACACGCCCTCACCCCCCGGACAGTAATTAACTTCTTCCTGTGCAGAGCATGGAGCACTTTCCAAAAACAGAGTTAGATGGATTATTTTTCAAAGGAAATGTTGTTGAAAGGACCTTCTGTTATGTCCCAAAGTGGGAAAACAGTCACAGTGGCCGAGGAAGAGCTTGCTCCATGCATGTGCCACATTGTGGCTGCCCAAGGAGATGGTGAACTCTGGATGGTGCAGGTTCGGGGGCCACGTGGTGACTGACCAGCAATTGCTTTATTTGATGGAAAAAAGTCATTGTTTGGTCATTGTACTACCCTAAAAATCATGCAAAGAAGTAAACCAGTCACGAACAGCAAAAAAAATCCCAAACTCAACCTTGGAGGGATGCACTGCATTTCCCCAACACGCCACGACAGGGGAATCTTGCGATGAGAGAGAGGATGTAAATTCAGGCGCAGATACAAATATATGCAGTGTTCAAGGGGATTTACATCCCACGTCCCCATCTGAGCCCATCTTCCTGTGAACTTAGGATGAGCTCAGTCCTCGTGAATCTCTGTTCTCAGAGCAGTAGCATGAAAAGAGGCAGCTGGTATGTGTGTTAAACAAGCACAGTGTGAATGACATCCCGGCAATAAAAGGACTCCACTGCTAGCCAAGGTGTTTGGTGGGAACAAAATAACTTCCCAGGCTGATCCCACCGCACTCCCCGAGCCTGCAGAGAGGCGGGGAGCAGCACGGGGAGGCAGGACCGGATAGAAATGTCTAAGTGCTAGTCTGGAGAGACAATTGTGCTTTGTAGCAAAGTTTGAGGTTGGATGTTTGTTTTCAGTGCTGCTTTGGGAGGAAAATAAAACCCAACATTTCTTTGCAACACAGGCTTGTGGGGAAACAGCTATTCTCTGGTTGAAAAGGTCAGGTTTGCTTTCCATATCTCCCTCACATCAAAAATGTCCTGCAATCCCTGGAGCTCGGGAGAAAATTTCCTCTTGCAAAGTTAAGTGAGGGCAGGCCTGTGGTGAGAGCCGATTCCTTTTCTTAAACCAGCTCAAGCCAGCTGGGAGAAGCGGGTCTGACTTGGAGCACCCAAGTGCTCTTTCAGGTCTGGGGTAAAGGATCAGGAAACTACAGGAGCCCAAACGTCCACCAGCACAGGGCAGTGGGAGCACGGCTGGAGATGGGTCAAAGCCAGCAGCAGGTTTGCAAAAGCAAATGGTGTTCTTGCAAGAGAAGGACAGCCGTGGTCTGGTACAGAGCCAGTCCTCAGTCACTGCGCAGCGGCTTCGGCCGAGCAGCCTGGTGCTCAGCAGGACCTACCCGCCTGGGAGACACAGGCACCCAGGACATGACACCCGGGATGTCCACATTGTCTCCTAGCACGAGGGACAGCAGGAGCTGTCATCACCCAGGGCTGCGTGTGGCCCGCGCTGGGGCAGCCCTTGCACTCCCCCCCACTCCCCCGGCTTACGGTATCCTTGGGAGGCTCCCGTGACCCCGCAGAGCTGGGGGACAGTGCCGCATTTGGTGTGGGAAATGATACACTTAGGGTGGGAAGTCCTCTGGCTCTGCTCCTGCAATTTCACTTCATCCCAGTTACTCATTATAATGCTAAAATCACCCAAAAATTTCTGAATCCCCTTTGGGCATCTCTCCTCTCTGACTTCACGCTACAGTCTTCCCTTGGCCGAGATACAGCTTTTAGCATCTTTGCTCTGGTAAGGATCCCTCTGCGTCAGCGTCACAAGGAGTTTTGGCACTGCTGACCAGTCAGTGTCTGCCTTATGATGGGATACCCAGTGCCGAGCCTGGGAGGATGGTGAATCCACACAAAGAAAAAATAATTCAAAGAGACAAGACAAAGGGATCTGTTGGATGGGGACCAGTGCATCTGGGGAAACATCTTTGATTTAGAGGGGGAAGAGCGCAAGAAGGAGAAAGAGAAAGAAAGAGAGGAAAAAGGCATCCGGAGCAGGATTGTTTCTTGCCTGCAGGTGCATGTGCGGGGAAGGCAGGGCAGTCCCATGCATTTTTAACATTAAAAGCATTGCTGGCCGGTCACCTCTGGCTGTTCACTCTGTGCTCCCTCCCAGGGTGTTGTGTTCCCGTGCCCGCAGGCAGCGCGCTCCATCCTTTTCTCTTTTCCCCACCATCTGCCATCGCAAATTCCCCTGAGCGTCTCCCGCCCCGGCGTAGAGTTTCAGCCCACTGTAGAAAACAAGAGGGAGAGAAACCCAAACCCAACCTGCAGCAGCATAGGGAGGGACAGGACCCAGCTTGTGCCTGGTCCCCATCATGGCGTTGTCTGGCCTCCGCTGTTGGGTGCTTTGGAGCACCCCTAGGTGTCAGCGGGTTCTGGGGGCTGCTTGTCCCAGGCTGGGGCAGGGGAGGACGGGGAATGCAGGGCTGTGCATGCAGTGGGATCCTCTTCCCTTGTATGGCCGGGGCTGCTGGCAACACAGTCCAGGCTAACCCCACTGTTTCAAATGACAAAGCTGCCCCCAACCCACCGAGCCACCTCAGATCCAAGGAAAGAGCCGGCATCTGCTTTGGTATCTAGACTGGAGTGTCTCCAGCAGGCAGTGCTTAAAACAACAACTGGGGTCCCTCCCCACAGGGCACAACATCCCGGACCCGGGTACCAGGAAGGGGAGCATGGACTTGGAGTCCCCTGGGGTAAAGGGAAAAGCGTATTCAGATCTGGACCAAGGCTCCCACAGACCCCCAGGGCAACCAGCACCCTCCTGCATCATGGTTGGCTGTTACACATCTCCCTTAAAGGTCCAGAGAAGACCCTGGGTGCTGATGAGGGATGTACAGAGGTGTTCTTGCACCCCTGTGCACCCTGGTCACTTCTACATGGCCCACATCAGCTGCTGCCTGAGACCTCTCCTCCAGCCCATTGGCTCCTGAGAGAGAGCAACCGTGCACAGAGGTCTGGAATAAATACACTTATGCCAAGTTTATTGTCCCAAATTAGGCTTTAAACCCTTTTGTGTCCACCAGTGCCTCCAGCACACTCTCCCGGGTCTCAGGCCGCCAGTCACTGACCTTGGGACCCTCTGTGGTGGTGGGAACTGGGCCGGTGGAGAGGGGACACCGGGGGCTGGCAGGCCCATGGGCTGATCAGATGCTTCATGTGTTGTTAACCCCCCCTTGGACAGTCGGGGAGGAAAACACAGGACCATTGCTGGGACAAACCTGAACATGCTCAGCCACATTCCTGCCTTCAAAAGCATCTGATGTGCCCAGGCCTCAGTGGACAAGGGCCACAGAAGATCACTTTACTCAGGGCTTTTGTAGCCTTAACAGCCATGACAGAACAGCAAAAAACTATTAGTGTGCACAGCTGTGGGTGTGCATGGGCTGGGGAGACACCAGCCTCCCCAGCTCAGCCTGGCATTAATACCCTTAACAGATTGACGACGCTTAGTGCTTTGAAGAAGAAAAAAAGGAGATGGGAGACTAATTGGGGAGATCAGCAGGAGGAAAGCCAGCATGTACTCCCCTGCCGAGGACCCAGCCAGCACTCGGGGCATCGACTTTCCCCTTGGGGTCCCACATCATGTCAGAGCAGCTGCATGGGGAGCTCAGCTTGCCCCCGGGACTGCAGCCCAGGACAGACCCAGGTGGGCGAAACCTCCTTTGGGGTGTCCCACCAGCCAGGACGGGGTGACAGGAACCAGTGGTTGTAGCTCTGTGCACCCCCAGAGCTGCAGATCCCTGCCCCCTGCTCTTCCTGGGGTGCTGGGCTCCCGCTGCACACCCGGCCCATGCCAGGAGCCAAATCCAGACCTCGGCCCCACAGCCTTAAGCCCTGGCACGCTTGTGCCTCATCGCTGCGAGCAGCCTGAACAAACCCGGTCTGTTTGCAGAGCGGCGGCAGGAATGCTGGCCCCGAGCCCGGCACGCTGCAGGGCCGGCGGCTCCCTTCCCCTCCCTGCTGCCAGCCCGCTGCCTCCGGCCCCACGGGAAGGAAGAAGGCTTCTTGGAGTCTAGTGGGCAAAGAGGAGAGGATTTGCCAGTGCAAAGAAGTCAGCTGCTGCGTTTAATAGGAGCCGATGAACCCGCTTTGGAAATGCATTGGCTGCTGCGTGGGATGTACCTACCCACACGGACAGGGGCGCGGCAGCAACCCCATCCCTGAAAAGCTGTTACACTTCCTTCTAACCGTGCCAGCCTCTTCACCAGTGTGGTCCCCCCTGCTCGGTCAGCATCCCAGTGAGCTGTCACCTACCTGCAGCTCCCGGTGTCCAGCCAGGCTCTCAAACGGGCGCGAGCCAGTAGGTTTCCCAGGGTCTTAGACTGGAATTAGAAAGTGTGCTCAGCTCTGGCTTGATGACAGTGAACAGGGTGCTCTGCCTGACGGTTTTTGTGGTTGCTTCCTCCCCTATTTAGAAACAGGCAGCCACCAATTAGCTGCTCTCCCCTTGACACCTGTATGAGAGACACCTTTCCGCCAGCCCAGCCCTGATCAACCACCACCCTGCAAACACTTGGTGGGAAAAGGGTCTCTTCCCCTCTCCAAGGATCTGACCAAGGGGCTTCTTATTTGCATTTACCATCCTGGCCGTGACTGCTGTTGCAAAGGTTGTTGATACTTCCTTTGTGCTTCCCAACAGCCCTTTGCAAAGGGCTGGCACCAGAAGACCAGGCTGAAGACCTTGTAAGCTAAAAAGCGCATGTTTCTACATCCTGTGCTCCAGTGCCAGGTTCCCAAACTGGGACAGCAGCAGATTTAAGTCTCTGGGTCACGGGCAGTCAATGAAGCATCCTCCAACTGAGCATTAGCTGCTCCAGCCCCCCATGCTGCCTGCCCTGCAGCATCCGGACCTTCTCAGCCCGTTCCCTCTTCCCAAAGAGGTACGAAAGCTCCGAGGACAAATTTACTCCGTCTGTGCAGCAGGGAAAGCACTTAAGGCTTGGAGGTGTATCAGGGCCACTGCATGCACGAAACAAAAATAAACAGGCACAGGAACTCCCAGCAAACTGTCAGCCCTGGGAAGAGGAGCTAGCATCCCTCGGTGCCCCAGCAGAGTGGGTTTGTCAGGCTCTGGGTGTTGTTCACATCATTTGCTCTGAGTAAGCACAGGTACAGCTGCGGCCTCTGTGCCGGAGACATAAACAGATTTGAAACCTGCACATCAGCCGTCATGCTTCCTAGCCTGTTTTTCTCCCAAATTCTTGTCTTATCCTCATCCAGCTCCCTTGGCCAACAAATGCCTCCCAAGCTGTTCGGGCTGGGGCTGCCTTCCTCGATCCTGCCCTCTCTGCTGCTCACCAAGAGGTTCCCAAGTGTCTGCAGAGATGCTTTGGATGTCTGGGGGCATTTACAACCAAATCGACTTCTGTGAGGCTCATGATACTCTTTATTGCACCTTTGGCACCAAAATCCTGGGGGGTAACTTGGCCCTTCATCCCACCGTGCCTCAGTTCCCCATCTATGCTCTGGTACCACTGTTCCCAGGGGCACAGGGAGAACCTTTGCAGACCTTCCCCTCCCTCCCCTGATGCTCTGGTGCTTTGCTTCTACCTGACTCCCCTCCATCTCCCCTTTTTGGATATGACTGTGTGCGTCTCTTCCCCACTGAACTCATGAAAGAGCCTCCCGGTCCCCCTCGTCACCCTCCAATGCTCTGTCACAGTGAGCCCCTGTTCTGCAGAGCTAGGAATTAAAGTGACTGGCGATGCTTTCAGGCTCATCTAACGACTTCCAGAGCCTTAATTTAATTTAATTACCATCCCTTTCTTATCTTAATCATTCTGCCTGTGTTTATAAACAAAATACTGACTCCCTGCCCCACGGGCTGCAACCTGAGCGCGGCACCTCCCATCTGCACAACTCATTACATTCCTCGCTCGGCCCAACTGCCAGATGTCCGCAAGGAAGCTCGTGCAAGCCGCGACTGGAAAGCCGGTGCAGAACAGGCGCTGCATTAACCGCTCAGCTTTCATCCGCCGGCCCAAATTTTCCCGGAACGCCCTCATTGCTCCGTGCCCGGGGGTGAGGTATTTGGGTTGGGATTGCTCAGCCCGTTCCCTGCTCTCCTGTTGGCGATGGTGGTTCCTGCTGCTGCCAGCTCAGCCCCGGCCCTTCAGTCAGGGTGTTTATGCCAAGCGGACGGCCTGACTGGTTGGTTTTTGGGAAAACCGGGATGCTGTGAGCAGCCAGAGCAGTGTCCGCAAACTGCTGGCCTCCAAATCTTCAGCGGAAAGCGTGCGATGAGCTGTCCCAGACAGAGCTGGGCTCCTGGGGACGCCCGATTCCTGCCAGCGAGCAAGGTGTCGTGGACAGAGCTCACACGGTGGCTCTGCAACCCCCAAATGAGCCCAGAAATGGAGGGAAAGTCACACTTTGCACAAACCTGCTGCTCCCAGGGACGCTGGGGGCTCCTCCCGCCTGGTTTGGAGCATCTTCTCCCTACAGCACCGATGTAGGGTGAATGATGGTGCAGCTGACTCTGTTACTAGCCCGTGGACTTCGAGGCCCTGTTTTTGAGGTTCTTCCTGTTGGTCCTAAAGGATGTCCATCTTTTGAAAACCTGTCTCTTCCCCTGTAGGTAATCCTGATTCTGATTTTCTCAGCCACAGCTGAAGCAAGAGCTGGAAATCTTCCAGTAGAACTGTCATTTGGTTTCTCTCGTGACTTTGATTTTCAGTCCTTCAAGAGCCCAGATTCTTGCCAGTCTGGACAAACATCACCGAGATAACTCCATTGTTATAAAAGGTGAGGTGAGCTCCTGCTAACCGAAGAGACTCTTGTAAACACCAGAACAAGGGACTTGGCTCAATGCAGGCGTAAAAACAAACTTTGGCTTTGACTTCAAAAGCCTCAGAGTTTAAAAAGCAGTTATGATGCAACCTCCTTTGTATGCAAGGGGGGATGGTAATGCTGGCTTCTGCAGGAGGGTGGGACGCGCTGGCTGGCTCAGGGGGGCATTTGCAGAAGGCTTTGCCAGCCCGGTGAGTTTCAGTGGCAGCAGGTTCAGGGAAAAGGGCAGCCCGCTCCCGTCACCGCATTCAGATCCTACCTCCTCCGATGGGAATGAAGCTGCTGAAGGGCTGCCCAGGGCCTGGAGGTATGCGGAGGAAAGAAAATATCTTGCTCTGCTTTCTCTCTTTACTGTGATACCTGCGTTGCTCCCCCAGCTTTCCTCTGCCCCGTCCTCTGGCCAGCTGCAGCACGGCAGAAGCACACAGCATCAGTCTGCTGAGACGTGGGATGAGTGACCACCTTAAAGCCGTGTGCTGGGAAGAGGTCTCTACCAAAATGTAAAAACCAGCCTTTTCCCCTTCGCTGGGGACTTTTGACGAAGTTGTGTCTGTAGGGCAGGCTGCACAGCATCTGTTGGCCCCAAATGCTTTGAATAATCGTCCCCTTCTTACAAAGAAGACAACAGTAACTTTGGGATGGTTAGTTTTCCTAACATGCTGATCTCAGAGAACCTTGTGTGTCCCATCTCGCAGCACATCCTGGGTCACAGAAGCTCCTAATTGCTTTCCATGGTGCTGGGTCCAGGACAGTCACACACCCCAGGGGCTAGGGGATGCCAACAGAGCAGCCATGGCCAGCCGGTGTCCAACAGCATCTCTCCTGGAGATGTTTTCCTGTCCCCCACAATTTAGACAGCAGCCAGGGAAATGTCCTGCTACCTGTCATCTCAGAAGCAGAAGATGTCTTCCTGCAAAGGGGCATCCATGAGGTCTGTTGCTTTTGGCTGCAAGAGAGAAAGGTGAAGTTTGAAAAATGGCAGTATATTTTATTAGAGTGATGAATAAATCAGGAAGACGAGGCTCCCTGGCAGCACTGTTATGGTGTTTGTGCAGCTCTTCTCCGCAGCTCATGTTGCAGCACTGATTTAGGGGAACATTGGTTCGAGTCCCTGCAGAGAAATCCATTCCCAAGAACTGCAGCCTCAGCTCTGCCCTGTGTCCTTGGTGGGACATCACCATCTCCGTGAGCAGGCGCAGGTTATACTATCGGCTTGTGGAAGAGAGCTTCATGGTGAGAGCTCCTGCTCCCCTGCAGTACACGGGGAGCAGTCATGTCTGTGGGAGTGGACACATGAGACCATGAAGAGCTTAGAAGAAACCACATACAACCATCTCCACGTCCAACATTATGTTCCCCAGGTGTTTGTTGGGGTAAACGAGATCAGAGAACCCTCTAATGTGGCCACAACATTGTCCTCTGCGCAAGAGCGAGGAGCTGGGGCAGAACATTCATAGCAAGCTGTTGCCCTCACACGGGTTGTTGTCAGGAAGGACACAGGTTTTTCCTATTATAGCTTAGTCATGGGACTAATAAAGCCTCTTTAATCATTGTTCACCGCTTGTGCATGCACACGGACACAAAGGCGTGCTCAGAGCTAAAGTGCAGAGGGAGTTAGCACCTGGCAAAGTAATTATTGGCCACTTCAATTTATTTCTAAACTGATGTTTAAAAAAAAAAGCAAAATGCAAATTGCCACCATGGAGAAGAACTTGGTCCACATGGGAGGAAAGCCTGCAATGGAGGTGTGCAGAGTGGAGAGGGAAACTGAGGCAGGAGAGGGTGCAAACTGCTCCACGCACAAGCAGGATGTCCCGGAGGTGTGCCGAGAGGGGGGTCCTGGGGTGTCTTATGGGCCCAAGGTGTGCATGGGGCACAGGTGACACCACACATCCATGTGCTGCTCCCTCTTGCCGGGCATGGAAATAAATACTTAAATGAAACCCAATTCCCTGGTACAAGTGGCAGCTGCTCCCAAAGATCTCTGACACGAACCTTCCCAGCTGTGCCTGAATCAGATCCAAAACTGCTAGGATTTTACTTAAAACCTGTGTTCAGACCACAAAGTTTCATGGAAAGCAGAGCTGCTTAGACCTCCTCACCTCCTGCCCAGACACAGGGTCACCACCCCTTTATTTCAGACATCCCGTCAATAAGTCTGGCTGCAATAAAAACTTATCAACCCATAAAACGCACCCTCCCAAGCACATATTCCCGGGGCAAGGCTCTGATAAGGGGTTCAAATGCAGGAAATAGCAGAGAGAGCTCAACAGCAAAGGCACTTTCGGGAGGTCCTACATAAACAACGGCCCATCTGCACATTAAATAAGGGATGAGGCGGACCGTACCCGTCCCTGTGGTGGCAGTGCACATGTGTCTGCAGGGCGTGATGGAGATGGGGCAGGCTCTCCTGCTGTGCTGCCAGGCACGGTGTCATATGGGTGATACGCTTGGGTCCAACATCCTCATCTGAGCTTTTGGTTCTACAAGGATTCAGTCCGGGGACTCCGGGGTGACTGCAGCTGGTGGGGACAGCGGCTGCTGAGTGTGGGGCTGAGTGAGGCAGAGAGGTTACCTGAGTGAATCACATCTGGCAGAGTCCAGTAAAGCCTTTCTTTTTTTCATTTTTTTAAATTTATTGTGGAATAACATGAAATGCTTGGTAAATGTTATTCAAATATTTGTGAAGTCAGGGCTGGTGTGTTTGCATCTGACAGCAGCTTCCTTGTGTCCTTTCTCTGAGCTCGGAAAGATCAACCCATCTGAAAGGAAAATACTTCAGTGACATGTTTACTTTTTTCACAGCTTGTTTTCTCGCCTGGATGGGAAAGCCTGAGGCTGTCAGTGGGGTTTTAATCCCAACAGCCTGCTGCCGGCTGGCAGGTGGAGGTACTCGCCGTGTCATGCAAGAGTCCCTCACCTTGTCTCCCAAACTCTCTCTGCAGAAGTTAAGGATTTCACGGCAGTTGGTGACGGGGGACAGGGTGTCCCAGTCTGCATTTCAATATTTCAGATGAGCTGAGTGTCTTTTCCAGACCAAAGTTATGCCCTTTGGTTTCCATCCATTTGATCTTATCCTGCTTTTACCTGTTGGCCTGGGAAACTTTCTCCCATCTCAACCCCAACATTTAGGGATACCATGAGCCAGAAGTCTTCTATGTATAATGTTAAAACAGATAACACTCAATAAATGAACTGAGCTTCCCCACCTTGCCTGAGTAGGCAACTTTTACAGTCCCTGAATCACTTCTGGGGCTCTTTTCCCAGACTCTCCCAATGTGCCACCCTCCTCCTTGGCAAGGGGACACTAGAGCTGGGAACACCACTCTCCTTGCTCTCACCCCACTGTCACAGCCACAACAAATAAAACCTCCATCCTCACCCCACCACACCCAAGGATGATGGTTGCCCTCACGGCTGCTGTGTTGCACTGGGGACACAGTCAGAGTTACTGCAGCACTTTGCAGCCACAAATCTGAGGACCCTGGGAGTCTGGATTACCCCGAAGGACAACAGAAACATTTTTAGAGGCTGTCCCACTAAAATAAGTCTAAACCCCTTGATTCTGCCATGACTTTCACATGCTTTGCTTCCCAAGACAGAGATGTTGTCCCATCCTGTAAATATCACCTTCCCTTTTTGTTCCTAGAATCTTCATGTGGCTGTACTAGAAGAGGCAGTTGTGGCTTGCACCAAGCTGAGTGATCTCCCTTATTCCATCACAGCCATTTACAAATGTCATCAGAAGGGTTTTATTTTTTTCACCAAACAGGTAAAACTGGAGAGGCTGAAGAACCAATTTCTGTGCAACACCACTGGAAAGGCGGCTGCGTGACCGCAGTTCCCCGGAGCAGCTGCATCTCCCAGCCTGTAGCCAGCCCCGTTTGCCCTCCCATCAGGTGAGCCGTGATGGTTTTGTATCATTAGCGTTTATCAATTTATCTAAGCAGCAGACTCCACTCCAGCTCCATTTGTACCATGGCCAGACGCCAAGTCAAACCACACAAGCAAGGCTGTTGCATTGACAAGATCATCTTCTATCAGCCCAAATCCTAGCCCTGTAGAAATGAAGAAGTTAGCAGAGATCTATTTTCATCATATTCTGGGATTGGCATCAGTTACACCCCTTCTTTAATTAACTGCATGTTGCTTTGTATAAAAGCCATCTCTGTATTTCAGCTGTGATGGATGTCAAGCTGGCAGCCTCTGAATAACCCGAGGGGCCTTGTTGCCCTTTCTGAAAAACTTTTTCTAGACCTCCTCCCAGCCTGAGACATACGAGCAGGTTTTTGGGTCTGGCAGATCAAAATGCCCAGCTGCCCTTCACAGCACAGCGTCACATCCGCGCATGCAGGCAATGGGCATCGATGGGTGTTGGCGAGACCTCCTCCAGGCATGGTCTCTCGGGAGCAGGACCCAGAGGCATGTGGTGGTATGGATGAGATCTCACTGGAATTTTTCCAACTCTTTTTCTTTGCGAGTGGGGTAAGGATTTGGACTCAGCCCTTCCCTAGTGTTGCTCTCAAGCATTAATCCAACAGGGTGCCTCTGTTTCCATGACCCCATTTCTACCCTCAGCGTTACACTCCGCTCCAGCTCCATGAGCTGTTCCAGATGTTTTGGAAAATCCCTTGCAGTTTGGTAAAAGCTCTGGAAAGAAAAGATAATTTCTCCTAGATCTAAAGGAGGAGGAGGAGAAGAGAGGATGTGAGGAGCAGAGCCGTGGTTGGACAACCTCTCCCAGGCTATGATCCACTTCAAGGAGAAAAGAGGATCGACGAGGTGCTGAGGCAGGTCAGAGCTACCCCAGGTCGTTCCTGGAGATGGAGGCTGAAACTCTGCAGCCCCTCTCCCTTCCCATCCATGGGAGCTTTGCCCGGACTGTGGCAGACAGACATCTCCCTCTGTGCCTGCTCCCCAGCCTTGAGGGGTTGGAAACCCATCATCGGCCATGGCAGGAGCAGGGAAGAGGGATACAGCACATTCTGGAGCTGCAGCTCTGTCCTCAGGTCCCAAGTGTACCTTGGCTCATCCTGAGCTGCTGCTGAGATGCAGATGGGGCTTCAACTCCATTTCCCAGATCTGCTTTACGAGCAGAAAAACTGAAATCAAGGTGTGGATGGGTCTGGATTGAGCCTTTCTTAGATGAAACCTTTTCAGGGCACATGGCATCCCCCCACACCAGGCTCTTGCTGCCAGTTTATATTCCTTCCTTTTGCTGAAATCTTGCAAAAAATAAATGCTTCATTTATAAAGCATCTCTTCATTCCCCCCACTGAAATTCTCATGCTCAGCTGTGTCCATAACTATACAGAATCAAATTATATATCAATCCAGCACCAGCATTAGAGAGGGTCAGAATCTGCAGCCTGGATTCAGCCTCCATCCAAGTCAGGAGACACTGGAAGCTGGACCTGCCTCCAGACTTTGTGGCTGGAGCCCATCTGCAACTACAAAAGCCAAAACGAAAATAAAGAAGAAACCAAATAACATGGCATCTCCTTGCCTTGACCACAGGCTCCCTGGGGCGGTGACTGGCTTTTTGTTTGTCTCAAGAACAACTTTGCTGTCTGCAAACGAGGAGCTGCAGTGGGGTCAGGGAGTCTCGCTGCTGGAAGAGGGAGAGAGGAGCAGAGCTCCTGAGGGGGAGCTGGGCAGCGGGACGGGCAGCAACAAAACACGGCTATAGGGAAGGATACACTTCCCCTTCCTCATTCCTCAGCACCACCCCAAAATCTCCTGAAAGTATGGTATCATTGGCTACCACCTCCTTTGCCTCTGGGGTGCGACCACAAGGCAGTTACTCCTGGTAGCCAGCCCTGTACAGCGGCCGGGGAAGGGCAGGGAGGGGACCCAGGCAAAGGAGATGTCAGGCAGTCGGATAAAGGCACCTCCCAGCCGCTGAGCATGTCAGGGGCCGGGGGCTCTGGTAGGAGTGTTTGGTCCTTTCCAACTCAAAAAGGGCCACCCTCTCCCTGGGACACGAGGAGCTGCAGTTTAGTAACTTGAACTTGCGCCTCTCGGTTTGAGCTATCCTGGTCACATCAGGAAACAAAATGTATTTGGTTCCCTAAATGGGAGGAGGTTTTTTGTCATCATCGTCATTTTTCTAGTTTCAGTCTTTGTCAGCAGCCCTTCCTCTTCCTCCCTGCTCTCCGAAATAGCAGAAAGCTGCATCCTCCTTCCCAGCTGCCTCTCGCAGGTTGCTGCAACACCCAGCACTTCTCCCCAGCCACCAGCCCTGCGTAGCAATGGTCAGCACCCATGCAAGGAGGACCAAGTCTCCAAGCTCAGGAGTTTGTTGACTTGGTGGCCCTAGGCAGATATGTATGGGGTCCTTGCTGGTACTGGTCCCCTTTGGATGTGTGCCAGGCCCTGCCAAGATGAAAACGCCCTTCCCACTCCTCACCTCCCATGTGTCGTCCCTCCTTCTCACAGAGGGTGTGATGGGGATTGCACCCTACGTCCTCTCTGCAAACATCATGGTCTCTTTATGCCACTGATGCGGTGGTGCAGATGCCAGCCTGGGTGGCTTCAGTGCAACAGGACCAATAGGAGAAACCAGTGGTGCTGCAAAGAGTGGGTCAAATGCTCAGAGCTCGAGAAAGAACATGCTCTGGACCCTAGAGCTGCAAAACTCCTGGTTCCTAAACCCTTCTTGAACAAACCCAGAGTTCCTCCTCCACAAATACCTCTAAAATCCCTCTAAGCTCCGCAGAGATCTCCCTGGGGTGGAGTTCATGTTTCCATCAGCAGCTCCAGGAGCCAGGCATGATGCCCATCCTATTGTGTCCCAGCGCTACCCACCACTGGTCTGCCTGGAGGCAAAACTGCTCCTTCTGGTCAGAGGCAGCGCCGTCTCCAGTACGTCTCGCCAGCCCCGGTGGATGGTGGCTCTCCGGTCAGAGCTTCCCGGGCTGGCTGCCTGCTGGGCAGAGGCTGTGCTGTCTCTGGGCTTGGAGTGTCTTCCTCCTGGGTAAATATTTTTTGCACTTTTGTGTGCTCAGGAAAGGTCACCTAGGACTGGGCTGAGCAGCCAGCTGGAAGAAACTGGAAGGTTTGCGACACTGATTGTCTCATGGTTTTCTCCTGCTTTGAGCTTTTTCTGTTTCCTTTGGTGCTGGTCACCATTTGACCACAAACCGGACCTTCTCTAGGACCCACCTTGTAGAACAGCTATTTTCAATGATGATGGTGATGTCAAATATGGACATGGGAAGGTATGATGCTAGCACCTGACTATGACTCCTTATGTTAATAAACATCAACAAAAAAAGGTGGAAAAGCTGAGCTACATAAATCCTGATGTCCCCAGACATGAATGGTCCTCATGAAACCTGCAAAGAGCCATCAGGGCTCCAGTATGTGGAATGAACTTGCATCTGTCCTCTCTCTGAACCCCAGAGCATCCCCCAAATCTTGCAGGTAGTCTCCCTCCTTCCTCTCAGCTCCAGGCTTCCCTCTATTACTCGTATTCTCTAAACCTACCTGCAGGTTCACGACTGTGGTTCCAGCCCACGTGTTGGTGCCCAGGGGAGGAATCCAGGCTTTGATATGCAGAGTGTGGCCCACCTGTGCTGTGCTCAGGCCTGTTGCCTTGCAGTCTCCCTGGCCAAGGAGCTGTCATGAAGCTTGCAGTGGAGAGCATCAGCAAGAGATGGTCGTGCTGTTATTTGTGCACACAGCCAAGCGCAGGAGCAGAGCATGCCACCAAGCTGCAGCCTCTCTAGTGATGTGTCTTCTCCTCCCCTTGTATTTTGGGGCAGTAAATCATTCAACACCAAATCAGAGCTGCTCAGACCAAAGTAACCTGGCCCTCAAAGACTAACCTCACCTGGGAAGCCCCTGGGAAAAACACTTCTGAATTGGCAAGAGTTAGCAAAGAGGCAATGGGGAATGGAAGGAGCTTTGGCAATGCTGACGCCATTCCCCAGGAACAAGGAATTCAACATAAAACTGAGCAGGAAGAGTTCACACATATCCTCCCTCCTCCTGAGGATCTGTCATTGCTTTAGCTCAGAGCCAGAGACCACCATGGGAGGACAGGCAGTACACCCACACGCTGACTCCAAGGAGCATGGCGAGGCCCAGTGCCAGCTCTCCTCCTTCCCCGTTAATCACCGGGAAGAGGGAGACAGATGTCCCCTTGGGGAGTTTGGAAGGTATCACCGAGGAACAGGATAAATCAGGTCCCTGCGTATAAAATGGAGCAATTATTTACGGATGATCAAATATTGGCTCTAGAAACCCCAGGCAATAAACAACAGCCCATGCCATGTCACGTGTTTGCCTTCTGCCTGCACCTTGCAGAATTGAGCAGGAATGGTGGGCAAGGACCAGCACCAGCTGTGCTCCAGACCCTGCACCCCTTTCCAGCTGGAGCCACTGGCGAGGGCAACAGCACCTGCTTTGTCATAGCTTTATCGCCTCCTCCCCAGGGAACCGAGCAAGAAATGATGTAGTTGTGGTTCTCAAAGCCTGGGTGGAGAACGACACAGCAGGTACAAGTGCCGACCGGCTGCGATGTGCTGGCTGCAGCGACGTTTGTGTTGCAGCACGTGTAGCTGCCCTGAGCCAAGGAAGTAGGGGTAGATACAACCAGAGCTCAACCGCTTGCTCTGCCTCATACCGTTCTCCCCTGGAGGACCCTGGCTCGGTTTCTGGCTGGGGCCTGGCCGTCCCCATGACACGAGTAGCAGCGAGATGGCAGCACGCTATGCCTGGTGGGGATGCCCATATAAGAGCAAACTCAAGCTCCAGCTCGTAAACGAAACCCTCCTCTTGCATTAACTCATCTGACCTGGTGGTGCTGGAGCTGATAATGCTGGTTTCCTTTTAAGCAGAGGCTAGTCATAAATAAAATAAACCAGGCATGCTTTGTGTTCCCACTGCCTTGCCTTTCATCCCTGCTCCTCAAAGCCACGCAGAAAGGAAGTCCTGAGCGGTGAGCAGGAGCTATGCCAGACACAGCAGCAGCTCCTGGGTTGGCCTCAGTTGCACTTGAGCCGGTTCACAGTCCCGGCGCGGGGTGGGATCACCTTCCGCTTTTGCCAGTATGGGGGGAGAGTGCATGAGAGGCAGAGATTCTGCTTGCAGTGATTCACATTCGCAGCACTGCCTGGGACCAAATCACAATTCTTTTCTCACCATTCAATAAGCATCAAAGTAGAATTTCTTACCCAGCAGCTGCCCAGATGGCTCCAGGGAAAGAGGACATGGCCTCCCCTTCACCAGCACCAGTGCCTAACTGGGAGGATGACGGGACATGCTGACAAGTGGCCAAAGAATGGAAAGTCTGAAAAATCCAATGGCCCCAGAAGCCACCAGTGCCGAGGCTGTTCCCAGTGGCTCAGCAGCTCGTTAGTGGAGCTGACACTCCAACGAGGCGCGTGAAGCTTGGTCAACACGGCGCTGGAGCCAGGCAGCGTGTGCCGGGGAGTGTTAGCTTTTCTCTGGTTCTCTTGCCACCTTGCAGGGTGTGAAGTTTTTCTTTCCTCGCTCTCTGATGAGTGATTCTTAGGCTGGGCAGCTGCAAGGGGCTCCTTCTGCAGAGCATTTTGAGAGACTGAATTCTCTTCAAGGCAGGTAGGAGAGATGCAGGCTGCAGAGCTGACCCCCATTGCAGTGTAGCAGTGGGTGTTGCATCAGGATCTTCCAGCATTAGAGCCATGTGTGATTTTTGTAAGTTTATCATTTGTCTCAGGGATTTACCTGGAGTCTCCAGCCCTCTTCTGGTCCAGTAAAGTATGGCAGGGAGATATTGCAGAAATACAGAGA
>Ga0181612_178504_pt1 | contig 23242 bp, 16 predicted proteins | sample HoacroProtozoa21_FD_119630 | JGI IMG/M metagenome (GOLD analysis project Ga0181612, IMG submission 119630) | Hoatzin crop microbial communities from Cojedes, Venezuel. Combined Assembly of Gp0051906, Gp0051904, Gp0051908
ACTTTCAAACTATAATGTGTGTGAAGAGGCAATATTTCTCATACCTGCATCACTAATAATAACTGAGATTATTAAGATTAGAATATTTTTAATTCTTTATTTTGCTTGTATACTTCCTGAAGGCTTCTCAGTATAAAAAGAAACAGGCAAGGTAATGACATGCTTTTGTCTACAGTCAGCAGCTGTGAATCCAAACCCATGTCCAAATTCACTTTAAATACAAACTACTAAAATTCAGCTTATGGTTGGGACCCATCTCTTGCCAGTTTTATATGTAATCGTCTCATAATGCTACAAAACAAATTCCAACACAGGAGCTGTGCAGAATGCAGCCAAATGACCGAGATTCTTGTGACAGGAGAAGTGTGCAAGATCCTGAGTTCATTTTGAGCATCACATTGTAGCACAATGGTTTGATAACATTTTGACAGTAGAAAGACGTAACTATCAACAGATGCACTGTTCTGCCACAGGACAAAATCTGCTAGGCTTAGAGACAAATCATAAAATCCAGCCCTGCTGTCAGGGCATGGGGCTCTCCTTTACCTGGATTTCTTGTATAGTGTCTTCCTCTTTAGTGTCTGGTTTTTTCTCTATTCCCTCTCCACGCAGCAAGGCTTCCAGAGTTGTACTTTCTGAGGTGAATCCATCTTTTTTCAGAGGCAGATCAACTTCTGAAACACAAAAACACACTCAGTGTATGTGTCTCCCCCAGACAGCTAACAAGCAGAAGGACAGAGATGACAAGCAGAAGACTTCTATCTTGAAGGAAAATGCTTCAAGTTCTTTTAACTGCTAAGGATCCACAGATAGGGTTCATTTCTGTCTTGCTGAAAACCTGGTATCTTTTCACTTGCCATGTTTGCTTACAGGAAAAAAAGACTGGACATATTGTATCAGGAGGAAATAAATGGGGAAGAAAATCCTCTCCTTTAAGTAAACTCCCTATGCTTCAACTAAAACCAGGACTTTCTAAGATACTGAAATAAAAAATATGAAGATTTGATCTCCTGAAGTAGAAAAGTAGTTTAATGCAATTTAGCATCTGGCACAGTTTATACAGCATAGCTTCAAGCAGCATTCTCCTACACTGGGGCATGATCCACACATGGGGCAAAGCAGAAAGTTAGCGCGTGGGGCCAATGCTGAGAACTTAACCTGAAAAAACAAAGGGATGTGTCTTGAATTTTCATGTAGTATTGACTAGATAAAAATCTTCAGTGTGTTTTAAATTGGCTTACACCAATGAAGCAACACCAGTCAGCACAGCTACGAGTGCAGAATCTAGCCCATAAAACAGAACAACCCCCAGTGACTGCAGGAAGAGCCAAAGGCTGGCTCGGGGGCAGGCCTGGGGCACGGCACCACAAAGACAGTGCGGGTTTATGAGGAAGGTTGGTGCAACTTGCCACACAAGTGAAGCAACAGAGCCTTATTCCCCTTCCAAATTCTGCTACTAGATTATGGGGCAGTGCAGCAGACAGGCAAATGCAGCATGTTAATTTCAGCAAGATGTTAATACACACCTAGCAAAGAGTTCACTTGTCCTTGTAGATCCTGGCCTCTACCCGACTCATGCAGGGGTTCATTCAGAGCAACCGTTTGGCAGGGAGACATCCTCAATGTCCCTCTACCTGACAATGCCAGGTATGGATTTCTCAAGTACATCCTTCCTTCTAAAATTAATTCCTTTATCTAGGCCAATAGATGTATAAAGTAATAATGTACAGGACTGATGCTCACAAATCAGCATCTGATGTCCTTATTTCACAGCTCTGTCCATTTCTCAACTTTTAGGACTGTGTTGTGTTCCCCAGTCTGCCTGCAGCTCCCTGCCTTTCTATCACCGTGAGTTGTAAACTCTTCAGGGCAGAAATTCATGTGTGTATAAAGCCCCAAACCACTGCTGCAATCCAAATAATGAATGAACACTTCCACCTGGGACAGTAAAGTATGATCTGTTTCTTGGGGGCAATTGCGTCCTAGGAATATGTTTGTTCTATATATGAAAAACTCTAAGCCAGCAAATGATTCAGGATCCCTGATCAGTGCTTCCACAACATGCTTGCTCAAGTCTTCTGAAGTGAGAGAGCATTGCTCAGCCAATAACCACAGAAAATCCAGCAAAAATTCCAGCAAAAGCTGTTCTATTCATGGAGGGAAAGGCTGAGTACAAACCATTCAGAAAGCTCAAACCACTGAGATTTTCAAAGGAAACTCCCAGGACAATCCACACAATGGGATAGGGTCAGCTGTTAATTGATCCCCCTTCTCATCACAAGTAGGTCTATTCAACCAGGCCTCTGTTTTCAGCATTAAGCTCTGCACACCCACCCCAGTATGTCACCTTCCCCAACTTCTCCCTTACCTGAGCTATAAAAAAGACATAGAAGTCAATAGAGAATCATACAGCTTGAATTTCCCTGTATGAACTCCTAGTACCTCCCTCTGGATGCTAAATCAAGACATTTCAATAGAAAGAAGGGATTTTAGACCTGATTTATGTGCAAATCCCAACACTTGAATCTAAAGTCACTAAGGAACCTCCGTAATCATCTCTGGCTATGGGCTTGACTTGGTTTCAAAGTCCTGTGCTTAGGGGCGAAAGGGCATTTGCTCTGTATTCAGAACCTTGTGGGACTGCAAAACCCAAGGGGTCATCATACAGTCAGCAAGAGAAGAAGCTTCAAGGAAGCTCAAGAGCATCAGAAACAAACATGTCTTCACTGTGACAAGCTATGCCTGTCTCTAGATTCCAATACAGTCAGCAAACAAATGCATTAGAAAAGGGAATAAGCAAGGAAGGGGTGAGGGATAAGTAGAATATACATGAAAGTGAAACTACTCCCTGTTTGTTCCAGAGATATTGAACATTAAGTCAGAGGGAATGGTTGGCTTTAAGGTCAAAGACCGGCAGCTGTCTTAAATAGGCACGTTTGTTTTGTGTGGTGCTGCTACTTCCCACCAGCAACACTCCAGGAGACTTTTCATCCAAAACCCTCAGAGCACTTTTTAATTATTAAATTTAACATCCTACTGACAAGGCGGTGTGAGGTAATACTTTTATTCCCAGTTTATTGATGGGGAGATTGAGTCACCAAGAAATTAAGTTAGTGAGCAGAAAATCCAGCGAAAAGGAACTCAGGGCAGTTGCCTCCCATCTGCCCACTAAGCTTATCGCTATTCAGCTCCCTCATTTTCTTCTCCACTGGTAGCTTCTATGAGTCCATTTTCATTCCTAAGTAGCTCTAGAAAGTGGGAGATGGCAGACACTATCTTATCTGGAACGTAAAGCTTACAGTATAAAAACCTACCAAGGTCCAAAGACAACCTCTTAGTAACAAATTCAATCTTTGTAATGAATTCAGTCCTTCCTGGAAGATGGCTAGTCTGTAAAGACATGGCAATGAATACAGGAAATAATGTTTCCAAGCCACTTTTTTGAATTGTCATAGGTACAGGTCTCCAAAAATCTAAACAATGGTTCAGTTAACCTAGAAAAATAGTTAAACACTACTAGGGATTGTTGAATTCATTTCACTAAACCCCTAATTTACTCTTTCCTATTTAACCCTCCAGAGTTTTCCCACAAAAGCTAGAAAAGTATATTTTTCTCTTCTGCTTGTATCCTAAAGAAAACTGAGAAGCCAACTCAATGCCTGAAATGTAGTTATCACATGAAAGATCAAGGCTTCCCCCAGACCATGGGAACTGCTGTTTGGAAGCCAGGTGGGGTCCGTTCCACCTGCTCATGAATGTACCAGTGCCAGGGTCAGAAGCTTCAAACCAGGCCAGAGAGAGACTCTTCTAGCCTTGAGAAATTAAGCTGTTACCCTACACTTGCCTCTGTTCACTTTGATATTTGTTGTGCTATGCTATGCAGTCACATCAGATGCTGCAGTAAAAGGTACAAGTGCCTGTCAGGCGAGAAAGGCAAAGAAAATAATCTACCCCAATACTGCATTTCACCTTGATCTCTAACAGGTCAGTCCTGAGGGATAAATGTAGTATCACTTCCAGTTATCCGAACTCTGGCACTTCTGGAAATGCACAGAATAGCCCAGCCTTTTCTGAATTTTGAAACAATTTTGCCCTCAATGTTTTCCCACCTGAGTGAGTTCAACAGCTAAACTATGGTTTGAAAGAAGGAGCGCTTCACTTTATTGTTTGCTCCCTTGTTCTTGCTATGAGATGGGAAAAACACAAGTTCCTGACCAAACTTTTTGTCATTTCTTTTTATTCCTCTCCTTTCGAACATAAACTGTCGCAATCTTTTATATTACTCTGCTGTGGGAAGTATTCCATACAGCTTTGTCCTTTCAGACCTCTCTGAACTTCCTCTTACTCTTCACTAATCTTCCCAAGATGGACCAATACTGTACCTGATAATTTCAGATGAAGCCACATCCCCCATTTAAACAAATACATTACAATATTCTTTGTATTACCCCTCAGGCAGCGTCCTGCAGGGTCCAAGCTGCATACTAAGCAGAATTAGGAAACTTCTAACAGAAACAAGCAATTCCTGTAAGTAATACTTTCAGCACACAGGTGACATAATGTCCATCTCGTCGACCATTTACCAAGCACATTCAGATCTCCCCAAGGAGGCCTGGACAGACCTCCCTGGCTACGACGGCTCTAAATAACTTTGTATTATGTGCAAACCTTTGTAGTTTACAAGGCAGCCCCTCTCTCCAGCTTGTTCATTACTATATTACACAGCACTGGACCAAACACCAAACCTTGATGCACCAGCCGTTACTCTTTTTCTATAATGAAAGTTCTTTGCTTGATTTTGTTCTTTGTTGCATCTTTTATTCTAAAAGTTCTGAGCCAACGCAATGCTGTTTCTCATTGGAGGCATATTACATACCAAAAGTCTTCAGAAAGTCCAAGTAAATTGTCAACCCCCTTATGTACTAGTCCTTTACATATCATGTAAAGAATTTTATGAAGGTAGTGAGACGTGCTTTTCCTTGGTAGGAAAAAAAAGTAGTCAGTTAGAACCCCCTATACCGTTTCCCATGTGCTTTACCGCTTATACCTAATTACTGTTTCAATCAATTTCTCAAATGTTCATGTAGAATTTATGGGTCTTTAAATTGTTGAATCACGTCCAGATCCTTTTTAAATACATGTAATAACATTTTCTACCCACTAATTGTTCTAAATTATTTCTATTGTAACTCCTAGTAGTTTGTACCACAAGCTCTTCTTCAGACATTGCAATTTCAGAGAACATAATCTTTATTACAAGTAATAACTACTAGTAAAAGCACTATAACTGAAAGCTTACTCTTTTATAAAAAAATTTTAAGAAGGTTTGTAGATAAATTTCCTTTTGATTAGTATTGCAAATGCAATAGCACCTGGTCAGCGTAGGAGATACAAGAAATAGTCAGAATCATACAAAATGGAAGTGTCAAATCAACAAAAATCATTAATGAAAAATAAAATGTTAGTTAAGAATTCTTCCTGTTTTAATAAACCATGGCATTATTGGTGTCACAGCTAAATATTATGCATATATTATAACTCAAATATGTGCGTGTGCATATAATTAAAATTTATGTTTCTCAACTTGGCAGCGTCCCTTTCATAGTGATTAAATTAACATGGTTATTTCTGCTTACCAGCTGAGTGCAGCAACCTCTCTGTTTATCAAGGTCCTTAGACCGCGGTGGCAGAATCTGAACGAGCACCCACGCTAGCATCATTCCTGTATCTGTTTTCTGTTGAACTGCTGCCTCCAAAAGAAGCACATTTTCACAAATCCTACAATATGGCGGGCTTTTTCAAGTTCTGATTCACCAAAATAGCTGCAAATTCCTGTCCTTAAACATGCTACATTTGGTTTACAATGCATTAGGAGCTAAGCAACTTTTCAGGGTCTCTTTGAAACATAAATTAAAAACAACCATCCCTTTTTCTATACAGTGCAATGTATTTGTTTTACAATGGATCATTTCCATCTCCACAGTAGCAGCTGCCACCCAAGCCATCATCTCTGTGCACTCGTAAGCAGCTCCATTTCCAGTTCTAATTGGGAACAGAGATACTTATTGGGTGAGTTCCAGCATGATCTATCATGCCAGAGACAGCTACTATGCAAACCAAAGCAATCCAGCTTCCAGAAACCCTCTTAGACAAACACTGACTTTCCACATAGATTCTTACATTTTTGTTTCTTGGTGCTGGTTTTTTGGAACATAAAAAGTGCCAGAGGAAACGATATTTTAAGAGTCCATGAAGTGCTGTTTAAGATGGATAAACCCAAGGATATTACCTTAATAACCACTACCCCTTTAAAATCACATAGGTGGTCTAAAAAAGCCACCTAATTCACAGCAAACAGAACTACTGCTGAGTGAACGCAGCCACTAAGCTCATTAAGAGGATGTGGCAGGATGTGTCTGAAAGTGCAGTGCAGTGGCTCAGCAAGCAATTAAATCCCATGACAGTTTAAAATGCGAATCTATCAGTGTCACAAGCGTGTGAAGCCTCAGCATCTCTGCTCTTCCCACCCCCAGCGTTTTATTTATGATGGCGTACTGGGAACATGGGAAGTCAAAAAGATTATAATGAAATATGCCATATAAAAACCAGATTAAGCCTGCTCTTCTTTGGGGAAATATGCAGAGAGAGAAGCTGTCTGTTAGCTGTCGAGTTTGCAAAAGATACCATCTTTTGGGATGGTGCTCTCTGCCAGCAGACAGAGTGCCCCAGGGGAAATGGTGGTGAAAAACCCAGACAAGCAGCATCCATCCATCCATCATATGCTCATCTCCACATCTCCAAGGCACAAATATCGCGTTAGAGTGCAAAGGGTGGGGGCAGGGGAGATGGGATCCCTTAAGAAAGAAAGAGGAGACAATGCCTTACATGGATAGCTGGATTTTGTAGCTTTTCTGTGCGCACACAACCAGACTCTCCTCAGCTTGTTTGCTTGCTTGCTTGTTATGTTCTTGGCCATACAGTGATTTGTTAGCGTCCGTGGAATTGATGCATGCACAGCAGTGACCAGAACCCAGGTATACTAAAGGCAGGACTCTGCAAGTTTTTTCATAAGCATGCCTCTGCCAGCACACCGCAGCACGGATCTTCACTCCTCCTGCGGATCTGGATCTTCAAAAACCTTCTTTCAATGCACTGTCTCCTGCTATCCAAGGGGCAGGTGCTCACATTATTGCTATTCTGCTTTAATCCTGACCTCCCACAGTCCCTGCTCTCCCAGCCTGTTCTCCCCACACTACTGCAATTCAGTACCCATCTGTAGCAAACTTGTCAGTGCCAGTTCTACATTTACAGTTCTCTCCAACCCTGCTCCACAGGACCTCCTGTCAGCCCAGCCCTCGGCCTCCCCTGAGACTAGACTACTGATAACACAGACTCCCACAATGCGTCTGTAAAGCCAAACAAATGCCCCTAGAGACTAGTAAGCATCAAATTCATTTTATTTTTAATCCAAGCCAGGCGTGATAAAGCTGTGGCTGCACTGGAGATTGTAAGGCTACTCCAGTAACTCTTTGCCCCCCCCCCCCAAATTACACCTTCAAACCTCCTGTGTATTATTGCACTCTCGAGGTAAACAGGGCCATGAGGTGAGGACAAGAGCCCAGTCAAAGAGAATGATAAACTGGTTTTAGAAGCAAGACTACTTGAAAACAAGAGAGTATTTGTTTCTTCAGAACAAACTATTTTGTGTGGAAAGAGTAGTTCAGAGGACTATCTGCCATTAGAGTGAAAACTCCTCATGCTGGAGTCATGGGATCCTACAAAGCTCCAAAATGAATCTTCGGAAACACTTGTTGCAAATTTTAGGCACTACGGAGGTTTGCTCTAGGGAGAGCTGAGAGACTGGAAAATCCCAATGTCTCCCTAGCATCTCTTCCTGCAAAGCTGAGAGGCTCATGGTGAGGCTGGGTGTGAGCAGGGGGCAGAGGGAGAAAGTGAAGAGATGGAAGAAGACAGAGGAAGCTGTGATATGGGGGGACTGCACACTTTCACTCTAGGCATAAACTGCAGACAAATCAGAGGATAACTTTGAATTTTAAGATGAGGATCCAATGGAAAGCTTCTATCAGCCCCTAGATAAAATATGTCCCAGGAGTCTGCAACACAACAGCAGGGAGAAATAAGGCTGCAGAAAACAGCAGAGGCCCTCAAACACAAGGTTAAGCATTGTCTAGTTTAACCCATCATCAAAATGTGGACTTTACAAGCAGCTGTATTTCTTTGGCAGACTAGAATGCCTCTATAAAATCTCTCAATAAAAAGAAGAGCCCTCCTGTCGGTTGTCTCTTGGAAGTTCTTTACAGATTTATTTCTCAGCACAGATATAAATCATTGTCACATATAATATGCTGTACCTGCTTCTTAAAGACTACCAAATTACAGTATCAGGCTAAATGCTGGATCAGGTAACTACCCTCAGGGCTCAAATCATAACGGAATATCTCCATTGAATAACTTTATTTTAGCATCCATTTGTGTTCTGATCACTCTTGCATTTGTGTTCTAGACGGGCTCACACTGCACCAGGACTTTTGCAGCACCAGTCAACACTGGAGGCAGTATCAAGCGACAGAGGCTGGGTAACTGCTACAATTTAGAGAAAATTCCTGAGTCCAAAGTCTATTCCACTGGGGCTTGCATCACACTAACAGGGCTGCTGGCCTGTTTGGAGTAAGTGAATAACTTGGCCTACCTACCTGCAAGTGGTCTTATAGACACACTCAAACAGATAGATGGGCCTTTTGACTCATCAGACGAACCAGAATCTGATTATTGTCCAGTAACCAGAAAGCTATCAGCAAACACCAGTCACCCCCACACCAAGCAGCTGGGCCAGTCACCCCCACACTGCGTACTCTGCAAATGGTAACAACTGTACCATTTCCAGATGTGACAGCAATGAATTAAACCACTCATATTGAATGCAAATTCATACATAAACCATGCATTAAAACAGCCATGTTGTAACCTTGCTGCAAATTCTGTGGGATTCTGCATAGCTTCTCCTCCTTATCGAGGACAGTGGAGGCGATACCTTTAGTAACAGATAAATCTCTGTAATGCAGTTATCTCTCAACTGCAGTGCACAAGCATCCCAATTAATTCAGTCTGGGCCTAGCAGAGCCGGCACTAAGCCAGAGCTGATAAACCTGCCAAAGCCAATCTGACTCCTGCAATGATTCTTGGGAGCCTGCTCTGCACTTTCTGATGCTCCAGACTGCAGGGCATTCTTTGCCTAAGTGCAGTGCTTAGCTCTGGCTGGCTCCACATGCCTACATGATGCGGCAGCTCCGTTAATGAAGCCCTTCTAAAACCCAAAGCGCTGGGGAGCAGCAGAGACACCCCACCAGCTCTAAAGGCATCAGCACAGATGCAGCAGGGCTTATTAGCACCGCTCAGCCAGACTACAGGTGTCCCAGTCCTGACCCTGCATCTCTGTCTGCAAAGCTCCCGGTTTGCAGGAAGACAGTGCTCCGCAACCCGGGCAGGCCTGGGAAGCAGGACAGCTGCACTCGTATGGTGCCGTGCCGGAAAAAGGCAGCCATGCCAAGCAGCACTGGTTCAGCACCCCTGGCTCAGTAAACACCAAACCCGCGTAAACCACTGAAGAACAGAAAGGCCACAGCAAAGCGGCAGTGATTTTAGGATGGGATAGGGAACAATCATCGTAGACGCTGCCCTTGGCATCGCTGCTGGCTTGCCACGTGATCTTGTGCCAAACTCTAACAAAGGTACCCTCTGCTTTTCCATCATCTGTCAAACGGAGACAGTCTTCATCTGTCCTCCGCGGTTTGGTAGGGCTTGTTTAATATTCATAGGCATTCGGGCATTCAAATAAAATGCACCAAAAATGCAAGGTGTTCTTACTGGTTCTCGCAAAGCCAGGTTTAAACACTTTTTTCCCCAGCCAAGCAAAACACTGAAAAAGCAAGACTATTTCCACAGATACCAGATCTCAGTGGCCAATTCACAAATTCCAAGGAGTAAGGATAATATTTACTTATACAGTGAGATGCATCTGACAGAAGAAGCTATATAATTGAAAAATGTTATTATAAGAAGGAAGGCTTGTAATAGAAAAATGGCATGAGATGCTAGCAGGTATGCTTTCAGTAATGGGAAAGAACAAAGCAAGTCATCTACCGAGATGCTCAGATCTCTTGCCACAAAAAGGTAAGAAATTCCAAGAGGCCTATAAAGCATTTAGAGAAAAAGGTGAACTCTAGAATTAATAACAGAATGGTAAACAGGAAGATTAATGGCACCAGAGAAAATGCAGATGGTGAAGCCCAGCCTGCAGGCTCAGCAAGACTCCGAAGAGGGAGGGGGAAAAGGCAAGGTGTAAACAAGGTGACCTTCAAAGGCACGGGAATGCCTGCCAACAGGCCAGCCAGAGGGCTTCCCGAGACACAGATGTGCCATCTGGGGTAGGCTGTCTCATGACAACATGCACAAGATTCGTCTATTTCCAAATTTGCAGGGAGGCAAAAGGGGTAGCAGCAGAAAATATGACTATTCATTCAAAAAGGGCAGATTAAATGCACAGGTTGGAAAATGATGCTATCTATTTTGCAAATAAAATACAAAAGAATTCCCTGAATATCCTCACTCAGAAAGGTCTTGTGCCCACTTGTAAAGCCTGCGTACACAAGGCGTGGGGGAGGAGAAACTGGTTTTTACTGAACAAATGTTTTCCTTGAGGGTTTATGCTTTAGGTTTATGGTAAAAAGAAAAAAAAACACCTCAGCACAAACTGCAAACCAGCCCTTTAAACCCATGATGGTGTAAATTTTCCCCATCTTGGCATAAGTCTTTTCACTCCAGATGGCACATTTGGGCTGAAAGCAGGTAAAGATCCCTCTATGTCCAATATCTGCTCTTACCGAGTTCCCTTGCTCCACCTCAGTGCTGAGTTGGACTTTGAATCTCCTAAATAAGCTTTGTGCATGCCTGGGAGATCTCAGTTCTTGACCTACAGTAAAAAGTGGGAGAGAGAAATCTCCTACCACAGTTCTTCAAGGGAGCCTGGCTCTTTCAGATCTGATGCTTAGATCATTGAGGTCAACCAGGAAAATTAAAAAGCAAATGCAATCACACTTTTTTAAAATACATCAATCAAACACCACAGTGGGGCAGTGCTGAGGGGAACAACGCTATCTCTAAATAAGCTTTTTACAAAGTAAACCAAACATTTTGTGCTATGATATCCAGAGGCAAGAATTTTAGGGGAAAACAGAATAAGCAACCACATCACAGCTCACCGTGGAAAAAAGCAGACCCTAGCTGTGGGAGTCCAGTTAGTGAATTCACACACCTCTTTTCCTTTCAGCCTGGCTCAAAGTACATCAAATCTGACTATTTCAGGCAAAACTGACCCATCTGAGATCAGTGCTGAAATCATTGTACAAGCGGACATATCTGAATGTTTTTTTATTCTGGTGGGCTGCATACCAACTGCAATGAAGATATTGGCATGACCTCCAGTTTCACAGTAGCAATCACGAGTGCCAGATGAGCTCAGGCAGCTTGTGCAGCCCCAGCGCTGTGGCATCAGGCAGGCTTGACTCAAGTGAGCTTGCGATTGCTGACAGGAGCTGCCATCACGGCTCTGGACATCAGTACATACCTTTCTCCAGAAAGCCCCACCTTGTAGCTCCATCGATTGCTTTTTGAATAAAACAGGAATGAAGAGATGAAGTACACACCTGAAAACACTAAAGCGGCATTGAGGAAGGAATCAGGAAGAACAAGGGAGAAAAACAGCAAGGTGGAGGAAGGCTATTATATTCCTTCTCCTTACCTACTGCAGCTAAACTTTGGTAGGCTTGTTCTGAAAACTGCCACAGAAAAGTCTGAAAAATGGAAGCTCTGGGCCTCAAATTATGCCTTTTCAATATCTCTCTCCTTTCTCCTCTCTGCTAACAGAGAAACACTGTAAACTCCTAGAATCTGAAAATGGGCCCTTACCACACCTTACAAAACACAGTGAAAATAGATGATAATGGGAAAAGGGGAGAGATAGCCATGCGAGGGAAAAACAAAGTTAAATAGAGAATAGTTGCTCTTCTCTCCTTTCCCACTGCTCAGCTTTCACTTCCCTTTGTTCATCTAACGTTGAGCCAAACTAAGCCAAAGGAGCTGCCGTGCTGGGCTACAAGATTGATGGCTGCAGGCAGACGCCACAGCAAAGAGACAGATGACTGGTCATTTCCCCTGATGCACCGAGAAACATTCATCCTTGCAGCCATGCTAAGCCCATCCGTGCTTCTTCTGAAAACAGAGATAAACACAGACAGCCAGAGGCACCTGAGTGTCCTTCTCCCTCAGAAGAACGCAGTTATACTCCTCTGGGTTCCTTGAGAAGGTCGCTCTGTCCATCCCTGAACATCTGGCTGTGGGATTTTCTAACTCTCTCCCTCCCCCAGCAATCATCCATCTATTAGAGCACAGTGCAGGGCAGAAGAAAACGGTGAAGAGAATGGTGTGACAACCTCATCAATCTACAGCTACATGCTTGGCTATTTAGTTTTCTTTATGCTATTCCTAAATGCGGGGCCGGGGCAGAGAGAATTGCTACTGGTATGAAAGAGTGAATTGTGGTAATGGCAACATGGATTGGAGTAAGTCCTTATGACTATCAAAATGTTGTGCATGTACTAAAGCAGTAGGGAACTAATTAAGATTCAGGATTGAAAGGCGAAACAAAAAAGTTGGATGCACTCTGGTTCCATCTGTAGCACTTGCTGAGAGTTCAGATATACTTGGGGCATCATCTTTAGCAAAGAGAGGTTATTTCTTTGTTTTGCCCATTCAGACATTAACAGACAGCTCCCTGGAAGAATATACTGTAAGCATATTTGTAGTGCCAACCCACAGCAGCTTCAGAGGTACAAAGCACTTAATCCTGACTCCTTTCTACTTAGTTAATAGTGTCTTTGTTTACTGATACTGTCTTGGTCTATAGCATTGCTCACAGATACAGCCTCTGTGCTTCCAGTTCTCCTGCCGTGCTGCTATCTCACTTTGGCAATGAGCATTGCATGGCAGATGTACCCATAGCATCATTTACAAATACAGCATCACTCCAGAAATTCCAGTAACTATGAACCGCACAGAGTAGCACATATCTGTAACTGTGTCATTCACAGGCACTGCACCAAGGAAATCATGAGAAGATAAAAGCATTCAGTATCTCTCAATAACACAATGAAATGAGTCACTTGCTTAAAGTGTTTAAATGTAGTTTTAGCACCCTTAACTGTCTAAGCCAGCTTTGAAAATTTGTCTTTTATTCCCATCATGCAATGCTGTTTATTTCAGGCCAACAACAAAAGGATTTTCACTACAGTTCTGTAGGACATGCACAGGATATTAATCATGACCATATGTGTTCCTAAGACATCAACCCCATACTTCCCGAAGGCAATCACATGCATCCAGAAGTGCATCATTTCCATCATGAGAAGTAAAGTTTTCATCCTCTCTCCTACATCAAGAACCATAGCTTTAAGTGATGGAAATTGCTGCTCGCTGTAGTCTTTAATGGAACTGTACCTACCTACAACAGCTAAGGTCCTGGCTTTACATTACCTTGTTCGTTTAAGGGGAGCCATGCTCCAAGTGCATCCTAAGTGGGATCTCTGGTCTGGAAGACATTGCACAGAAAAGCCATATCCAACCATTCTGTTCTCCATTCCCCTCCAAACCTACATTGCATCATCCCTCCTTCCCCCAAGGAGTTCATTACTGGGAATGGATGCCATGGCAAGCACCAATAGTGTCAGAATCCTGAAGAAAAAAATACCTGTAATAAACTACTAGGCAATTAAATGCAAAATGCAGGAAATACTGAAATTAATTGTAATCCAGTAAAAACATTCTTAATATCTCTTATGTACAAGATGATTATGAGGCTGTAAAAAGTCTACCCCAGAGAATAGGAATGACAGACTGAAGACTTCCACCCAGACAGGCGGTGGGACGTGCAGAGATTTGGAAGGGGAAGCCATCACACTCTCCATTCTACTTTCAGCAAATGTGACTTGAAAGATTTCAAACTGGACTTTATATTAACATTTATTGCTCATTCCTTTACGTTACACACCAGAAAAATATCACCTGCTATAAATTATATAATACTTCAGACTACAAAATAATTTCATTTGCTATGCATCAGGAGAACAATAAAATTGAATAAAAGGTTTTTTAAAATAATATTTTGAATGCAATGATGTTCTGTAATCTCTCTGCTATTTTTTGGTAACACTTTCTCCTGTAAAATTGTGTATAGGTTCTACAATACAGTTGATCTAGTAGCCTAGTTACTTTATTGGGCTCTATCTTGCAGGATGCCAAGTACCAAACCTGCAAGTCTGGTCCGACCCGTTACTTTACATGTGGATTTAATTTTAAGCATGTGACAAGTCCTATTAATTACAAAAAGATCACTCATGTTCTTAAAGCCCAAGCTCAGGTGCTTTCCTTGTTTGGCATTAGACAGCTTGGCATCTTACAGGACTGAGCCCTGGGGACTTGATCGTATAAACCCTTTTCCATGTGATTACCAGAGAACTCTCAGGATTACTCACATGAACATATAAAATGGATGCAGTGCATTAGATAAAAGATACCCATTTTCTAGGACCTTGCGTCCAATACTTGCCTCTAGACTATTCCTGTGCTTCACAAAAATCCTTTTGCTGATGCAGCTTATTGTTTTTTCAGGAATCGGTACCAGCTATACTGAGAAAAGCACCAGGAGGCTTGCCAGCAAAGCTGTTCAGGTTCAGCTCTAGCTGCAGACTCCTACAGGGCAGACAGTTTCCCAGCCACCCCTCCCTTTTGCTAGAGAGCTGATGATTTGCGCCTTGGGGGAACCGAATCTGCCTGGTTCCAGCGCTTCCCCAGGTACCATCCCCTGGTGCTTCCCCAGGCTTTCCCATGCCCCTTCCTCCTGATAAGCCTTGAAGGAACTGCTTGGGCAACCCAACTCTACGCCCCCCACACCTGCTTGGGGAGCCACGAAACACTCTTTCAAAGCCACCTTTTCCCTAAGAAGAGAATCTTGTCCTCGGCTTAACTGCACTCCTCTCTTTTTAAGGTTAAATCTGTTTATTTCAGAAATAAGTAATCCTGATGGCTACTACAAACATTGATGTTAACTTCATAGCAAGGGGATAAATCCCACAGCATTTTACCTCTCCAGTAGGAATAATACGTCTCCTAGAGACATGGCATTCACAATAAGGCCTTGGCAGCTGAAGAGGCACATGCTGAAAAACCTCTTCCCAAAGACATGTCCTAGCAGCTAGATGTAGGTCAAACACACAGTAGCCAAGAAAAGCGAAAGAGTAAAACAATGGGCTGGATTACACAGCGAGGGTGGCAGCACCACGAGCAAGCTCCCTCTCAAGCAGTCCAAGTATTTCAAGCCATTGCCGTCCCAGCTGCCTGAGCCCTCTAAGCTTTCCTCAGGTCTTGCAGATGGAGCCCCACGAGATGACCTGCAGTCACACTGTAGGGGCTCTGCAGAGTTCATCAGCACAGCTCATTCCTTCAATTTAATGGCCTACTGTAGTGACCAAAACATTTTTCAAAACAGCCTTTTTTTTTTAAAAAAAACAAAGTCATCATAACTCTATTTTCACAAATACATTAAGTACAGTTGAGACTACAGACCAGTGGAAAAATCACCTCTAAGTGGCTGCATTGCTTCTGAAATTACAACAGCCTTGTGTCCGTGGCTTGCTGCACACACAGCCTACATTCTCATTCTCAGGGACGAGACACGGAGAACTCAGAAAGATAAGAGATTTAAGTTTCAAAAATTGCCATATCTTATTCAATTGCTGCCTCTGCCTTAGCCTGATGACTAGAGCCAGAGGGGTCTGGCTTCATTGGGCTTTTGATCAAAACCCGGAGATGTTCCAAAGCCCAGTGGCTTCTTCACACAGCTTTCTCCTAATTATGCAAACTGGCTCAGCCACACAAGAACCAGCAGTAATCCCAGGTGATTCATACAAACAATCTTAGCTCACCAACACAGTTCTCCTGGTAAAACTGTGCATATAAAATACTTGTAGTGACCTGTTCCAGATCCCGTAAATGAAAGACAAACTATTTACACACAGTTAATCTTGTAAATTCTAGCAGCATGACTGCAGAGTTAAGCAGCAGAAACAATGTTTTTGTTTTCTTGACTGAACTATTTATAGAATATTACTTGCTCTTCTAGAAATGAGTGTGTTTTATTTACATACATGCAAAATCATCAAATCCCTTTTGGGAGAAAATACCTACTCACTCACATCCTCTAACCTACTGAGCTGAATTAGCCTAAGAATTTGCAGCTTATCACTCGTAACAATACCCAGCAAGAACAGTGCATGATTTGAAGAAGTTATCACAGCCCCAGCAGCCATGACCTACAGAAGGCCAGCTCATCTGTGGCCAGAATGAAGCAAGAAGAGTTACCCTGTGCAAAGACTGAGATACCTTTCTAACATTTACACTGCACAGCCAGCCTTGCGAAAACTGGCTCAGCAATTCACCTATGGTGAGTCTCTTTATTTTTGTATATGGGTGTGCAACAAATTACTTGTTTTTCATCGCCTTCCTGGTACACATAAGCCCAGATTGTGCACCAGAGTTGGTACACTTTCATACCAGTTTTGCAAGGCTGCATGTTGATGGCCAAAATGTTTAATGCTGGCACTTTAAAGGCCTGGTTAGTGGCACACTTTATTCATATGCTCCTTTTTATTTAAAGGACACGTCTACCCCTCCCAAACTCTCTAAAAAGATTTATTAACTATCTGTTACGCACGTCTCTGAGATAGACAAATGAGATCAATGTTTTAGCACCTCCATTTTACACACTGAGAAGCTGAGACAAAAAGAGATATTCCATTGTCCCTGGTGCTGCGTAGTGCTGTACGGGGTACAGGCGATGCAAGTACATGATAGTGGGGCAGGACATTAAATGCAGAGGTTGGCACCTCTACTGCAGACTGGCAATGGGACAGAGATCTTTCACTGCAGGACTTACACATGATGATTCCGTGTCAGTGAATGCAAGCAGAAAGGGACAAGTTCTCTGGTATTCTTACTGCCATGTAAGAAAAGGAAAGCAAACTATCTGGCCAGAGGTTTGGACCAGCAAAGGTGCCCGTTGTAGGAAGAATTTAAAGGTGGTGGATGGGATGGAACAGAGTCTGGTTAAACATGTGTGTAAGAGGAAGAAGCTGATTCACAAGGAGGTCCCACATTGATGAGTTTTCTCTTGGTGACAGAAAGTCACTTTTTCTAACTTGAGTCACAGCTGGATGTTTAAGTGCAATGGAGCAGCAGCTCTTGCCTGTGGTGCCATGTCCTGCTGTGAACAATCTGAAGGCAAGATTAGTGGAGAATTGGAACCTACTCTTTTGCTTCAGTAGCATTGATGGACTCATCTGTAAGCTGCAGGCTTAGCTGATGAATAAACACCTACTTAAATTTAGGCCAATACTTAGGTACTTTGCTGGATAAGAAGCCCAAAAGAGAAGGCCCAGCAGAAATCAGTATTTATTTTGGTATAAATAAAAGCTAGAGCTGTCAAAAAATAATTTTCCTCCCCCATTCAAATGAGAGGTTCCCAATTTGCTATAGAAATGACAGGAAAAAAAAAAAACCAAAACAGTTGGGGTATGTAGGGATTCCTACAGCCATGATAAATGTTTCCTTTTTCTGACACATTGAAATTTCCTGCCTAGCCTTAAAACAAACAAACAAACAACACTTTCCAGCATCCCTGCTCCCAGATTTCGATTCTCAATATACAGCTTCATCTCATGCCAAAGTGTTACAGAAATGTGACATATATAGGTATATGATAGACCTACCTCAGGATTCAGCATGGCCAACATGCAGATGCGTACTGTAATACATCAAGTGAGAATGGAAAATTATCCACCCTCCTTGTCACAAAAAGTTAAGGGTTTTTTTTTGTTTTTTTCTACATGAGGTGCCAAAAATAAAGATGGGTGAAAATGAGATCTGCTCTAGCTCAACCAGCAGCTACAGGGTCCATGTGGAATCGCTCAGTAAAATTCTTCAACGTGGGTCGTGCAGCGTCTTCAAATACAAAGCTCACCATCGTCCACACTGTGACGTTATTTGACATTTGACCCAATATTTGCCTAATGCTTGACCTAAATACACGGCAGGAGTGTTGTTTTGGCACCACCTACCAAAAATCAAACCCTGTTTCTGTCAGATAATAATTTAAATCAGGCCGTTAGTGCTGCACGCCCGCTGACGCGCCCCTCGCTGCTCCCTCTGCCGGCCTCTGGGCTGGGGCGGGGGCCGAGGACAAGAGCCCACTGCCAGCCCCACCGCAGCAGAACACCCGGCACCGGGAGTCATTGAAAAAAGGTGAAGGGAAAAAAGAAAATCCTAAAAACAGTGATATTTTAAAGTATTGAAGGATATATTACAAAACATGAGGAGAGTTATCTTAAAAGCTAAAGTACTTAATAGTGCGTAAGTGCTTGAATAAAAAGCAGATTTTAAAAAACATTTTACCTCCAAGACTTTGGAGGGAAGACAGCAAAAGACACAGAAGTTGATACAGGCTATTACATTCCATCTTACACAAGGAATCTAGATCAAGTCATGAGAGAACAAAAGTTGCTCCAGTCTGCTGGCTGTCATGTCATATCTGCCCCAAACTTACATTTCATGACAGAAAATGTTTATAAAAGCCATGAACAATTAAAAAAAAAAAAAAAGAAACACTAAAATAAGCTCTACACTAAAGTATCTTTGGTAAATTCACATCTGCAGAACCTGTCAGAAGTCTGAACAATCAATACATTGACATTATAGCCCCCTTCAGGAATATTGTATCCAATTCATCTGAATTTTACAGAAGTACTCTTATTTGGCACCAGAATTATGCTGCCAGTTTTGATCCTAAGACAGTCTTAATGGATCTTAGAGAGGAGCCACGGGCAGATTTGACAATATAACGGGAACCTAATCTTTAATCAGAGAAGTTTCCATATATATTAAGTAGCAGCAAAACTTTTTGTTAAGAAAAGATGTGGCTTTCCTTACAGTGTTCATGGCAAAACAACACTGCTGTCTTGTCGTACTGAACAAGAACCAACACGTGATCGTGTAGAAATCGCTGAAATTGAAAGAGAAACTAGTCAATACTAATTGGCCTATCTGAGAAAAATGATAAAAAGAAATTCTCATTAAATTAGTGCTTTGAATTATTTTTAGGCTCTAATATCTTTGAGTGACACTGGACATAGGAACCAGGGAAAGAAAAAAGAATATGGAACTCGGGAGAACTGAGCTCTTTCTGTGTTCTTCAGTTCAATTTCCAGCTTTACCACAAACCTCCGGTTAAACCTTATAGAAGTAGTTTATTATTTTTGTTGCTCATTTCTGCATTTTTGCATTGAAGTACTTCCTTCACTATACTTAGTATATTTGGACTGCAAGATCTGCTATAGTACATGACTACAGCAGAGAGTATGAGAAACTTTCACAACAACCCACAGCACGATGATCTAACATGCTGCCTGAGTCTCTAGATATTGCCATATAAGTGATCCTAATTTTGTCCTATGGTTTCTAATTTCAGCTCAACTTTGCCTTGGTGAAGTGCCCTGCCTTAAAGAGCGCTGACCTCCACAGGTATGCTGAGCATCTTCCACAAGAGTTGGGGACACTCCTCACTTCCCAGGAGAAACACAGTACCTTGTACAATCAGACACAGCCTCTACAAAGTAAATTGAGACGGTTGAAAGAGATAATTGCTTCTCTGTAAGGATTCTGTTGATTCATCCACAAGCACGCTCACATAGGTATATCCTGTATGTCAGATTAAAAACAGATCAGGCATTATTTAAGTGGGATCTAAAACTCTGTTATCAGTATTTGCCTCAAACAATTTTACAATGGTTCATCATAGCAAATAAAAAATACTTTTGTTTACTTTTACCTCTTGAGCAGCTGGTAAAAAAAAAAAAAAAAGCCATTTCTGTAGTTCAGCTGAACATTAGGCCACCCAGAGATAAGTAAGAGGACAGACACTAGCACAGGACACCAGCTCATTCTCACCAGAGTAGCAGCATACACAAGCTCTACTCCACACCCTCCAAGTGGGTGGGAAGGCTGCCCGCTGTGAGACCTCACTGTTGGCTTTCAGTCCAAAACCAAAGGACAGCAGTGAATGGAGACAAAGCTTTCCAGTCATATTCTTTACACTTACATAGCATGCGAAATTAAAGCTCTACGTGTATGTATGTACGTATCTATATTTAGCCATCTTCTAAAACTGAAGTAGGACACTACCAATTTAAATTCCACTGGAGTTTTTGGCCATACGCACCCTATCTGTTCTCATCAGCATAGCTGCAAAGCTTGGGTAATACCTGACTGTCAGCAGGGTTTACTGTAGGTAATACCACTTCCACAATATTGATACCCGACCCAACACAGAATCATGATACTACCCAGTATCACAAAAAACACTAAGTATATGGGACAAGGAGCAATTAAGATTTCAGGAGGCCTCGGGTGTAATCAGGGTTCTCTCTTCCATTTCTAGCCCTCATCTTTCCAATTGCTCTGATATTACCAAGGGCCAGAACCCTACTGCTTGCCTTCACAGCACCTGCGGTTCAGGTGGTGATAGGAGAGTTGGCAGTTCTCCTCCTTCTCCCACTCGAGGAGAACAGCCAGCTGAGGAGTGAGTGTTGCTCCCACTACTCCACACCGAAGTGCCGTGCAAATACCAGTGCCCAGTTCTGCAGAGAATCCGGTTTGCCTATACTTGGTTGAACAGAAGTCTAGTTTCATGAAAATTATGAGAGTATCAACATCTAATAACTTTATCAATTTGTACCTAGAAAATCACATTAACAGCAACATGTCAATATATTGCCCACCTCTGGGGATTTGTTTCAAATCTATACCACTGTTCACAGCAGTCTTGACTGCTACACTATAATGACTCTTGTAACAGCTTGTATCCATTAAGATGATGAAAACTTGGCTGCACTTGAGCCATAATGCTTGGTTCTGATGATACGAACGTACCACTGAAACATGAAGACCAGCCCATATGAAAGTAAATGTCAGGAATACTTTGTGTAAATCCTAGAGGTCTGGTAATAATACTGACTGTATTGTCACTGAAGCAGTTATTCTAAGTAAGTTTTGTCGATACTGTATTTCTACTGCATATCTATTGCATAGGCTACTGGATGAGATGGAAGATACTTGGAAATAGTATTAACGTGAACATTGCTGCACCCTTGATCAAACTACTTAACCAGGGCAATCCATGCACATAGGTCTGAGTACAGCTGCAGAGGAAAACAGGCATCTAAAGGCTGCATCAGCAACACCTATTCCAGTGTTCTGATCTTACAACTTTGGCTGTAACTATTCTTAAAACCAGCACTTCCACTTGAAACCAAATAAAAGCAACAGACCAGGACAACAGAAGCACCATGTTCCATTAAGAAGCAAGCAGCAACTCACCCCAAGAAATATTACAGTGCACTTGAATTTTACAAAAAACTGGAGACCATCGGAGCATGATTATTTTCTTCATTAGGTTTTGGCATTACCAAACACAAATCTCTCACTCACTGAGCTATGGCATACACTACCTAAGCCTGCAAGGTACCAACACTGCAAAAGTGGGTTGTAACTAGAAATACTATATTATTACGAAGTGAATTATCATACCCTTGAAGTGCTAGCAAGACGATAGTTTGATTCTGCTTACTGACTGGCTGCTGACTAGCTACGGCTTACCAAAACAAAAATCCTACGTCTATGTATGTCCTGAATTATGTAGAAGTCTTGAACTTCTGGATGTAACTATCGCTATAGTGAGCCACTCCAAAAGCCCACGTGCAATTCAAGCAAGTATTCACATGCCCTGGTGCTGATCCCACTGACTGCTGCACTGGCAACTTCTGGAGCTAAGATCCCCTTCTGTGTTTGCTACAGCGGCAGTCTTTCTAGGTGTACTTCGAAACACTTGACAAATGTAAAACACAATAAAACTAAGGTTTAGCCCTAATTTGATGTTGTAGAATTGCATTGCTTGAGTATGCTATATAGCATACAACCAATTCAACAGCATCCTATATAAAAATCAGCTACTCGCATATTAACACAGCACAAGCACTCCCTAGCTGCTGAGAACAGCTCTAAGCCATGACTAGGATGTCCAAGCCCTAGGTGGAATGAAACTACAGAACATTTTGATTAGGTTTCTTCCAAATTTGTTTTAGATGCCCTACAGCTGTCATCCATGTGCTTCTTAAGGGACCTTAAATTGCCACATCTTTGCCCCACACAGTCATTTAATGTTTAACTGAGGAATAAAGAGGTCAGCATAAGATACCTTCCTATGTTGAGCATTAGGTTTTACCACAGTGTCCCCCTCCAAAATGTACAATATTTCTGCTGTCCATGTTGAAAATAAATTACACTACCTTTTACCAAATTGCCAAAAGCTACCTTTAAAAGGAGATCAGTGTTTTCCATAGCTTTTATACATTTAAACCAGAGAAAGGAAAAATCCCATTTTTGGCTAGTGAGTCTATTCTGGATATGCACAGATGGACTGAAATTATTATGTGGTGTAACTGATAAGGAAAGTTAATCACTAGATAGAAATTGGTGGGAAAATAGATTTAAATGGCAAAGCAATATAACTTGCCTGATTTGGCTGCCACCGGCAATGCAACAAAAGTAGCACTCCTGAGATGCAGAAGAGATGTTTATAGCAGGGAAAACAATACAGAGACAGACATGCTGAGGTCTCTTTATCTGATAACTTTCTGGTAATTGCCTTCCATGCCCTGTGGCGTGTAGGATGCACTAATTTGGCATTCAGTGAGTACAGCAAAGAAGTGTAATGCAAACAAAGAAGAGTCAAACTCTACACTACTGCTGTACCTTACTAAATTCCCAAGGCACAGCAGTGTTTCTCTCATCACAAAGTCTGAGGTAGACATTTCTATGGGCCAACATCCTCTTCCTAGAGTCTAGTCTCATTTCCATCAGTGTAACCTGACTGATTTCACCAGTTCTTTCTGACTGGCTCTGCTGTGAGGTCTGGTTCTATTGCCTGGCTGAGTTTTTGCCCTTGGTTTGAACCCCAGCTGAGTGGTTACAGACATTTCTTCCTCTTGTCCAACTGTCTGCT
>Ga0181612_106676_pt1 | contig 23238 bp, 7 predicted proteins | sample HoacroProtozoa21_FD_119630 | JGI IMG/M metagenome (GOLD analysis project Ga0181612, IMG submission 119630) | Hoatzin crop microbial communities from Cojedes, Venezuel. Combined Assembly of Gp0051906, Gp0051904, Gp0051908
CAGATAAATGGGACATAATCAGTTATAAGATTTTGTGGCAAACATAGACGGTGCATATGAAGTACATGGTTTTAAGGTTCAACTAATGGAACTGTCAGCAAGCATTAAGGATGATAAAGCTGCAGCTTTCAAGACCTGGCTATAGGGAACAGGAGGAATTGGGTATACATTAAGAATGCAGACCCGCGTGGCTGTTTCAGCTGACAGTTTGGAGAGGGCTGGACCAGTTGGTGTATGTCTTGCTGCCCTGACAATATAAAAAGGCATTCAGGTTTTGGGAACAAAACAAATTGCAACTGGAGACACTGGCTTTTGGGGAATGTTTATTTTCAGTGTGACACTTCTATCTCAGACAAATGTTTAATAAATTAAATTTCAAAAGGACTGTGGTATCAAAATACTGAACTAGGTTAAAGTATTGACTTATTTTCAGAGGCAAAACTCATTATTTATCTAGCCTAAGCAACCTACCCTATGTACAAAGTGTCCCTGGATGTAAGGAAGGCCAAGATAGCAAAATGCTGAGATTGAATGCTACTGGGAAGAAGAGTTTTGTCCTCATTCAGTCCTGAATAACACTGCTCCACATTTATGTTAACATGGAAAAGACTTCAAATGGCTTTGAATCCCAGTTTACCAAGAAAACCCCAGCCATTCTTTACATACAGGCTGAGAATCACATTCTCATAGGAATTTGTTTACATGGATGCCTATTTTGGTCTTCGACCTAAACTTGTTCTTAAATCTTATGGACTTAACAGGAATTAGGCCAAAGTTTACAAGTTTAGAAATTGCTGTCTAACTGTTACTCATTTGCTGAGAAAAGAAATTGGTCTTGGAAAAAACACCAGGAAGAAGAAACTGGTCTTGGATGAATGGATATTGTTGTGGGATAATAGTCCCTGATAGTCAGTAACTTTTGTTCATGCAAGCTAAATGGTACAATTTTAATTACCACAATGCTTAAATCACTGTAATGGATTACAGGATCTTTGAGTTGTTGCAAATCTAATTCAGTTTTTTAACTTGTTTTGGTGGAAACTAGTGAGCAGCCATATAGTCATTATTCTGTGGTTCTTCTGAATAGCATTGAGATTTGCAGGAGGGAATGAAAGTACTGCACAGATTAGATATTGTCATGCTACAGTCATGCTATAAATAGCTGAGTGGGTTGGCTTTGGTTTGCGAGCTTGGATTTCTAAATTGAAGCATTTTGGTATTCCCTTCTCTGAACATCGAAGGCTGCAGAGACACGCGAGTGTGAAATAGAGTAACAAATGTCCTCGCACCACTGAGTTTGCTTCTGACTCCCTGTCTGAAAGAGGGTAATCGTTGTGCAGTAGTCTCTGGAGATATCCCTAGCCGACTCTCCCATTACAGGTAAAGCAGTGTAGTGTTCTTAAAAAATAGTATATATTACTCTTTCAAAGAATGTTGTAAGTTGAAAAATGGATGCCTTGGACTTTAGGACTATTGAAAGGAAGAAAAGAAAATAGGAAAGTTGATTGAGGCAGGTTATACTGAACTGCCTGGAAACTCTGTAGAAGTAGTGCTTTGGAAAAAACAGCAGGGGTACAACAGATAAATAAATCAGCAGCAGTATTGCCAGTAACTGTCAAATCAAAACCAGCAGTAAACCAGAAATATACAGTCAGTATCAGTCTGAATAGGCGTTTGTTAAACACATCAAGGACAGGAAGACAGTTGTGAGAAGCCAGAACATCAGTGGTGTTTTCAAAAGATAATTGTGCCTGTTAATATTAGCTGGTAGTTAATGCTCTGTTCTGATGAACATCACTATTTTAATCAAATGAATAAGGAAAGGTCACCATGAAACCCTTTTTCAGAAAAAAAGCAGTTAACATGTTAGTTGTGTTTGATGGATCCTGCTATCTTTTCTTCACTGAGTTTCCGCTAATGGGGTCTGCTAGGAACTGAGACTATGAAGAGGTGACTGCAGCATTTAGGAAAGTATCAGTCAGATGGGGACCTAACCTGGCTGTGCCCTTGTCCGGTACTGCTGACAGCTGAAAGCAGTTCATTTCCTCACCACAAACATTTTTCCAAAGTCAGTGGCGGTGGATTCTCTCAGCTCAGCCCGTACAGCTTTGGTTCACACACAGGGTACTGTTCCCAAAGCTGCTGTTTAGTATTACGATTTTGGGAGATGCAGATTACCTCCTAGATCCATACAAATCCAGTGCATGCTAGAGGAATGACAATACACAGAGGTGTTTAGTGACTGCCCACAACACAGCTGAATTGGCCAGAATATTGTCGAATACCATGCGTGGATAATGGACAGTGTCTGTGACCAGTTTGAGTCCATAAACAGGTTTTTGGGTTTTCCAGGCAATTAACTGGCAATCTTAAAAGAAACTGGGTGTTCCCTGGGCTGCACACAGGGACTTGTGAGACAGCTTTGGGCAGTGGTGAAAGGAAAACCGCTGGGTGTTTCAACCACTTCACCTGCTAGTGAATTCAGAGCTTTATTTTATAAAAATTTCAGTAATTTTAGCTGGATGAACTAACGATATTAGACCATCTCTCTGTAGTGTTTCTATAGTGACTCTCCATTCTGCAGGGCCTCTCCCAATACACTTGCTGTAGTTTCTGCAATTCCTGTAACGCTGCAGGAGCAGCCCACCTGAAATGCTCGCAGAATAATCTTCCTCCGTCCTCAAGCGGGCTGCTTTGATAAGCATGCTCATGGCAGGCTTTTGAAACAGAAGCCAGCAATTGTGTACTGCTGCTGCCTTCATGACATGAGGAATATTTTGTCAGATTCTTTTTAATGTACTACTTTGTTTTCTCATCCGGGATCACATCTGATAAGGACAATCTAAAACTTTCTCTAACAGTTGCATGAAACTCTATGCAGATGTGTGCTTCTCTGTATGAAAAAAAAATCTCTAAAAATGTGCAGCTTCTAAAGCCAAGCCAAGCTGAGAGAAGCTGTGGTATCAAATGTGCGTCAGCAAAGTTCGCAGCAGTTGTGGCTTGCTTTTTCCTTCTCTCGTCCTTTAAGATACTGAAGCAGCATACTTCAAGGGTTTGACAAGAAAGGGACATGTATTCCCTTTTGTGCAAATCTGCTTGACGCTTATGAACACTGTTCATTCTAAAACCCCATTAAGATACTTTCCTAGTGGTGTTGCTCTGACAGAGGAAGACAGAATGAATTCCACAGCTAGGAGAAAAAAAACGGGGGGGAAAAAAAAGAAAAAACATTTTGCAAGTCCGTCACTCCAAAGAATACATTAAATTAACATTAATTAACACATCCTGTTGAATAGCGTAAATGGATGAGATTCTTATCCAGAGGGCAAAAAAAGGTCCAAAAATGAAAATAGCACAGCAGAGACATAGGTTTCCCTACCAAAAGCTGCCTGGCCCTTTGGAGCCTGGTCCAGAACCCAGCATATTTCAGAAATCAGTCTCCTGTGCAAGGTGGGGAGTGAGTGAAGCAACTCACAACGAGATCCACTAAACCCTTCTTGCAGGAACCTAGTCAACGGGAACAGAATGAGGGATTTTTCTGAAACCTAACGTCCTTCTTTAGGTGCTTTAATATTCCTACAATATTAGAATTTTGGACTCTCTTTTGGACTTTAGATTGATATTTATACCATCACAATGTACTAAATGTACAGGTTCCTTTGAAGACCTGCTTGCCAAGATTTACGAACAGTTTAAAAAATAAATGTATACTTGTTTATTTTTACAGGGACAGTTACTCATTACACATCTCTTGTCATTCAAGAAGACTCATTATATGTGGCTCTGCACAAGAAAAAATGAGTACTTTTTCTGTACCCAAGAAGCTACAAGAAGGCTTACAGAAAAGGAGATAACAGGCAGGTTCAAGCAGACGAGTAATAGGACATGACAAGAGTATTTGGTCAGCATCACTCAAAATCACAGACCTCAAAAAATGCCACTTTTGAGAAATATTGTTTCAGAATTAAACATCTTCTTTTGCTTTCACGTTAAGATACACAATAAATAGTATAAAAAACATATGGAGATGTCATTTAGAAACACAGAGGACTTAGTTTACTCTTACAATCAAAATGTTTCAGTCTTATTGCTTTGCTTGAAATGAAAGTTGTCAAAATTGATATGTTCTACAGAATTTTTCAATTTTGTAGAAAGCTCCTATGCTCCAGAAAACTAATAATTGGATTTTTTTGTTGTTGCCTGTTATAATCTTGATATTTTAGGATTTTATTGTCTACCTGAGAAAAACAGATGGGACAATACTCTGATCACTTTTCCGCCATGAAAACCAGGTGTAAGTGTACAAAAGTCAGACAGATTATTCTGGATTTCAAATTATAAACTTGAGGTCATGGTCTGATTAACTTTATTGAGGTTACTTATGCTATTCGCTTGGTGAGTTTTAATAGCTTTTTGTGGTTAATCATACTTTCCATTAAAGCATGTATCATTGGGAAGAGGTGGCGCTCTCTACATATTCATAGTAATACATAAAGCAACCTCATACCAGTTTAGAAGAAAATAAATCTGTTATCATATTTTGAATATATGACAACTAATACAGCATAGTTGTACTAGGAAAAACATGTGGGTGAGAAATTGTTAAAAATACAGTGTTTGAAAACACCAATAAATTAATCTTTGTATATATTCCTTATGGATAATAACTGCTGTGACTTTTGACAGCTGTTTTTTAATATTTTTCTATGCATGCCTGAATATTGTTTATCAAATAAATTATTTAACACTATTTCAAATCGATTATCAACTGATATAGCAGAGAATAATTTTTTCTGCTAATGCACTGTACATCTCCAATGGCACATGAGCAAACAAATACATGATAAAGTATATTTTTTTACAATCCTTTTAATCTAAAAAAGGCCAGAGAGAAAGCAGACACAAAAAAGAACTGTAAATCTGACACAAAAAAGGACTGTATCTATAAATGCTGGCACAGCTTTAGTCACACTAGCCAGAGTACCAGATATATGCTCCCATCCGTAAGTGTACTTTGCTGGAAAACAACTAACTGAAACTAATTGGCCACATTATACAGTGTTTGCGTGTTGGGAGTAAATGCCTGAATCTTTCTTTGCAGCCGGTTAGTGTCTATTTTCTATACATGGGCAAATTTCCAAATGTTCCCACCCAAAAACGTACTTCACAAATCTCATGCCTCTTTTTAAACAATGAAGAAAAAGAAATATACTAGTCATTTTTTGTTCAAGGTCCGACTAATGTACTTACTCTATTCAGGCAGCAAATATGTGGTCTAGTATATGTGATTCCTGTAAGTATGGAGGAAGGATGCACGTTCCGAGACCCACATAGCACTGGGATTGTCATGGATCGCAGCTTTTGTTGTGAAGTCAGGGCATCTTGATTCTTTTTCCATGAAGATTTTTTACATTTGTGATGAAAACATAAATTTGTAATGCTGTTCTCTAATTTGCCATAGAGAGAATCAGACCCAGAACTTTTATCAATACTAATCCAACAGATTAGGAATTCATAGAGTTCATTGATAGCAAATGCTATGGAAGCTAATAAAGCCTTTTCCCTTTGCAATTCTTAAAGCATGGATTTAGAGTTCATCCTCAGAATTCAGATTTTGTTTGTTTTTTAAAAAGTAAGATTGAAGGTGGATTAACTTTTGTCATGACAGTCTTGAGACTTGACTGTTCACTAACTTCAGAATCAATATGCACAGCTAATTTATTGTTTAGGCACCATGGCAATGCCTGCCCTTCTGTGGTGGAAACTAATAGCATCTGGGATTTTCAGCTGCCTGTGGTACATCTCAGAGATGTGTCTTCACTTTAAACAGCCACAAAGGTGTAGTTTCTTCAAGCATCATCCCGTGTAATTACATAGTTTACTTCTTCACATCAGTGACAGACACACGTCATTTAGTCCTGTTGAGTTCCTGTGGTAGAACAGGGGGCATTGATGTGTCCACATCCTTGTAGCTCAGTCTGATTTCTGGTCTGCTCCTGGGTACCCACTGCAAGCCTCTCTGGGAGCAAGACTCAGGTTTTTGCTGAAGTTCTGAACGGACCTGTGGACCCCTCCATCATGGGTATTGTAGGTGGTGCCTCAGAGCAATTGCCTGTTGCAGAATGGGCAACAGGACAAATGATAGGAGACAGAAGCATGTCAATGAAGGCATTCCCATCCTTCCAGCATCTGCTATGATAATGTCACTATTTCACCATGTGATTGCATTATTAATGAAGTACGTTATTTCCCTTGTCTGTACATCTCCTTTTGTTCCTTCCCACCAAAGTTCTTTCTTCTGGATGTGTGCAGTTATTATTTTAGTAGCACCTTAGAGGCTTGAAACGCAGCAGGCACCCTACTGATTTAGGTAGACTTAATTAAGTTTCTCTGCTCTCTCTTTTTCAAGTGTTTAATACCTATTAAGTGTGCATTGTGTGGCACAGCAGAACCCCTGTCAACGATGCAGAACCCCACTGTGGCAAGTGAGACTGTTTCCTCCCTGCTTTATAAATTCTGAGTAGATGAGCTGTTGTGGGATGGCAAAGAGACTCAATTTTGGTACAAATGCTTGGGGAGGCATTAAAGTTTGACGTAGTAAGTCTGTGAGGTCCTAGCTCTGAATGCATTTCCTTGGCAGTTAAGTTTAGAAAGATTACTATGCTTGGTCATCTTTGGTACACTTTCCACCACTGACCTAGAAAATACAGCCTATTGCACATATAGCATTGGGGAAAAAATTCTTTTACAGAAGAGACAGCTTAAATTCTATTTCTGTTGGAATGGAAAGGTGGCGTTTTCCTTGGTTTTGGCTAATGTAAGTGGTTCCTAACATATAACTACTGCTACCAGAAAAGCTAGGTTCCTTTCTGGCAAAAATAAATTCATTTGCAGGTTTAAAAATTGTACTCTTGAATATTTAATTCTGTTTGCAGTGCTTTCTTATCCCTTAAAAAAAAAAAAAAACCACCAATAAACAAAAAACAAAACAACGAAACAAAGAAAAAATACCCTGGAAAATGCACCAAGAGCATATGACAAGATGTTTCACCCATTTTCAGAGATGGTTCTTAGGGATACAGCCAACACTTGACAATTCAAAGGCTCAGCTGGAATGAATGAGTGTCACCCAGTAACAGTAGTGTGAGGAGAGACCACAGGTAATTTCCCCCTTCTACTCTTGGAAATTTTTTCCACTTTTCAGTTATACCAAGTAGACTGATTTGCACCTTTTTTTTCTTTTTGTTTTATTTATTGCTATCTGCTGCTGAACATCTGTGAGATGCAACTCACAGCACACAGCACAGTGAGCGGAGCTCCTCGTGGCTGTTCGGAGGACAGGAATGTGTTCTTCTGCAATTGTCTTTCAAACAAACTCATAGTTCGTTAGTTCTCCAGTCCCACTGGTCCTGCAGACCTCCTTTTATAGGAAAGGATGGCCTCCTCCCAGGCTTTCAGACGCCTGAGCCTCTCTCTGCAGCGAGCAGTGTATTGTTAGATGCCCTGCAAAATTTCATTTGCTGAATTTTCTATGCTGTTGTTCAATACTTAATTACCTGTTTCTTTTGTTTTGTGACAGTCACATCTAAAAATTCTCACCGAAGTTAGTGTCCTGATAACGTACAATACTAGATAATATGTTAGAATTTCCTAAGGGCCACTGCCTCGAAGAGCTTAGTAATTAAAGAGACCGGGGGTGAGTGAAAGGAATAGAGTATACTGAAAGAAAACCAGGATTTGATGCAGTGAGAGAGATCATGAATGACTGCTGATCATTGTACTGGGAATTTTAACTTAGACTTCTTCAGTCTAGTTGTATGACCCTTGTGTAATCTTGCTAAAGTAAATACATTCTTTGAGGACCACGAGCTGGTTTTATCTGTGCCCAGACTCTTAATTTGCTCAGCACAACAAATTGTTGTCCCAAATCAGGATCCACACAGCGGCCCAAGAGACTGTAGTTTATTTATTTATGTGTGTTTTCTCCTGCAAATACAGTTGATAGACTGGCATTAAGTGGCATGAGTGAGATAGTAAATGTTTCACTGTTGGATAAAGTCAGGGAAAAGAAATCTATGTTTATGAATTTGGTTTTGTTTATCTTTCTAGCAAAGATAAATATATTAATTTGTGCAAATCCAAGAAGCCGTAAATAAGAATACAGACAACCTTAAAGGGTCAGGCAGAGTATGATCCAAATAAGATTTTGTGCATCGTGTCTACTTCCTCGCAAATTGGAAGGGTAAGCAGATATCATACTACTGCTTTCTTGACTATTTAGGTGAAAACGTCATTGGTTTTGGCAAAAATATTACTGTCCTAATGATCGTTATGCAAGCTGGAATCTTTAGAATGTTTATGTCCCCTGCACATGTAATAGCTTAACCTCTTCTAAATATTTATGATTTCACTAATGGGTGGCAGAATGGTAATCCAAATACTCAACAACATTCCTGCTGATATATTTCTTTTCTCAGAACAATAAATGCACCTATCTTTTTTGCAGTATTTAGTGCATGCTGTAGTTTTGAAACTAGCTCCAGCTGCCAATAGAAATATCAGTTAAAAGTCTGATGATTTTGGTTAAAGGTTTCGTTGTATTCTTACTCCTTCATGACTCAGTGGTGTATGCTGACTACCATCTAACAGATCTTTAATGGCAAACTTCGGAGACAGACAGTTCTGGTCCGTGACTATGCCTTCAGCAAAAAGAACAAAAATTACAGGTCCTAAATGACAGCCTTTTTTTCAGCTGATAATATATTAACTCTTTTTCATATGTAGCTAGGTATATGTCCGTATTGATTTTTTGTTGCTTTCTGATTCATTCTGTGTCTCTCTTCTCCTACCCCGCTGCTTTTCACCTCTGGCTTATTAGGTTGGCTGAAAGATAAAGCAGTGGAACGCTGCCAGCCTGGGAAATTACAAGGCTGCTTTTAGCTTCTCCTGGTGTATGCTCTGAAAAGTTAGAGGAGGAAATAATGGCCTTCCATAAAGCTCACCTGAGAAAGCCTGGCACGTAAAAATTAATCCACAGAATGAAATATGGGAAATGCCCAAGGAGAAGGATGCACAAAAGACCTCAGGCAGTGCTATTGACAGCTAGATATCACTGCCTAGTAGACAGAGGTGCAGATCTTTTTTCTTTTTTTTTTTTCTCTTCTCTTTTCTTTAACTTTAACTTCAGAAAAGATGCAAAGAAAGAAAAAGAAAAGATTAATTCACTGGCTACAGCAAGCTGAAAACCCTGTACAGATCTTTAGGTGTAGCTGCACTATTTAATTTAACTGACTTACAGTGCAGCCTGTGGATGGAGTTCCGTGAGTACCAGGTCCTCGTGGATCTCCCAGAGTTTGCAGAAACCAGGGACTGACTCACTCCTTGATATGATTGTGTATCATTGGGGAACCTTCTCATCAGGAAGGCAAGTTTCAGCACACGTTTGCAAAGTCCTTTCACGTAGTTATCAAAGAGAATATCCTAAGTCAGTCTCCATGTTGGCTCCTCAATTAGAAACAAAACACCTTCAAAATAGTTAACCTTTAGGAACAACATACAAATCCCAACCTTGTCAGTATTCCTTTCTCCTGAATGCCAGGCCAGCTATAGACATGCATTTCAATCTGCCAGCAATCGTATGCTCCATCCTCTTTTCTTATTCTTTCTGAAGATGCTTGTTAATGAACCTTCTTGAAAAGTCACAGAGGAGGATAAAAGGCCAGGGCATCGGGTGGAAAAGCAATGCAGATTAGAAAAGACAGAAAGCTTATTTAATTCTTTCTTTTCCTGATCTCAGCTCCCTCAAGTTATCTTTAAAAGCATGTTTAAAGCTTACAGTTCAAACTTTTCTGCATTTAACTGTAATAATTAAAAGCAGCTAAGAGAGCATTCAGGTCCAAAGGGAAAAATTTCAAAACTCATTTCAACCATTGCTGGTCATGTGTTTGGGGATGGATAGGAGCCTTTTTTTTATTTTTCAGTCTGTTGTGCTGGAATTTCATTTGTTAAGATTAAATGTCTTCATCTTGCGCCTGTATCTTGCCAGCTCTCTGGATTCTAAACAGGCACTAATGAATCTCAGTAGCACCAAGTCAAGCATTTTTGAGAATGTATTTTTATGACTCTGCCATTAAAGAGAAAGACGTGGCTTGAAAGAAGGAACTGGGGATGTGGGAAAAGTAGAGGGATTGAAACTCTCTTGATTCAGTCCTTAGGAAATGGCACTGCACTTTGCATGCTGCTCACCACATGGATCACCGTCCCAATGGGATGCTCAGGATTGATTATTCCTAATGAGAACATAAACCCAGGAAGTCTGGTATCCTGCCTACATCAATGACTAATTCCAACCAGTTAAATAGGACATAATAAAACCAATAATGAATCTACTGATTCTGTAAGGGAAGGGAACTGCTGATCTGATATTCTAAATACCAGGATCTTAGTTGACGTAATTCATGTTCATTCACAGCCATGCTTTTCAGAGCAGATTGTTAAAGTATCTCAAATGCAGACTGAGACAGTTACAGGTGAATGTCTTCAGTTTTTTCCAGGACAGATGGAGGTCACTGGTCTAATGGCTTCTGGTCAAGCTGAAATTTTGATGTAGTAGTATTTCGAGAGCTCAGTTTATTTGTGTATCATCTTAGACCTGCAGAAACAGAAAAAGGGTAAAATATTTCTGGACAGTGGTCACTAGAATATGGCATACAGCTAGAGTAGGGGTTGGAAGTAGGGCCAGCCATGAGTTTTGGGAATAGGGGACAACATATTCACAGTTTATTCTATTCCTGTTAACCACCTAGAAATAAGATAAGGTTGTTGTCAGGAAGAGTGAGTGATTTTATTTCTTCTTCTAGTCGTTGCTGCAGCTATGGGTTGAGACAGTAGAGTACTATTACGGTGAGGGTTAGAGGCAGTGAGGCTCTGATGAGGGCTGATATGGACAAGGGGCAGCGTCACTGTGAAAATGCACAGTTATCAGATGACCTGAACTTGTATCTGTATCCTTAGCAGAGCTGCACTGAGCAGAGCAAGGAGTACCTGTAGTATGTACCTCACCTTGGAAAATATTTAAGCAGACTTAGCGTTGGCTTCAGTACAACTACTTAAATACCCAAAGCTGAGCTCCAGCTCAAGTGGCTTGCTGGACTATTACCTGAGGTATCAGAATCATGCACAATTGCCAGGGAAACCCAGACATGTTTTGTGGGATTGTTCAGTATGAAACTGCCTTTCCTATTAACAGCAATATCTCTTGGAGTCTGACTGTGCGGCACAGGATTTCCCTCCTGAACTGAATTTTGTGTTTCACTTCTCAGCTAGCACAAAGCATTATGTAATTCTTATTACCAAAGGACTGTGTGTAAGTATTATGTATCTCAACAGTTAATATTTGGAAGTAAATTAATAGAGAAAATGCTCTCCAGGGACCTCTGGAGACTGACTTGTCCAATCCTCTATTCAGAGCAGGGTCAGCTAGAGCAGGTTGCTCAGGACCTTGTCCAGCTGCGTTTTCAATTTCTTCAAAAACAGAGACTCTTCAACCTTGTTGGGCAACCTGTTCATGTTTTCTGGATGTATTAAGGCTTTAAACATAAACAACTAAATCATTGCTGTAATTCTTTGAAAAACAATGAAGTTAGAGCTGGCAAGTGTTTCTCTGAAGTGCTTGTTTCTCTTGTTTGCATTTTTTGTACAAAGTCTTGCTTAGTCATACTATTAAAAACGTCTTTTCAAAGAGCTGTACGCAATTGCTTAAATTTATAGAAAATGCAGAAAGCTCTGTGTCCAAAAAATAAATCATAGGAACCAACAGGGTACTTGCAGGAGGCTGCACTACTGAGGTTTCCAGAGCCGGCACCTCTCTATGAATGCATGGCACTGCGTTGCCTTTTAGTTGTTCTGTTCAGTCTCACGCTATTCCACAACAATAAGACTGCAATTTAAAAATTGTGCACTGATCTTTTCCACCAATGTACACAGCACGAATCTTCTGAACTGACAGCAATTGAGACAAGGCAGTTCTGTAGGTTCATCAGCCACTGAATCACGATGCTCAGTGTTCTTCAGGTACTGTGTCTTTTGTATGTCGCTAGCATTAGAGTGCTACTAAGCCTATGTCTTTACTGGACCTTTAGCTTGTGCAGATTGTTCCCCAGGCACAATTAATCACATAAATCACCGTTTATGAATAAACAAAGCCCTCTCACCCAACTTCAGTGGTTCCTGCAAAGGCCTGATTATTGCAGCACTAAAATCCAAGTGGGTTGTTTTAGTCAGACTATTAATGTTTCAGTAGGGATGCACATGAGTCCCTTTAATTCCTGATTTTTCTTCACTGCCCTCCAACTGTTCCCTTACCTGGTGCTCAAAAGGTTACACGTGTGGGTTTTTTCCCCAGGGTTTTCTGGACTGAATGGCAGAGTACTGAGCTTGCTGATGCACAAAGAAGCAGGGCCAGAAGCCAGCAATTTTTATGGCTTTGCCTCCAGGCTTGTCTGCTGCTCAGTTCTGAGCAACTCGTCCAGTGAAGGCCTCAGATCAGATGCAGGAGCAGCAGCAGATCTCAGGACCTACCTGCTTGATAAGGGAAGTAATGTCCTTTGTCACAGCTGCAGATAGATGCAGAGCACCGTGCCTTTGTACAGGCACTCCCTTCTGCTGCTCTGCAGTAGGTGGTGGACTCAAATTGCTCTTTGCTGGCTTTTCCAGACTCTCTCGCACTTTCTCCCATGCACCTCCTGGAGACAAATTGCTGATCCACAGCCTGGGTAGCAAAGCCACAGCCCTTCTCCCTGTTCAAGTACCTTGATATTTCTGATGGCAAGACTGGGGGGGGGGGGCATTCATTTTATATGTATACTCAGATCATAAATAATGACTCACTAATTCCAAGGAGGACACCAAAGTCAAATTGTATCAGCTAGAATGAAGTCGGTCTCCCAAGATGAAGTTAAATGTAATCTCTAGAACAGAACCTATCTTTGCTGGGTCCCTGTGTTAGAGACACTGCTTACGTATTTATACTGCAAAATACTTAAGGCAGTAATCTCTCCCTGCTGTGCTTCACTCAGCATCACATGTGTTGCTGTCTCTTTATGCCATAATTAATAATAAATCTTCTAGTAATCTGGTTGCAACTTACTCTTCAGACTGTTACTTTCACTATGTAAGAGATAAAACAAACCGATGATTTTGAAACTCCTGAAGCAGTGTTAGCTGTTTCGGGTTTTTCAGTTACTTCAATATGGAAAGACTTAGAAGGAAATTGTATTATATGGTAGAGGAAGTGTCTGTGTCTGCTTTTACCGTTACACTGGAGTGACCTAGGAATAACTTTTTTGAAGTTAGGAGACTTCATATATGATCTCCTTAAGGCAGGAATCTTCTCGCATAGCTAAGTATCATTGCACAGGCAGTGAAACTAAATAAATGCTAATACTTAGCTCTTTGGTTACTTCAGGCAGAGTATAGATCTTGTAAACTGTTTAAACAGCACCTCATTAATCAGCAGTATTTGCCTTATGTTAAATACAAGTGATATAGAAGCGTTTTCTGGGCCTCTGCAAAATGGTTAATGTTAACTGTCATGAAGTGGTTGGGCACCATACATTACCCAAGCATTTATCATAAAATACCAACTTGGTATTAAAGCAGGCAGCTCCATATATGCAGTTCTTCTGCCACCTCTTCTCCAGCATCACACCTGAAGGCGTGGAGGCTTTGTTTCGTTCCAGTCCATCAGCCAGCACAGGCTGTTCTCCTCCTTTTTCCCCTTCCTACACATTCTGAACTCTCCCATTTGCAAAACTTGGGGAGTTTGAGGATAGGTCCTGTTTGGAAACAGTGCACATTTGCTTTGGCATCTTATTGGCAGGGTTTGTCAAATGCCATACCTGCTTGCCTTGGATAGATTTTTTGTGGGAGAAAGTAAATTTGCATGTTTGGCTGGCTAGAAAGGAAAAACGCTGCATTTCTGAATGTGTGTGTAACTGACACTTAATTGGTATTATACAGTTGCCTAATTCCTTCCTTCTGCATATGTTTGTACATACATGTAGAGACAGGGAGGAAAAAAGAGGGAAAATGAAGCCAGCTATATCCAGAACCGTGGTATAAAACTGCTATCCTAATATGTATACAGTTTGTAATTTAGGAAACTGTTATAACTGGAGTGAGATTAAGGAAGGGGTATTTCCAAAGCTTGGAGTGCTGTTTATATTTGCTGATTAATTCCAAATGAGGGCAGAAGCACTTAAAGTGATACTATAAAGGTACATTTTCTCTTTTCATTTAGAAACCTAACATCTGAGAAGCATTTATTAACAAAACACCAACTCTATTTGCACATTTCTAAATAGAATACTAAAGCAACTGAATTTTAATTTTCATGCCTGTAATTTGTTAATATAATTACTGTACAATACAGTTAGGTGCTTTCAGACCTTTCAGTGTTAATTAAAAAGCTAATAACTTGAAAAGCTATAAATACTGAGGTAGAGGGTCTAGTGCTCCAGGCAGTTAATCCTTTATTTGTCGTTTACTAAAGATCCTTTTACTAGAAGGCTGGGCTATATACTGAGTATAGCACTTTGTGACTTGGCTCCTCCTTTCTGCCTGATAGATATTCCCACTGTGCACAAGCAGTACTGGGTCTGATTGCCTAGCATAAATCAGCATACTCACAGCTAAATGCAAGCATAAAACGGGAGAGATCCCACCATTTTAGCCCGTTGAGTTTTCTTCCTGCTCTGCTTTCACCTCCCCTGCCCCATCTAGACCTACCTGCCTATCTGTGGGTTGATACTTGGCACAATGTGGAACAGTCCATTTCTGGCTCCTTCTAAAGAACATATCCAGCTGGATATCGAGGGGTTTTTGTGGCTTGTTATGTAGCAGCTGTGAGAAACTCTCTGAAATGCTATCAACCACGCCAAGAGCAGTGGTGTGTGTTTGTCAGAGGGTGTATCCTTGCAGCTCATGGCTGCGTCTGCTGCTGTGGGGCTCAGGGCACACAGTTCTAGGAAATACAATTTGGTCAGAAAAGGCTGATATTTACACTTTCAGATTTGGGTAAAATTTTCATGGTTCCAAATTAAAAAAGGAAATGCAATATTCAGAATTTCTTACTGGAATCTCCACTGCTGTGAGTCTCCTGAAACAACTCCCTGGGGTTCCCAACCAGCACGTGCTTCATTAGCACTGCCCAAGTGATAAAGATCAGTTTGCACTAGTACATTGGTGTAAATCTGCAGACCAGCATGCACGGGACTAATCACAGCTAAAGGGAAAAATACTCTGATCATCATGCAGCGTCTCGAGGTAGCAGAAGTCATGGCTCCTTCCTGCAAACTACTTGAATTCTGGTGGGCTAGAGTAGGAAACACTTTTCTCTATGCAGCGTTTACTCTTTAGTGAATGGAAATGAAAGAAATATTTTATTTAAATGCAGTGATCCTGTTTCTAAATTAATCTTGTCTGGATATAGCCTGGTTTTAATAGAGTGACTCATGATCTATGTTGGTAGAGGAGAAAAATGCTTTGCATTAAACATATTGTGGTCTGGTGCTGATTGTTTTAAATGTTCTAACATAAGACATCTATTTTAACAGAAAATGGACTTGCTCTTCAGTTATGTAAATGAAGCACAAACAAATGAGACTGTGCTACCTCACAGAAGGAAAAACTGTCTGTTAAATCCTAATCGCACAGTAACATTATGCTAGATAACTTACACAGCCGGATACGCACACGCACAACACAAAGAGGCTGTGACTGAGGCAGAATTTTTAAAACAAGCCAACAAGACAAACATTAGAACTGGGAAATAACATTCCCTCTTACCAAAGAAAGTGCTTAATGGTGTACCTCAGCATTGTTTCAGCACAGAGTCATTTACCTAACGGAAATCATTAATTCTGCCCAGCATTTTGAAGAATAGCTTGATGATGAGCTTCCTGAAAGGCACTCAAAGGAAGCACTGCTTTCTCCAGTTGGTTCAAATTGTTTCATGTTTGTCAAACTTGAATTGCATTTGAAGGATACATTGTGAGTAATAGATTCTCCTGCTATTTACACGTGGGCAAGGCTGCACAGCCATTCTATGCTGCAGTTTATTGCACTGCATTATGTATGAGGTGGTTTTGCAAGCAGATACATAAACACAAAGAGGGGAGGGAGGAAAACCACAAGAAAGCAGTTTCGTATATTGTCCAATATAAAACTGTTGGGAATAATTTTGAAAACTTTTGAACAGTAATGTGTGCAAATATTTGGAACTGGAGCTCTAAAAAGAGTTATTTACTGCTTGTGTAGCAGAGAACATGGTAGCTTTACCACGAAGCAACTCCTTCTGTTGGATTTAGCTTATAGTTATCGCACTGCTGTCACATGACACCAACAACCCCGGAGCCTTTATTGAAAATCTACAGTCATATCCTAAAAAGAGGTGTGCTCTTTTATTTTTCATTGCTTTAAGGAGATTTTAGGTGCTAAGTCTGTTTGTAAACCTGCTGTTCAAACTGTTAAGATGTAGGTGTGTAGCTGGTAAAGAAATGCCAAAAGGCTAAAAAGCACCCACCACGCATTGATTTTCAACAGGCGTTAGGGTATGCTCTGCTTAGGGATTTGTTGGTAAGTCCTACTAAGCTGCCCTCTAGGTAGTCAAATCACTGCGCTATTCTGGCTGTGAGCACTAACGGGAGATGTTCAGTGCCTCACAGAGCTGGATTCTCCCAGGCTGATTGCACATTTCTTACTGAGCAGCACTTAGCTGGTCCAGCGGGGCCTCATTCAAGTCAGCTCACTCCCTCGCTCATGCCAACGAAAGTGCAATGGCTGAGAGTCATTGCTCGCCCGTGGGAGTTCACAGAGCTTACAGTCTGGCACTGTGATAGGACTAATCAGAATAAATTATCACCTGAAGTGAGGAATAGTGTCAGAATGTGGCTCTTTATCACTAGTTAGGTTACTGCCTTGGAACTTGGCATCCGTATAACTGGGAATCACTACTGGATTGACCACAAGACATTGACATCTCATCAGTACAGTTCCTTGGCATTGAGAGTATCACCTAGCTTCAAAGTGTTCTTTCCTATTTCTTTAAACCTTCCAGATGCTGTGCTGAACTGAGAGTGATTATGGCTTTCCTGGATGAGCTGTCATGAAGAGCAAAAGGAGATTGCACTTGCAAACCAGAGGTAATATTTAGATATTTTGTATCTGAATGTGAAATCCGGTGTCAGAATCTGTGGTTTTCAAGGGAGACTGTCTGAACATGGACATGTTGTCTGGGTATAAATTGTTAGTTCTGGAACAAGCTAACTAATGAGCACTGCCTTGGTACAGGAGTCAAAGAAACATTTTCTAAAAGAGATTGAAAGGGACCTGACAGCCATTACAATGAAATATTCCAGAGCTGTTTCTCCAAAGATACTTCACTTGTAGCACATGATATATCCTAAATATCTAGAATATTTGTAGAGGCTGTTTTGATTTATCACCTAGCGTACAGTAACGTGATGCACTTTCCATCCACTACTTCACACAAGACTGTTCTAATACTGAGCACATATGAAACCCTTTATAACAATTAAGTCTTGTGAAGGCCAGACAGATGCCAAAATTTTCTTCTATGATTTACATAAGATTGGTAGAGACGTGAAATACCTTTCCTGAGCTCACTGATTCCCTTTAGCAAGGTTAAGATTAGAACTCGGGATATTACTCCTTTCCCATGTCTCTTATGAAAATCCACGTTTCCAGACCGTACTGCTCCTCCTAACAAAGAAGCAAAGAAAGGACTCAAGAGTCTTCTGTGCAAGCTCTAATTCAGATCCCCACAGGCTCCTGTGACTATTTATCCTCCAATGTTCTGTCCTTAACTTGCCAGGAGAAAGAATCTCAACTGGCCAAGAACATTTCTAAACTATACCTGGCAGGCTGGATCCCTCGCGGTGCTTCATCCCTTCTGCAGGTTGGAATTACTACTAATATATTTAAAAAATACTAGTCCATGGTGGAAATAGATTAATTCTAGACAGTGTTAAAATTGTACACAAGAGCGTGAGGATTGATAGTCCTTGTAATCTCTTATCTAAACACAGAATGGCTGCATATGCTCTTCATAAAGCACTGAAATCAATCATTATAATGGCAGACAGGTAATTGGGAAGCAAGCTCCTGCTTAGGTGGACCAAGAGAGGATAACAGCCTTCAATAGTTTTTCACAAAAATTATTCTCTGTCTCAGCTTTCAAACTTCAGAATCTGAAGTGAATCACTTAAAAACCACGTGTGAGCACTTAGATAGGTAGCGTGACTTTCAGAACTGCAAAAACCTTGCATTCCCCACAACGTCGAAGAGCATGATGATTATCCAGCACTTCAGTTAGCAAGACCTAGAAGCGTGGGGGTGCCAGAATTTGGCGTTGATTGCTTGGTACGTAACTGCAAGGAGAGTGGTTCAGAATTGTAGATCCTGCTAACGAATAAAAAACAGCTATGTCTGCGTGGCTCTAAGAGTAGGATCAGATTTTAATTAACATTTGTTTAGTCCTTTGAAATGTTAAGACTTAAAACAATTATATGACTGCATGGCTCCATAATTTTTTTTAATGAAAGTCTTGTAAAGTGGATCTTGGAGCATTTAAGAACAACTCTGTTTACACATTCAGCCAGATAAGGAGAGTCAGAAAGATTCAGTAACTAGAAAGAGTTTGTTACTAAAAGCTTCTCCGTGTATTAAACATCAACAGAATGTTTCTAACTATGAAATGAATTAGATCTAACTAAAGTGTTGTAAGAATTAGCAGTGTTTACTCTCTGATTTTCAGATTCATTACATTATTTTAAATACTATTTTCTGCCAGGAAGAAACTAGTAAATACGTAATAATAAAAATTGACTGTGCCTCATTAAGACATTGAGAAAAGAATATAGTGCTTGCTGGGTTTTTTTTTTTTTTGGTAACTCATAGTAATCCACAACTTTCACTGAGTTTGCTGGGATTTATCCTCTTTTGCAACAACACCAATAATTATTTTGCTGTGGTTTTTATTACTTTGTAAGGTGAATGAAAGTTGTTTCTGTTGCTTTGAGAAGCACAGTTTAGCTCTGGTAGAAATCTATGGAGTTGGCAATGGTCCCACTTCTCCACACACCATGATGCAAGTTCTCTAGGCCCCTCGGTATGGTAGACCCCATCTGTGCTTTCCTACTTACAGAACAGCAGTTGTTTCCCTTATTAAGGCTCCAGGTTTGTTTTGGAGTTTTGTGCTTGCTTTTTTTTTTCTTCTTTTACAAATTGTGACCAGGATCTTGGTCTTGCAGTGAGTTTGTGTGTGGGTAGATCTGTGCATCCATACAGCTCCCATGAATTGTGAAATACCGGCTGTTATTTGCCTCATCACATTTCATCTGAATGCTGTGCTTTTTGGCAGAAGGGCCTGGTTGTCTGTATTAATGTTGCACATTGCGACTGCAGCTTTTTGCGCATAGGGCAGGCTGACAGTGAGCGTGGTGGCAGTGGAAAAGCAACAGAAGAAATGTGGGATTTTTTTTTTTCCATCCTGTGATAGTAAAGCATCTTCTTTTAACAGACCGTGCATTATATCGTTGCTGCTGCACATTGCATTTGTTCTCAGATGACTCATAGCAAGATTGAGAACCCTTTACTTTCTTCATATGGTAGCATTTTAAAACATACAAACAAAACACCTCATGTATGTTTGCAAATGATTTGAAGAATATTTGAATAAGTTAGAAGGTTGTAAGCTACAGCACTCTATGTGTTAGAGTTTGTCTCAGGGTTTCTTTGTAAATAAACAAAAGCTTTAAAGACTCTGGAAAAAGACTGGTCCCCTCCCCTCCATGGAGACACTGTCCTCTTGCTTTCCTTTTTTCTCCACTCTATAATTGCTGTCTATAATCCAAGCAGAAAACTCACTGAAGAAAAATTGTCTTTTTCTGGAAATATTTACACACTGTTCAGCACAGCAGAGTCCTGATTTTACATAAGGTCTTTAGATGCCACCTAAATGCCAGTCAATAAATAAACATTCCTAAAAATACCTGTGGACATGAATCTTGATTAAACCCCAGCATTTGGGTCTGCATCAAAATTTCCTTCTGATAATTTTCCAATTCTAATCCAACATGAACTTTTTGATATATTACAGAATAGCTACCTTCCACCATGATAACAAGTCAGCCTTTTCTGTCCAGATATGTGCTTTGCTCCTCCAGGGCACTGCAGGGAAGTTGGAGCACTGAGGCAGTAAATTTGTGTTAATTTACTGCTTGGATCTGAAAAACAGATGAAGTTAACATCCAGACACCCTCTTCCTTTGGGTCCAGATTTAAGACAGCGCTTGGCTAGGAGAACTGGAAGGGGGCTTTGGTCTCTACACGTGTTTGGGTTGGCACGGGAAACTGCTCTGGTATCACAGGGTGACTGCGGGAGCAGGCGGTTCCCTTTCCCTAGCTTAGGGCTGGGGCTGTGATGTTCCACTTTTGTCAAGGACTTAAGCACCTCTCCAGGGTAACACGGATGCAGGCACCCTTGTACTTTATGAAGAGGATTTTACACTTATTTTTTAAATTACTGGTTAATTGATCATAGTGCTGGTTTAATTTCTCATTTTCCCCATCTGTGTTGGATGATAAAAGCTGCTTGTAAATGCATAGCCATCAAAACCATTAATATTTGTCAGAGTTTAAAACATGTAATCTCAAGCCGACTACAGTCTTTTTTCTTTTCTAAAAGCATATTCTTTTATAAAAGAGGCACTTGCATAAATTTTAGTTCTCTTGTGTACAAAATCACACATGATTACTCCAGCAATTGGATGTCAACATGAAGAGGGAACAGCAGGGTACTCCTGGGAGTGACTTACGGTGCAGTACTGCACGAGACGGTGCTGTTAGAGTAAGGTTGAAGGCTGAGAGCTGTTAAATGCAGCAGGTGTGAATGACTGTGCTGTAATTCACAGGCTTGGATGCCTTATTAGGATTATAAAATAGCCCTATGCGGGTATTTTTTAAAGCTGCAAGGGCAAATAGTCAGACGTAACTGGGGCTGCACCTCGACTAAGGATCCTAAAGTCTTAAACAGCAACAAGGTATTACATCAGAGAAGTTAAGGAAAAAAAATGGGTTATTTTAAATTGATGAAAATAATCAAATATGAGTGCATTTGAAATGTTGAATTCTAGTTGCTTTGCCAGTTAGCCACTGTATTTACCTGTCACCATATCTGCAGAGGTCCCCTGTTCAGTTTTCTCCTAGTGGCATCCCTTTCCAGTGCAGAGATGGCTGAAGTCCCTGTTAAAACAGGGGTTTGATCATCCGTGCTCTGGGAGCTTTCTCACAAGGGCCAATCCATTATACAGATGACTGCAGCAGATGCACTGTATTGCCATTTTGAAAGGTATGCTCCAGTTTTGAGTACTCAGCTTTAATACTCACTGTGATGAATTTACACCTGTACCTGAAGCAGAACTCACGGAGGTCTGCAATTGTTCGTAGCTACCAAAAATCAGGCGGCTCCATTTCCCATGAAAGTGTTAAATCTGTGGGCTCATGACAGGTCAGCCATTATCATTGCATACATGACCTGAAAATCAAAGCGTTCCCCTCTGAAACCAAACATGCTGATATATCCAAGCACTTCCTTAATCTTATAAAAACACTCTACTCGAAATGTCAACAGATGGGCTCTCAGTAAAGAGTAGTTGGTGGTTTGTTTCAGAAAGGACAATTGATGAGTGCATACTGTAAAAGAGGGGCTGGGATGTCGGCTGAGCTCACAAAGAACTAAATCAACTTCAGGTTGTGTGGCTGTGCCAGACAAGCAGAGAAGCCTGGTGCGATCTAATGAGCTCAACAGCTGCTAGGTGTCAATTTGCAACAATGCCATGAAAAAGCTGATTTGATGTTTTGTCTCATGGGAGATTCATATTTAAAGCACATATTTGGATACTTATGTTCTCCAGAATGCTTCTCTAAAAAAGGTCAAAAAATTGTACCTGATCAACAGCCTAATTTCTGAGTTTATTTTTTGGGAAGTTACACTGCTGAAAATTTGCAGATTTTGTAAATAAACCAATATGTAACAATTTTATCTTTTTGTTTGCTTAGCATAGGGACCAACTGTGAGAAATACTGGCATCTTTGCCTCCTTTTTGGGTCAGATTGTTTGAATTGTGGTTGTCTTATTTGTGAAGTATACTACCATAGGTCCAAAACGATCCTGGCCCCACACTGGGGTTATATTAACTTTTCTATACAGGAAATGTGCAACTGACAGTATTCATTTGGGCTGAAAATTTGTAATCCAAGAGCATTAGAAAATGAATCTCTATCTAACTGAAATTCGGTGACAACCCTCAATCCATTAGGCTTCTTTAAGAAGGTGTCTTTCTCTGAGCACTGCTGTAATAAGCCTAGTAATGCTCCCCGAATCAGATTTCTGTTATGGTTATTTGGGGCTATTTCAGTACTTTTACAAAACTAAGTCATCCTCTCTTACAACAATATCGCTAATTAAATCCAAGATGAGTAACTGCTTACACAGCTTGGTGGGTATGATTGCAGAGTTACTCGAGCGCATGTTACAGCGTATGTATCCTCTAGGAACATCAGATGAATAAAAGTTGTTAAGCTATCCAAAAGCGAATGCCAAATTCCTCAGGCAAAAGCTTGACTGAACTCTGATGCCTGTCTGAGAGTCTAAAAAGGTCTCCAAACATTAAACAGAAAAGGCAGTTTGCCATGAGGATTGTTTTCGTTATATCCCTCTGGCCCATTCATGGGAGCATGCTTCTCCGGGGTGTTCTGACCTCTGGATATGACAGAAGAATTTCAGCAGGTACTCGTACTAAGAGAGACAGCGTTGCCATGGAAAGCTGAACAAGCCTTTGAAATCACAGCTTTGCTCTACCCTATACCTCTGGCGCTCTGTATTTCTTCAAGCTTATGTAACAGTGTACATGGCAGGCCTTCATCTCCAAAATCTAGCCAACAAGTTGCTGCCGTTGAACTTCTGTGCATCCTTCATCAGGCTGGCGTTTTCGGATGGAGACCCAAGAACTAGATCTCTCTATAACAGTGACATAATTTCCCCACATAAAAATGTTTTTAATTACATTTCAAGTGCATTCAAAGCCATGAGGATTTAGTCAAGCACAAGTAGCTGAAAGCAACAGTAGTCATGGTGCCTACATCTCCAGACAAAAAA